>ENA-OQHA01001117-OQHA01001117.1-human-gut-metagenome-genome-assembly--contig:-NODE-1117-length-11076-cov-1.486163_pt1 | contig 11076 bp, 18 predicted proteins | sample MGYA00242558_ERZ504707 | MGnify/ENA primary metagenome ERZ504707 (study PRJEB26092, sample SAMD00036197) | human gut metagenome | host: Homo sapiens | study: EMG produced TPA metagenomics assembly of... | reverse complement strand
TTACAACTTCCTCTATACTTCCATCATTCGAGGCATTATCTATGATTCAGGATTTTCTTTTCTGTCTGATCCTTTCATACAAACTTTTCACACAGGAAAACAGATACTCTTTTCCTTTGTAATTAGGTATTACGATTGTTACTTCACACATAATTTCTCCGTTAGTTCACTTTCAGGGAATAGTCCCATTTTTTAAGGAAAGATTCGGATTATACGCTGGATCTCCATTTTTCAATATGTCAATCCAATGGCTGCGCATATATTCTATCTCTCCCTGAAATCTGCGCACTTTTTCCTTCGTATCTTCAGCTCCTCTGGTCTTAGATTCATAATGATATAACTCTACATATGGATCATACACGATCAGATGTCCTTTTCCCGTATTCTAAGACACAGATCCACATCATTAAACGCTACTTTCAGCTCTTCTTCCAGTCCGCCGACTTCTTCAAATACCGAACGTTTCATCATCATACAGGCCGCTGTCACAGCACTTAAATCCTGCTGGATAGCCGCTCTGTGCATATATCCTGTATAACCGCGTTTCATACCGACAAAGACACTGCCGGCAACTCCTCCGATTCCAATGATGATTCCCGCATGCTGCACCGTATCATCCGGATAATATATCTAGCGCCTACTGCACCGACTTCTTTTCGCTGACATGTTGAAAGCAACTCTGTAAGCCAGTCACGACTTATCACTTCCATGTCATTATTTAACAGCAGTAAATAATCTCCCTTTGCCTGTTTTGCACCAAAATTATTAATTGCCGAATAATTAAATTCTTTTTCCCAGTATACGACACGGATCTTATCATTGCAAATCTGTTCATAGTATTCAAAAGTCTTCTCTTCCGTACTATTATTCTCAATAATGATAATTTCATAATTCTCATAATCCGTCAGTTTTTCTATTGATCTTCAGGTCATTTATCTAATGTTCTCCTGTCCTTGATCTTTATTCGGGATCAGAATAGACACCAGCGGATTTCCTGTCACAGGATTATTTACTCTGTAAATCCAAGATTTTCCGTCTGAAGGACTTCTTCTTTTGTATGGCATCGTCTGAGATGATCTTCGATTGCCTTCTTTCCAGCTTCATATGCATTACATTTTACTTAAAGGATTATCTGCTGTTGATTCCTTATGCACCCGCCAGTGATATAATATCTTTGCAACATGAGAGATTCTTTCCGCCTGTTCCGTACATCGTAAGATCAGATCATAATCCTGCGCCCCGTTATATTCCGCTCTGAACTTTCCTACCGATTCAATTAATGCTTTTTTTGCAACAAAAATGACAGATGTAATTATTTGCTCTCAACATATCCAGATTAAAGTCCGGCTTAAAATTCGGAGAAAAATATTCATCCAAATCTGTCGTCACTTTATCTTCGTCTGTATATAGCACATCTGTCTTGCGATCTTTGTTCAGGCAGCTTACAATTTCATACAGTGCATTTTCTTCCAGAAGATCATCATGATCCAGCAATCCTACAAATTCTCCCGTTGCGATCTCCAATGCTCTGTTCGTATTCTGTGCAATTCCTTCATTTTCCGGAACATCCACTACTTTGATCCTGTTGTCCTTCTTGCCTGCAACATTCAGAATACTACTTACTTCCTGATTAGAAGGATTAGCATTGGCAATACACAATTCCCAGTTCGTATAAGTCTGCTTTCTCACTGACTGGATCATCTGCTTTAAAAACACCTCCGGTGTATTGTATACCGGTACCAGGATGCTGATCTTAGGACTGTATTCAAATACCTGCTTCCGTTCTCTTTCTAATTCCTGTTCAGATGGTTCTGTGATTTTCATACCATTCTTTATAATCAATATCGCTTTTCTGGAAACGTTCTGTTAATTTTATCCAGAATCCTTTCGGTCCATAATGGCGCAAATAAGTATCCCCTTTTTCAAATTATAGGGAGATACTTTTTTTATCATATTTATATAATCTAATTTACCACTCATTAAGATATTCCTCGTACATATTATTACATATTTTCCCTTTTTATCCGATTTATTGTAACATATAGTTAATAATTGAGCAATATTTATATTCTTAATATTATATGAATAACAGTTTAAGATAACAAAAAGCTCCGGATTCGTATGATCGAAGCTTTTATTATCTTAAATCTACAGAACCTGCCACTGGCAGTTTCTTTCGAACGCATGGCGATTTAAAAATGGAATGTATCTTTTAATCCAACCCAGAGCTGATCTTTTTCGCTTAAGTTCAGCGCAGTTCCATCTTCCAGCGCATAACCTTCTCCGGATGCTGTTCCTTTATACTCTCCTGTCAGTGTCGGCCACTCAATACCGATCTCAGGATCGTTCCATGCAAGACCACCTTCGTCTCCCGGATGATAGAAGTCTGTACACTTGTAGCAGAACTCGGCAAGATCACTTAATACCAGGAAGCCGTGTGCGAATCCTTCCGGAATATAGAACTGTTTCTTATTTTCTTCTGTCAGTTCTACACCGAACCATTTTCCGTATGTCTCACTGTCACTTCTTAAGTCTACTGCCACATCAAATACAGAACCTTTTACGACACGTACCAGTTTTCCCTGTGGAAATTCTTTCTGGAAATGTAATCCTCTTAAGACTCCCTTTGTAGAACTTGACTGGTTGTCCTGAACGAACTGCATTGTAAGTCCTGCTTCTTCCATATCTTTCTGGTTATATGTCTCCATAAAGTATCCTCTTGCGTCACCATGTACTGTTGGTTCAATTACACAGAGTCCCTGGATACCGCCTGCGTTTTTTTCTACTTTAATCTGTCCCATTATTACGTCTCCTTATTGTTTTAAATGATTTATACGTGAGTTAATCCCAGCCACGTCATGTGGCTGAGATTATTCTTCACCTATATAAATTTTAGAATTCGATTTCTTTCAGATATCTTCCAAGCGCATCCTGCCATGTCGGAAGTGGAGTAATCCATTTTCCACAAGTTTACTCTTGTCCAGTCTGCTGTTGAAGGTCTTGCTGCTTTGGATACACCGTACTCTTCTGTTGTTACCGGCAGAACCGTCACCTTGTCTTCGCCGTATTCGTCATGACCAAGCTCTGCTGCCTGGCGGAAGATTTCCTTTGTAAAATCATACCAGCTGATATATCCGCCTTCATTTGTTGCATGATAGTAACCATATTTGTCAGTCTCGATCATGTCAACGAGAAGTCTTGCAAGGTCAAATGTATAGGTTGGTGTTCCGATCTGGTCATTTACAACTTTCAATGTATCGTGTGTCTTTGCTACATTGAGCATTGTCTTGATAAAGTTCTTACCGTTCTTTCCGAATACCCACGCGATACGTACGATGAAGTACTTATCCAGAGTCTCCGATACCGCAAGCTCTCCGGCAAGTTTTGTCTCTCCATATACATTCAGTGGTTTGTAATCCTTACAGTCAGGTTCCCAGGCTTTCTCTCCCTGTCCGTCAAATACATAATCTGTACTGATGTATACCATCTTACAGTCTAACTTTTTACACACATCTGCAATGTTCTTTGTTCCTGTTGCATTGACTGCTTTTACGATGTCTTTCTTATCTTCGTCTTCTGCAAGATCTACGGCCGTCCATGCAGCACAGTGTACCACTACATCCGGTTTTGCATCTGTCAGAACTTTTTCTACAGAAGATGCATCTGTGATATCCATCGGCACATATGGCATTGTTGTTACCGCTGTACCATCCTGGATTCCGCTGTATGTTTCTTTGATGTCAGAACCGATTCCCTCATAACCACGGGATGCCAGTTCGTTCATCACGTCATGACCAAGCTGTCCGCCAACACCTGTCACTAATACTTCATTCTTAAATCTCCTCCCGGTGAGCATACATTTTCTCATAATAGTTCTGGTATTCTCCGGAAATGATCGTCTCCCACCATTCCTTATTTTCAAGATACCATTTGATCGTCTTCTTAATACCATCTTCGAATTTGGTCTCCGGAAGCCATCCAAGTTCGTTGTGAATCTTTGTAGGATCGATCGCATAACGCATATCATGTCCCTTACGGTCTGCAACGTGAGTGATCAGACTTCCGGTTTTCCAAGCTCTTTACAGATGATCTTAACGATCTCAATGTTTGTCTTCTCGTTGTGTCCACCTACGTTGTACACTTCTCCGACTCTTCCGTTATGAATGATCAGATCGATTGCCTTGCAGTGATCTTCTACATATAACCAGTCACGTACATTTAATCCTTCTCCATATACCGGAAGCGGCTTGTCATTCAGTGCATTGGCGATCATCAGCGGGATCAGTTTCTCCGGGAAGTGATATGGTCCGTAGTTATTGGAACATCTGCTGATAGATACCGGCAGTCCGTATGTTCTGTGATAAGCAAGAACTAACAGGTCTGCTGCTGCCTTAGATGAGCTGTATGGGCTGCTTGTGTGGATTGGTGTCTCCTCTGTGAAGAACAGGTCCGGTCTGTCAAGCGGCAGATCTCCGTATACTTCATCTGTAGATACCTGATGGTAACGTTTGATACCATATTTTCTGCAGGCATCCATCAGTACAGCAGTACCTTTGATGTTTGTATCCAGGAATACTTCCGGGTTCTCAATAGAACGGTCTACGTGGCTTTCTGCTGCGAAGTTTACAACCATGTCCGGTTTCTCTTCTTCGAATAATTTGTACACTGCTTCACGGTCTGTAATGCTTTCTTTTACAAAACGGAAATTCGGATTGTCCATTACAGGCTCCAGTGTAGATAAGTTACCTGCATATGTCAGGCAGTCCAGACAAACGATGCGATAGTCCGGGTATTTGTTTAACATGTGAAATACAAAGTTACTTCCGATAAATCCGGCTCCTCCGGTTACAATAATTGTCATTTTTGCTTTCTCCTTTTTTTATCATTTCTTAGTATAGATTTTAGTACAGATTTTCTTTATATTTTCCATCCAGGACGTCTTTTAAGTACTGTCCATACTGGTTCTTCTTCAGGACTTCATATACTTCCATTACCTCGTCCTTGCTGATCCATCCGTTCAGGTATGCGATCTCTTCCAGGCATGCGATCTTACGGTGCTGATGTGTCTCAACCGTCTTCACGAAGTTGGTTGCATCTACAAGGCTTTCGTGTGTACCTGTATCCAGCCATGTGAATCCCTGTCCGAGAAGTTCTACATTCAGATCACCTTTCTCAAGATATACACGGTTCAGATCTGTGATCTCCAGTTCTCCACGTGCACTTGGCTTTAACTCTTTTGCATACTTCACAACATTATTGTCATAGAAATACAATCCTGTTACACAGTAGTTGCTCTTTGCTGTGCCGGTTTTTCTTCGATGGAAATAGCCTTTCCCTCGTGATCAAATTCTACGATACCGAAACGTTCCGGATCATCTACATAATATCCAAATACAGTAGCTCCCTTTCCGGTCTCTGCATTCTCAACAGCAGCTTTCAGACGTTTATTCAGTCCGTGACCTGCAAAAATGTTATCTCCGAGAACCATTGCTACTGTATCATCACCGATGAATTCTTCTCCGATGATAAATGCCTGAGCAAGTCCGTCCGGGCTTGGCTGTACTGCATAAGATAGATTCACACCAAACTGATGTCCGTCTCCTAACAGTTCTTGGAATCTTGGTGTATCCTGTGGTGTTGAGATAATCAGGATATCACGAATGCCTGCGTTCATCAGAACTGACATTGGATAATAGATCATCGGCTTGTCATAGATTGGCAGTAACTGCTTTGATGTTACCATTGTTAATGGATACAGACGTGTGCCTGAACCACCTGCTAAAATAATTCCTTTCATTTCAGGAACCTCCTCGTTTTGTATATTAGGTTATCAAGTTCTAAGGTTTCTAGTTTCTGTTTTCGTGTTAATTGTATTATAAAGGTGACCTTAGGTCACCTTCAAGTTACTTTTTTTATTTTTGTAACTTCTTGTAATATTTAAGGCGTTTTAGGAATTACACTGCATTTCAAAACGAGATTAATTAATTCAGACATTATTTCATTATACATAACATTTCTATTATTTTCAACCAATATACCCAACAAAAATCCCGGCATCTTTCGTAATGTGGAACCCGCCTTCCGTCTTCTTACGCACATAAGACTGGAACTCCTTGTAATGATCCAGAATATACTGTCCCTGATTTCCATGGCACGACAAGATATAAGAAATCAATGGCTCCGGTTCCGGTACGATAAGCGAATCCTCATACCGCCTCCACTCTATCTTTTCAAAATCCTTCTGAAGAATCTCTTCTCCGTTCTCTTTTCCAAAACGCTCGTACAGATTCTTTGCTGCCAGTACAATCCGGTCATCGAACTTCTGGACCAGTTCACTCACTTCTCTCATATGATCATTGCCATATGTACTGCAGACAAATCTTCCTCCCGGCTTCAATACACGTTTTACTTCTTTACAGACTTTCGGAATATCCTCGCAATAGAACAACACATGATTGGCAATTACAAGATCAAATGAATCTTCATCATAAGGTATTCTTCCCGCATCAAATACACGAAACCTGAACCTGCTGTCGTCTGCACCGATCGTACGCCTTGCATCTCTTAACATTCCATCCGATATATCTGATACTACAATCTCCGTCTGTTCCGGGATCTTATCCCTGTCCACGTTCCAGAGTGTACCATCTCCACATCCCAGCTCCAGAACCTTCATTCCCGGCTTTAATTCCAGTTGTTCGAAAATCCATGGAACCATCCTTTCGTATTCTGTGAATACAGACTGTGTAGGTTAATTCTTGCGGAAATGTTTGACGCATCCTGATACTGGTTTCTTCATACTTTTCTCCATGCCGGTCAGATGAATCAGATTCAACATCTGGCTCCAGTCGACGGAATGTTCTTTCTGTATCAGATCCGACGTATCCTGAATTGCCTGTTCCACCAGCTGCATCTGTTCGATGCGGTCACGGACTAATTTCAACTGAATGTTAAGAGAATTGAGCATGAAGTGATAGTCTGCATCATCGATCGTCATATCACGGATATCGTCCAGCGAAAATCCCAGATATTTCAAAAGTAATATCTGCTGCAGTCTGGCGAAGTCTTCATCTGTGTAGAATCTTGCGCCCGCTTCTGTGACGTAAGATGGTTTTAATATATTCTGTTTGTCGTAATAGCGAATTGTCCGCAGGGTCACGTGGGCCATGCGGGCAAATTCACCGGATGAATAGTAGCCTGGTTTTTTCAATACTTTTCACCTTCTTTAAATTCTGTCATACATTTTTATTAAGCAATATTTTTCTTTCGTGCTCTTCCTAAAGACATGATTGTTTTGCATACCTGTTTTAAAACAACAGCCGAAATACCGGTCGCCGCCAAAATTGCAATCAATAATATTACTCGCATCATCACCGTCGCATCTGCCGGTACAAACTTTATAAACAGGCAAATCGTAACATGGTGTGTCAAAAAGGCCTCATATGAAATGCCGCCAATAAATTTCATCACCTTGTTTATAATATTTATTTTCATTAAATAAGTACCAATACCATATAACATATATGCCATAAGGAAACCTGCGATATGTCCTTTTATATTCATATTGCCCGGTTCAATGCATTTCAAAATCACTAATAAAATTCCTGCGATCCACCAGTATTTTTCAGCCCTTTTTCTGTGTTCAACAAAAAGCATACCTGCATAAAAACTAATCAGACAAGATGGTAACATCCGAAAAGATACCATCCCCGTTAAATTAATTTTCAGGAAAGTATGTAAAAAAGAATCACTAAACCAAATGTAACCCACTTATATTCTTTCTTCATCCACGTAAGTAATGGATATAAGATATAGAGGAGGATGATCGCACCTATAAACCATTCTCCCAGAATATAATAATCATTTATCTTAAATGTAAGGTATCCATCCATTCCAATCAAAGACAAAATAATGCTGGCCGGGTTTCCTCTGTAAAACAAACTTTATATCTCAGCACATCCCTTATATACATTAATCCCCATGCAATATAAAATGCCAAGATAGATAATGCTCTTTTTTATAAAATAATTTTAAATCATCTATTTTACTATGATTATAAAATAGTAATGCACCCGAAATGAAGAAAAATACTGTAACGTAAATATCTCCATAGGTAACACCACCAACATAATTATTAAATATATCCGGCCAGCCATATTCTACTGCAAAATGATACAATACAATTCCCAAACATGCTATTGCACGGATAAAATCAAATTGATCTAAAACAACTTTTTCTTTCCCATAATTTTCCTCATACTTTTCATTCCTGATAACAATAATCTTATCTTATATTACATCCTGATACACTCAATGACAAATTCTTGTTATAATACGGATCGTCCTTTTCCAATATTTCTGCCCATTGTTTCTTAAAAAGTTTTTCATCATTTTCGTTGTTTCGCAGTTCGTTACTCCAACGCATCACTTTCACATACGGATTATAAACAACACTCATATGCTTATTTCTAATTTTCAGGCAAAGATCCACTTTTCCCAGTTCTCCTTTGTAATCCTCATCAAATCCATTCACTTTTTCAAATATATCTTTCTTCACCATCATACACGCACCTGCAACTGCACTATACTGCATCTGTGTAACAATATGTGAAAAATATCCATTTTCTCCTCGAAGTGTGTGCTCAAAGAGGCTTCCTGCAGTCCCATTCATTCCGATCACACAGCCCGCATGCTCTACTGTTCCGTTCTTATAATAACTTCTTGTCCCAACTACTCCGACATCACTTCTCATAGCCACGGAAACCAGTTCTGATATTCCTTCTTTGTCCGCATACTCTGCATTTCCAGCCAAGAAGATTAGATACTCTCCCTCTGCACAGCCAGCCCCTTCATTTTTCCGTTTGGCTGCTGTCCATATCTTTTCCCCTCGTTTTACACGTATTCGCTTATCCTGATACTTTTCAACGAATTTTTCTATTTCTTTCTTCTCTGTACAATCTACTATAATCACTTCATAATCCGGATAATCATTTGCTTTTATTGATTGTCAAGTTTTCCAGTAATTCCTTCTTCGTAATCTCATCAATAATGATCGACACTTTCGGTTTGTCTGCATATTTGTAACGTGTACGATACGTTCCGGGATATGCTGTTTCTTCTACATATGCATCCTTTAATCCGATCCGTTCATAGTGCTTTTGAATTGCTCTTCTACCCGCCTCAAAGGCATAGCGTTTACTTTCCGGATTTTCAGCCGTTGAATCCATATGTGCCCGCCAATGATACAATATCTTCGGAATATGATACACTGCATCTGTATTTTCCACACAGCGCAGCACAAAGTCATAGTCCTGAGCCCATTATATTCTCCATTTAATTTCCCGGCCTGTTCTAACAGCTGTCTTTTGACCACAACCAGATGACAAAAATAATTAACCGAACACAGACAGATCCATATTCAAATCCGGCTTAAAATGTGGTTCAAAATATGTTTGTCCATCCATGGACACCTTATCCTCATCAGAATATACCATATCTACTTTCGGATTTTCATTGATACATTTTGCACATTCGTATAATGCATCTATCGATAATATATCATCATGATCAGCAAATACGATATAATCCCCCGTTGCAATCTCAATTGCAGCATTTGTATTCTCTGCTATCTTTAACGGTTCTTTCGAACTAATGACTTTTATTCTGCTGTCACTATATTCCAATTCTTTCAAAACCTCTTTCAGCGGGGAATCCAGCCCACTTCCATCCGACAGACAGAGTTCCCAGTTTGAATATGTTTGACCTTTGATAGATTCCAGAAGCTCTTTTAAATATTTTTCCTGTGTTTTATATAATGGAACGACTATACTAAAACATGGCTGTTTATTGAACACCGTCTCTTTTTGCGCTTCACGTATTATCTCTGTTATCTTGTGTCTTTCAATCCATCGTTCATAGTCTTTCTGATCTTTATGCGTTACCTTTTCATACAAAAGCCCCACAGTCTTTCTTATCCCGTATGCCTTTATATAGCTATCTATTTTCTTTATCTTTTCTTTCATGACGTCACCCTGCACACTTTGATATAATCCAAAAAGGCAGCCAGATATAATTTCTGCCCGCCTTTTTATTACTTAAATAATTTATATAACCATCTCATAAATAACACAATATACGCAGCAAAACATAATGTTACGATATATGTTTCCAGATCAAATCGATGTGTCAATGTTCGCATAACACCGATTCCGTCAATCGGTGTTCCTGCATATACAAGTGCTTCCCCTTTATCGGTTCCCGGGGTATAAAAGATCTGTACATTTCCCACATCACACTTTGTAACCTGGAAATTTAATGTATATGCTTTATCCTTACAATCATTTACTCTGTCGAATTTCATCTTGAAGAATTTTCCGCTGCGTAATTTTCCAAGATTCTCCGTACCCTTGGCAACTACTTTACCAGTACTGTCATCTACAACTTCATATGCTACTAATACCTTTTCTTTATCCGGCACTGCATTCGCAGCCAGTTTTAATGAGATACCATCCATATACGCCTCTTCGCATACGACTTCTGCGAAGCCGTCTGTCCGACTTCTAATACCTGCGCCTGAAATTTACTGGTATCACATGAAGTATCATAAACAGATACCGGCTTGTCAATAACCGCATATACTGCTGCGAGTACTATTATAATTAGAATAAGAAAAATAGTTTTTATCTTTGATTTCATTGTTTCAATATACTCCTATCTTATGAAGCACTGTATATTTCAGCGATGTTTCTGGACTCTCCTGCCATCTTCAGATTACCTTTGTCCAGCCACACTACCTTGTTACACAGTTCTTCCACCTGCTCAATACTATGTGATACAACAATAATGTTGTTCCTTTATCCAGCATATTCTTGATACGGTTTTTACATTTTTCCTGGAATCTGAAATCACCTACCGATAACACTTCGTCTACAATCAGAATATCCGGTATTCCTATCGTTGCAATCGAAAATGCCAGTCGTGAGATCATCCTGACGAAAAGTTCTTCACCGGAACATTCATAAAATCATGTAATTCCGAAAATTCCACGATATCATTATAGTGTTTTCCATTTCCGCT
>ENA-OQHA01001115-OQHA01001115.1-human-gut-metagenome-genome-assembly--contig:-NODE-1115-length-11101-cov-3.748770_pt1 | contig 11101 bp, 10 predicted proteins | sample MGYA00242558_ERZ504707 | MGnify/ENA primary metagenome ERZ504707 (study PRJEB26092, sample SAMD00036197) | human gut metagenome | host: Homo sapiens | study: EMG produced TPA metagenomics assembly of... | reverse complement strand
ATTTGAACTGGTTCAAGGTAGTGGAAACTGTACTTAAAAAGGAATCGAACCAGGCAAATGCTTTACTGAGGCTGTCGATGATGGAAGATAATGTGCATTTTACAACGCAGTAATCAACTATAGCCTATATAATAAGGTGTGAAAGCCGGTTGAAAGAGAGTAGAAACATTTAATTCTGGATGTGTTGAAAGCTATATTTCCGGGGACGTTCGACCCCTTTACGATCGGACATTATTCAGTGGTGAAACGTGCCTTGACATTTATGGACGAGGTAATCATCGGTATCGGAGTGAATGACGGAAAACGTACATGGTTCCCTACCGAAAAACGTGTGCAGATGATACGCGATCTTTTTAAGGATGAACCGCGTATTAGTGTAGAGGCTTATACCGGCCTGACGGTTGATTTTGCCAGCGAACGTGGTGCCGGGTTCATTATCCGGGGCATTCGTACGGTGCGTGATTTTGAATATGAAGAAACGATTGCTGATATCAATCGGAAACTTTCCGGTATCGAGACTATCCTGTTGTTTACGGAACCGGAACTCACTTCTGTCAGTTCAACAATTGTTCGTGAACTGCTGCAATATGGCAAAGATGTGACTCCGTTCTTGCCTGAAGGAATGAAGATTGAATAAAATGAAAGACATGATAAGAACTTGTTTAATTGTGATGCTGGCCTGTTTGTCCGCAGGAGGAATGCAGGCGCAAAACAAATTGTTGGATTCTCCGGCACGTAAGCTGCAGTTGGCTGAATTTGCCATTGCCAATTTATATGTGGATAAAGTAGACGAGCCGGAACTGGTCGAAGCTGCTATTGTCAGCATGTTGGAAAAGCTGGATCCGCATTCAACTTATTCGGATCCGGAAGAAGTGAAACGTCTGAATGAGCCGTTGCAGGGAAACTTTGACGGTATAGGTATCCAGTTTAATATGGCGACGGATACATTGTTTGTTATTCAGCCTGTTTCCGGAGGCCCCTCTGAAAAAGTAGGAATTCTTGCAGGTGATCGTATTATTCAGGTCAACGATACGGTTATTGCCGGAGTGAAGATGAACACAGACGAAGTGATGCGCCGCTTGCGCGGACCGAAAGGAACGGTTGTCAATCTGAAGATTATGCGTAAGGGAGTGAAAGATTTGCTTTCATTTACCGTAAAGCGTGATAAGATTCCGGTTTACAGTCTGGATGCGGCCTATATGGTAGACCGCAGAATCGGATACATTCGTGTCAACCGGTTTGCAGCTACTACCAGCAAAGAGTTTATGGAGGCTTTGCAGAAGCTGAAGCAACAAGGCATGCAAGACCTGATTCTGGATCTTCAGGGGAATGGTGGCGGTTATCTGAACGCGGCTATTGATCTGGCAGATCAGTTCCTGGGTAAGAAAGAATTAATCGTTTATACGGAAGGAAGACGCAATCCTCGGAGTGAATTCTTTGCAAAAGGGAATGGAGCCTTCCTGAACGGACGTCTGGTTGTCTTGGTAGATGAATATTCTGCTTCGGCCAGTGAAATTGTTTCTGGTGCCGTTCAGGATTGGGACCGTGGAATGATTGTCGGACGCCGGACCTTTGGTAAAGGATTGGTCCAGAGGCCCATTGATTTGCCGGACGGTTCCATGATCCGTCTGACAGTGGCCCGTTATTATACTCCCTCCGGCCGTTGTATTCAGAAGCCGTATGAAAGTATTGAACAATACAACAAAGATCTGATAGACCGCTATAACCGGGGAGAAATGTTAAGTGCAGACAGTATTCATTTCCCGGATTCTTTAAAATATAAGACCCATAAACTGGGACGTACCGTCTATGGCGGCGGCGGTATCATGCCGGATTATTTTGTTCCGCTTGATACAACCCGTTACACAGACTATTATCTGGCTCTGCGGGATAAGGGAGCAATTGTTCAGATGAATATCAAACTGATTGACCGTCATCGGGCAGAATGGTTGAAGAAGTATAAGAACTTTGACCGTTTCTATAAGGACTTTGAGATTTCTTCCAAGATGCTGGATGAACTGGTCGAATTGGGCAAGACGATGGGAGCAGAGTATAACGAGGAACAGTTTCAGACTGCTCTTCCGTTGATCAAGACACAGCTCAAAGCCTTGATCGCCCGTGACCTGTGGGATATGAACGAATATTTCAGAGTGATTAATGATTTGAGTGACAGTATGAAAAAAGCTCTTGAACTGCTGGAGAAGCCGGGAATGGATTTCCCTAAACGAGATTAAAGAATTATTTCCATAATTCCTTGTAATCTCGCGGAAAACTTCTAATTTTGCAACAAGAAATAACATATTGTAAAAGAAATTTTAGTTCTAACAATTAAATAATTTAAATTCAATCATTTATGTGGTTAAGTAATTCATCTATTGGAAGGAAAGTGGTGATGAGCGTAACAGGTATCGCCCTTGTCCTGTTTCTGACATTTCACATGGCGATGAACCTTGTTGCATTGTTCTCAGGCGAGGCATACAACATGGTTTGCGAATTCCTCGGTGCTAACTGGTATGCCCTGGTAGCAACTGTTGGATTGGCTGCCTTGTTTGTGATTCACATCATCTACGCTTTTTGGCTGACTATGCAGAACCGTGCCGCACGTGGTCACGAACGTTATGCTGTGACAGCTAAACCTAAAAATGTGGAATGGGCATCTCAGAACATGCTGGTACTGGGTATCATTGTAATCCTGGGTCTGGCTCTTCACTTTGTGAATTTTTGGTACAAAATGCAGTTCGCTGAAATTATCGGTAATCCGATGATGGGAGGTCTTCATGCAGCTGATGGTTATGGTTACATCATGCAGACTTTCTCTAACCCATTGTTCTTTGTACTGTATATCATTTGGTTAATTGCTTTGTGGTTCCACCTGACTCACGGTTTCTGGAGCTCAATGCAGACTCTGGGATGGAACAATACCACCTGGATTAACCGTTGGAAATGCATCTCTAACATCTATTCTACCATCATTGTTCTTGGTTTCATGCTGGTAGCCGTTGTGTTCTTCCTGAAAAACATGATGGGTTGCGGTGCTTGCTAATTTAAGTGTAACTGATTAAATTGAAAAAACATTATGACTAAGATACTTGATTCTAAGATTCCTGAAGGCCGATAGCTGAGAAATGGACTAATTATAAAGCTCACCAGAAACTGGTGAACCCGGCTAACAAACGTCGTCTGGATATCATCGTAGTTGGTACTGGTTTGGCAGGTGCTTCTGCTGCTGCTTCTCTGGGTGAAATGGGATTCCGCGTATTCAACTTCTGTATTCAGGACTCTCCTCGCCGTGCACACTCTATCGCTGCACAGGGTGGTATCAATGCTGCTAAGAACTATCAGAACGATGGTGACTCTGTATATCGTCTGTTCTATGATACTGTAAAGGGTGGTGACTACCGTGCTCGTGAAGCAAACGTTTACCGTCTGGCTGAAGTATCAAACAACATTATCGACCAGTGCGTTGCACAGGGTGTTCCTTTCGCTCGTGAATACGGAGGTACACTGGCTAACCGTTCATTCGGTGGTGCACAGGTTTCTCGTACTTTCTATGCAAAAGGTCAGACTGGTCAGCAGCTGTTGCTGGGTGCATATTCTGCATTGAGCCGCCAGGTAGGTGCAGGAACTGTGAAGCTGTATACTCGTTATGAAATGCTTGACGTTGTTCTGGTTGATGGCCGTGCACGTGGTATCATTGCCAAGAACCTCGTAACTGGTAAGTTGGAACGTTTCGCTGCACATGCAGTAGTTATCGCAACCGGTGGATATGGTAACACTTACTTCCTTTCTACTAACGCTATGGCATGTAACGTTACTGCAGCTATGTCTTGCTACCGTAAGGGTGCTATGTTTGCAAATCCTGCTTACGTACAGATCCACCCGACTTGTATTCCGGTACACGGTGACAAGCAGTCTAAACTGACTTTGATGTCAGAATCTCTGCGTAACGATGGTCGTATCTGGGTTCCGAAGAAACTGGAAGATGCAAAAGCATTGCAGGCTGGAACTAAGAAAGGTAGCGATATTCCTGAAGAAGATCGTGATTACTATTTGGAACGCCGTTATCCGGCATTCGGTAACCTAGTTCCGCGTGACGTTGCTTCACGTGCTGCCAAGGAACGTTGCGACCATGGCTTCGGTGTAAACAACACGGGTCTGGCCGTATTCCTGGACTTCTCTGAAAGTATCGAACGTCTGGGTATCGATGTAGTTCGCCAGCGTTATGGTAACTTGTTCGATATGTATGAAGAAATCACTGACGTTAATCCGGGTGAACTTGCAAGAGAAATCAACGGACGTAAATACTACAACCCGATGATGATTTATCCGGCTATCCACTATACAATGGGTGGTATCTGGGTTGACTACGAACTGCAGACAACTATCAAGGGGCTGTTCGCAATCGGTGAATGTAACTTCTCTGACCACGGTGCTAACCGTCTGGGTGCATCTGCTTTGATGCAGGGTCTGGCTGATGGTTACTTCGTATTGCCTTACACTATCCAGAACTACTTGTCAGATCAGATCACTGTTCCTCGCTTCTCTACAGATCTTCCTGAATTCGCTGAAGCAGAAAAGGCTGTACAGGCTAAGATCGATCACCTGATGAACATCAAGGGTAAGAAGTCTGTTGACTCAATCCACAAGGAACTGGGCCGCGTAATGTGGGAATATGTAGGTATGGGACGTACTGCTGAAGGTCTGAAGACTGGTTTGGCTCGTTTGAAAGAAATCCGTAAGGAATTCGAAACTGAATTGTTTATTCCGGGTTCTAAGGAAGGTTTGAACATTGAATTGGATAAGGCATTCCGTTTGGATGATTTCATTACAATGGGTCAGCTGATCGCTTACGATGCTTTGAACCGTGAAGAATCTTGCGGTGGTCACTTCCGTGAAGAATACCAGACTGAAGAAGGTGAAGCTAAACGTGATGACGAAAACTTCTTCTATGTAGCTTGCTGGAAATACCAGGGAAGCGACGACAAGGCTCCGGTATTGTACAAAGAACCGCTGGTATACGAAGCAATTAAAGTTCAGACTCGTAACTACAAGAGCTAATCAGTGAAGTTAAACAATTAAAGAATCTAAGTAAAATGGATAAAAATATATCATTTACGCTGAAAGTTTGGCGTCAGAACGGACCTAAAGATAAAGGTCATTTCGATACATTCCAGATGAAGGATATTCCGGGTGATACTTCCTTCCTGGAAATGTTGGATATCTTGAACGAACAGTTGGTTGAAGAAGGTAAGGAACCGGTAGTATTCGATCACGACTGTCGTGAAGGTATCTGCGGTATGTGTTCTTTGTACATCAACGGACATCCTCATGGACCTGCAACCGGTGCTACTACCTGCCAGATCTACATGCGTCGTTTCAAAGATGGCGATGTAATCACTGTTGAACCGTGGCGTTCTGCCGGTTTCCCGGTTATCAAAGACTTGATGGTAGACCGTTCTGCATACGACAAGATCATGCAGGCTGGTGGTTTCATCAGCGTACGTACAGGTGCTCCTCAGGATGCTAACGCTATCCTGATCCCGAAACCGATCGCTGACGAAGCAATGGATGCTGCTACTTGTATCGGTTGCGGTGCTTGTGTAGCTGCTTGTAAGAACGGTTCTGCGATGTTGTTCGTATCTGCAAAGGTTAGCCAGTTGAACCTGTTGCCTCAGGGAAAACCGGAAGCTTTGCGTCGTGCAAAAGCTATGATCGCTAAGATGGATGAACTGGGTTTCGGTAACTGTACAAACACTCGTGCTTGTGAAGCTGAATGTCCGAAATGTGTTTCAATCAGCAACATTGCTCGTTTGAACCGCGACTTCATCAAAGCAAAACTGAAAGACTAATCATCTGATTAATCAGAATATGAAGAGAGGGTGTATCTTTGGGATGCACTCTCTTGTCGTTTTAAGACACAAAGAGATGTTGTTCTGACATTCTTTGTGTAAGATGTATGCTGATTACAGCAATCGGTACATGCCGCCTGCTGCCGCTCTTACAACTCCTTTTAATTCCAGTTCCAGCATGATACCGGCCAGCCGGTTCACAGGAATATTGGATGCAACGATCAGACTGTTCAGCTGCATGCCGTCCGGGTTTTTCTCCAGCAGGGAACAAATCAGACTTTCCTCCTCATTCAAGTCTGGGAACAGCTGGCGTTGTACAATAGTGGGGCGGTGTTCCCCACAACTCCAGTTCATGGCTTTGACGAAATCTTCAGCGCTTTGCAGCAGTGCTGCCCGGTTATTTCTGATCAGATTGTTGCAACCGGTGGAATACGTGTCTCCTACGCGTCCCGGAAAAGCAAAACAGTCCCGATGATAACTGTCTGCGATATCCGCAGTAATCAGGCACCTCCTTTTTCTGCTGATTCCACAACGATGGTAGCATCGCTGATACCTGCCACGATGCGGTTACGCCGGATAAAGTTCTGCCGGTCGGGATTGGTACCACTGGGATATTCCGTCAGCAGGCCGCCGTGATGGATCATTTCAGCCGCTGTCAGCCGGTGTACAGCCGGATAGATCCGGTCCAGTCCGTGTGCCAGCACACCGATCGTATCGGCTTTATACTGAAGCGCAGCCCGGTGAGCATGGATATCAATGCCATATGCCAGTCCACTGACAATCAATACATCGGGAACCAGCTCCTTCAGTTCACGGACAAAACGGGTGCAGAGATCTTTTCCGTAGTCTGTGGCATGGCGTGTTCCTACCATGCTTATGACATGCAGCCGGTTAAGATCTGCATTTCCTTTGTAGAACAACACCAGCGGTGCGTCATCACAGTCGCGCAAGCGTGAAGGGTATTCTTCTTCATGAATGCTGAGACAGCGGATTTGATTCTTTTCGGCAAAGGCCAGTTCTGCTTCACAAAGCCGCAGGGTTTCCGGACATTTCAGGGCTGCTTCCAGTTTGTGTGTTGATTCCGGAAGCTTTGCAGCACCTCATGCGGATGCTTGAACAGGTCGGTAAGCTGGTCTCCGATGGCCAGCAGCAGGCGCCGGGCACCAATCAGTCCCAAGCGGGAATACGGGTCAGTGCAAGCGTGTAGAGCAGTTCTTCGTTTTTCATTCGGTGAAATAAGGAGCAAAGGTTTCATTCAGCAACTGGGATTCGCCCAGGCGTCCGTTAATCAGACAGACGGTATCCACCGTTGCTTTGATGACCGGTTTAAGGTCAGGAAGGCGGAAGATATCCTGATAGAATATATACTTGATGCCTTCTTTCTTTAGGTAGAGTTTGGAAACAAACTCGTCACCACTCCGGAGAGGCGTCTTGAAAGCAATGGAAAGACGGGCTACTACGGCATCAATGCCTTGTTCATGCAACTGGGCGAAACTGATTCCGGCCGATAGAAGAAATTCATGGCGCGTATGTTCGATGTAGTGCTGATAATTGGCATTGTTGACGATACCTTGCAAGTCGCATTCGTAGTCGCGGACTTTCATTTTCAGTTCATAGATGTACTTTTCCATGATGAGAACAGGTTTTGGTTATTTGGACAAAGATACATAATTATGTGCTAAGTGACTCTTTAAATACTGGTTAATTACCGGAAAGTCCGTAACTTTGTGCTTCCTGATTTACATTTTAACAGCCTGACGGATGATAACTATTTATGCAGCTCCCTTACAGGGATTTACGGAACTTGCCTGGCGCAATGCTCATGCACAGGTTTTTGGCGGTATAGATGCCTATTATACTCCTTTGTACGCCTTGAAAAAGGGGAGATACGCAACAAGGACAAACGCGAACTGCTTCCTGCAGGAAACACAGTATCCCGACTGATTCCCCAGATTGTTGCAGCTGAGCCCGATGAATTCCGGATGCTGGTTGAGCAGATTTCCGGCTGGGGCTATCGGGAAATTGATCTCAATATGGGCTGTCCGTTTCCGCTGATAGTCAATCGCAGGAAGGGATCCGGTATTTTACCTTTTCCTGATAAGGTTGCAGCCTTGCTCCATGAAATGGAAACATTTCCGGAGATTCGTTTCTCGGTAAAGATGCGTCTGGGCTGGGAGCGGACAGACGAATGGCGGGAGATTCTTCCCCTGTTGAATGAATCCTGTGTCAGACAGATAACCTTGCATCCGCGTATCGGCAGACAGCAATACAAAGGAACGGTAGACAGAGAGGCCTTTACTGCCTTTTATGAGAGCTGCCGGTTACCGCTGGTATACAACGGAGACTTGCGAACCCAGGAAGAGATGCAGGAACTTTTGCAGGCTTATCCCCGGCTCGAGGGAGTGATGCTGGGACGCGGACTGCTGGCCAATCCGGATCTGGCAGCCGGTTTCAGACAGGGGAATACACTGCCGGTCTCAGAACTTTACCGGAAGGTAGGGCAGATGCACCAGCTGATCTATGCAGAATATGCACGTACTTTGGAAGGAGGAGAGGCGCAGATTCTGCAAAAACTGAAGCCCATGTGGGAGTATTGTCTTCCTGATCTGGACAAAAAAGCCCGCAAGGCTATTTTGAAAAGCAATAAGCTGGATGCTTATCTCCGGGTTGTCCGTGAAGCTCTGTAAATCCCGAAATTTATTCTTTCTGCTCTTTTTTGAAATATTCATATCCGATGCGGCAGTAAAGACATTTCTTGGAGTCGCAGTAATTCTTTTTCAGCTGGATGAGAGCCTGACTGTCACCTGCATGAGCAGCCTTCAGTCCGCATTCTTCCCACATGCGGGTGATGTAATTGTTTTCCGGTTTCAGATCTTCCAGCAGCTGGCTGGCCCGGTTGCAGAGCTGTTCTTCTCCTTTATGCTTTCCGTAGGCATAGAGGAAAGGAACCACCGTGTTGATGATCAGCAGGTCGATGGAACTCTGACTGAGCGTTTTGGGGTGGGAGGGCGAAGGCTGTCCGAAGACATAATGGGTCAGCCAGTAGACAGATGTTCCTCCTTTGAATATTTCCCGAAGCTCCTGCAAGGTTTCCAGTTCCATCAGCCGTGAGAACATCCCCTGTGAACGGTGGTACAGACAGGCTAGCTGTGCGATGCGTACATGCGGAAAATTTCCCGGACGCATGCGGAGAAACTTCCAGCGGCAGTCTTCGGCAGGAGTCAGATCGAACTTATGAGCCAGATAAGCATATTCCTTCATAAGTTTTTCCGTATAGTCATCGGCAGGAAGTTCTTGTAAGAGTCCGGCCTGTCCGAAGAAGATTGCTTCAATCTGGAAAAGGTCATCCCGATGCTTGTTGACGGCTGCCAGAGGGATATGTTTGGCCCAAAGCTCAAATGCATCACTGTTTACTCCAAACCCGAAATTACGTGCCAGTGTCACAAAGAAAGCGCCTTCCCAGCTGCGGTCACAAAATCCAGCCGTTGAAAAATCTGCTGGGTTTTCTGTTCGAAGCGTTCCGTCTGCAGACTGGAGAGCCAACTGTGAAGGAGGAAGGGCGACAAATGCGGGATCAGCCGGTAGCAGGCCGGATAATGGCTTGTCTGGATCAGTTCCTGGTAGTTTTCAAGCAAGTAGGGCGGATAATGCAGTTCAAGTTGGGGGATCGGTTCTCCGTTGGTGCGCTTCACTTCGGCATCAATGTCGGAGGCCGCATGCAGAATGACCGAATCGTAAGTCGGATCCTGGTCGTGGTGATGGCGTTTCCAGTCGGAAGCACGCTCATGAATTTCCACATTTCCCACCCAGATCACTCCGTCCAGTTTGATTTTTGCATTGAAGAAGTCAGGACCGGCATCCGGATTGGAGAGTCCGGGATCAATAATTTCCACTTTCTGTCCTGTGGTCGTGTGCAGAGGTTTTAGCGGGAAAAGCTTGTGTTTCCATACGTAATGTAAGAGTTGTTCCATGTTAACGAGGTGTAAATGTTGCCTAAATGTAATGATTAATACTGAAAAACACTATCTTTGCGTTGAAAATTATCAGAGAATTATGAAAATAGCATTGATTGGATATGGAAAGATGGGTAAAGAGATTGAGAAAATTGCTCTTTCCCGCGGACATGAGATTGTGAGCATCATCGATATCAATAATCGTCAGGATTTTTCTTCCGAAGCTTTTCGCTCGGCAGATGTTGCCATTGAGTTTACGGCACCTTCTGTAGCTTACGGCAATTGCTGGAAGCTTTCAAGAATGGTGTAAAGGTGGTTTCCGGAAGTACAGGATGGATGGGAGAACACGGTGACGAAATGCGCCGTCTGTGTCAGGAAGAAGGAAAGACATTGTTCTGGTCCTCCAACTTCAGTCTGGGAGTAGCCATTTTCTCGGCTGTCAACAAATACCTGGCCAAGATTATGAATAATTTCCCCAACTATGATGTTTCGATGGTGGAAACCCATCATATTCATAAACTGGATGCACCGAGCGGTACAGCCATCACACTGGCCGAAGGCATTCTGGAAAATCTTGACCGTAAGCAGAAGTGGGTATCCGGAACATTGACCGCTCCTGACGGTACGGTCAGCGGAACAACCGACTGTGCTCCCGATGAGTTGCCGGTCAGTGCTGTCCGCAGAGGCGAGGTTCCGGGCATTCATACCATCAAATATGAGTCGGATGCCGATTCTATCATCATTACACACGATGCCAAGAACCGCAGCGGCTTCGCGCTGGGTGCCGTACTGGCGGCTGAATATACAGCCGGACATACAGGTTTTCTGGGTATGAACGATTTATTTCCTTTCTGATTATGATACAGGCCTCACGTAGACAATGGATAAAGTTTGCCGTCGTTCTGGTGCTTTATCTGATTTTCCTGCTTTGGTTGCAGAGCTGGCTGGGACTGATTGTGGTTCCGTTTATCTTTGATGCTTATATCTCGAAGAAGATCCATGGACCTGGTGGAAAAAGTCGAAAAACAAGACGGTGGTAACAGTCATGGGATGGGTAGACGCCATTGTATTTGCCCTGGTTGCCGTTTATTTTGTCAATCTGTACTTTTTCCAGAACTACGTCATCCCGTCTTCTTCACTGGAGAAATCTTTGCTGGTAGGCGATTATCTGTTTGTCAGCAAGATGAGTTACGGTGCCCGTATTCCGCAGACTCCGCTCCATGTGCCCTTGACTCAGCATACCCTGCCCATATTCGGATGCAAATCTTATCTGGAATGGCCCGAATGGGATTACAAGCG
>ENA-OQHA01001114-OQHA01001114.1-human-gut-metagenome-genome-assembly--contig:-NODE-1114-length-11103-cov-1.756286_pt1 | contig 11103 bp, 14 predicted proteins | sample MGYA00242558_ERZ504707 | MGnify/ENA primary metagenome ERZ504707 (study PRJEB26092, sample SAMD00036197) | human gut metagenome | host: Homo sapiens | study: EMG produced TPA metagenomics assembly of... | reverse complement strand
TGGCAGAGTCAAAAAGAGATTACTATGAGGTGCTTGGGGTCAGTAAAGATGCTGACGAAGCAACTTTGAAAAAAGCATACAGACAGGTTGCCAAGAAGTATCACCCGGATATGAATCCGGGTGATGCTGAAGCTGAAAAGAAGTTCAAAGAAGCTTCTGAGGCGTATGCAGTCTTGAGTGATCCGGAAAAACGCCGTCAGTATGATCAGTTTGGTCATGCTGCTTTTGACGGAAGTGCGGGAGCAGGCGGCGGATATGGCGGATTCGACTTTAACGGTGCTGATTTGGCGACATTTTCGGAGATATCTTCGGAGATCTGTTCGGCGGCGGACGCAGAGGCGGTCGTGCGAACCAGGGACCGATGAAAGGTATGAATATCCGTAAGAGTGTCAGAATCACATTCGAAGAGGCTGTATTCGGATGCGAGAAAGAATTGGACGTTGTATTAAAAGACCCATGTCCGAAATGTAACGGAACAGGTGCCAAACCGGGAACATCTCCGGAGACTTGTCCGAAATGTGGCGGTAAAGGTCAGGTAGTATATACACAGCAGTCATTCTTTGGAACGGTACAGAATGTACAGACCTGTCCGGATTGCCAGGGAACTGGTAAGATTATTAAGGAAAAATGTCCGGATTGCGGCGGAACAGGCTATGTAGCAGCAAGAAGAAGATATCCGTATCAATTCCTGCAGGTATTGATAATGGCCAGAGTGTCAGAATTCGTGAAAAAGGTGAGCCGGGTGTAAACGGCGGACCAAGAGGAGATCTTCTGGTGGAGGTTGTGGTATCAAGACATCCAATCTTCCAGCGTCAGGATATGCACATCTTCTCAACGGTACCGATTACATTTGCACAGGCAGCGCTTGGTGCGGATATCCGTATCAAGACGGTAGATGGAGAAGTGATCTACACGGTAAAACCGGGAACCAAGACAGATACAAAAGTACGTCTGAAAGGTAAAGGAGTTCCATCTCTTCGAAATGCACAGGTTCGCGGCGATCATTATGTGACACTTGTGGTCCAGACACCGGAACACTTAAGTGCCGAAGCAAAAGAAGCACTGCGTAAATTCGATGAGCTGACCGGCAATTCCCTCGGAGCAGAGAAATCTGAAAAAGCGGAAGAGCACGAACATAAAGGCAAAAAGAAAAAAGGATTTATGGATAAATTAAAGGAGACCTTTGATGATTAATTTCATCAGAGGTTTCCTCTTTTTTACAAAAAACACTGGCATTCACCGTGGTAAAGTGATATCATATTAAATAAATTAAATTTTTAACAAACCAGGAGGACTCAAATATGTATGCATTTGATGAAATTAAAAAAGCAGACAGTGAAATTGCAGACGCCATTCAGGCCGAGATGAAGAGACAGAATTCGCATCTGGAGCTGATCGCATCGGAGAACTGGGTAAGCAAAGCAGTCATGGCAGCAATGGGAAGTCCGCTTACAAATAAATACGCAGAAGGCTATCCGGGCAAACGTTACTATGGTGGATGTCAGTGTGTGGATGTAGTGGAAGATCTTGCAAGAGAAAGAGCAAAGAAGTTATTTGGCTGTGATTATGCCAATGTACAGCCGCATTCCGGAGCACAGGCAAACCTGGCAGTATTCTTTGCAATGCTGGAGCCTGGAGACAAAGTCATGGGTATGAACCTGGATCATGGCGGACATCTGACACATGGTTCTCCGGTTAATATTTCCGGTAAATATTTCAACGTCGTATCATACGGAGTGAACGACGAGGGTGTGATCGATTATGATAAGGTACGTGAGATCGCAGTAAAAGAAAAACCAAAGATGATCATTGCGGGAGCAAGTGCTTATGCAAGAATCATTGATTTCAAAAAATTCCGTGAGATCGCGGATGAAGTAGGAGCATACCTGATGGTTGATATGGCCCATATCGCAGGACTTGTTGCAGCAGGACTTCATCCAAGCCCGATCCCGTACGCAGATGTCACAACAACGACAACACATAAGACACTGCGCGGACCAAGAGGCGGTCTGATCCTCTGTAATCAGGAAGCAGCAGATAAATTCAACTTTAATAAAGCTGTATTCCCTGGAATCCAGGGAGGACCACTGGAACACGTGATCGCAGGAAAAGCGGTATGCTTCAAAGAAGCCCTGGAGCCTGAATTCGCAGAATATCAGAAACAGATCATCAAAAATGCACAGGCACTCAGTAAGGGACTGATGGACCGTGGAGTGAAGATTGTATCCGGAGGAACAGATAATCACCTGATGCTGATTGATTTAAGAGGAGAAGATGTGACCGGCAAAGAACTGGAAAAACGTCTGGATGCCGCACACATCACATGTAATAAAAATACGGTACCGAACGATCCAAGATCACCGTTCGTGACAAGCGGTGTCAGACTTGGAACACCGGCGGTTACAACAAGAGGATTAAAAGAAGACGACATGGATATGATCGCAGAGTGCATCGCACTCGTACTTCAGAGTGAAGATAACATTGAAAAAGTCAAAGGAATGGTTGCAGAGCTGACTGCAAAATATCCTCTGGATATGTAAGGAACAACGAAAGAAAATAAGACAAAACAGGAAATCCGTCTGGGAAAAGGATTTAAGCTTACCCAGGCGGATTTATTGTTGCTTGAACAAAATGTCCAACAGTGAAAAGATTGAGCAAAATATTTGAGTAGTTGATAGAAATAGGAGAATAACAAGGGTGGAATTTTTAAAATGAAGGGCGTATAATAAAAATCAGTGTATACGAATCTATACCAGAATAAAAAAGGAAGAATCTTGTTTATACCATACAGATGTATGAATGCAAATATATATGGAAGGAGCCAGATTTTTGAAACTGAGAAACGTAAAAGTCGCAAAAAGATTAGGAACAAAAACGCTTGCAGGGTTGCTTGCATTTGGACTTGTCGTAGGTACGCCGTCGGTTGTTCTGGCAGATGTACAGAGCACGATGTCACAGTCAGAGGCTTTGTGGAACAGAAGTATCTGGACTTCAGTGATGAAACAAAAAGCAGATTGAAGCGAATGGTGAGGATAAATATCAGACAGCAAAAGAAACGGTAAAACCAGAAGAAAATCAGGCATTATATTATACACTGACTTCTGTAAAAGAGGGATCGCCAAGTGGAGAAATCCGGGAATCCATGCTGGAATTTGCGTCACAGTTTATCGGTAATCCATATGTGTGGGGTGGTACAAGCCTGACGGACGGTGCAGACTGCTCTGGATTCGTACAGCAGATTTATAAACAGTATGGATACAGCCTTCCAAGAGTAGCAGAAGATCAAAGCCAGTATGGAACGAAGATTCCTGTAGAAGATGCCCAGCCGGGAGATCTGATCTTCTATGCTAAAGAAGGGTATGTATATCATGTGGTCATGTATGCAGGAGATGGCAGGACGATAGAGGCTGCAAGTACGAAACTCGGAATTATCGAAGGAAAAGTCAATACCAAAAATGCAGTATGGGCAACACGTATCCTGAAAGATGATTATTCTCTTACAGGCGGCGGAATTGAAAAGGCCAATGCAACAGAGGACATGTATGGACAGAAACTTGAAAATTTCCAGATTACATATTATTGTCCTTGCGAGATCTGCTACGATAAAGCATCTAAAGTTACGGCATCGGGAACACCTGTTGCAGAAGGAAAGACAATCGCAAACTGATCCGAATGTAATTCCATATGGAACCAAGGTGAATTATCGGAGGACATGTATTTACAGCGGAAGATACAGGAAGAAAAGTCCAGGGAAATCAGATCAGTATTTATGTAAATAACCATGCAGAGGTATCTGCTTCTGACACAGAGAATACAGACGTATATCTGGCAAAATAATATAATAAAGAATGATAAAAAGGTGGTTTTTCAGAACTTACATGTTGAAAAACTGCCTTTTTCAAAGAAGGAACAGAAACTATGAATCAAGAAAATTTATTGAATAAGATCAGACAGAAAGATGCAAAAGCATTTACTCACGGGGGAAAATTTCATGCAGATGATATATTTTCATCGGCCTTGTTATTATATCTGAACCCGGAAATTCAGATTACAAGGGGAAATCAGGTGCCGGAAGAGTATGACGGTATTGTATTTGACATCGGACGGGGAGCATATGACCATCATCAGAAGGACAGCCGTGTCAGGGAAAACGGGATTCCATATGCGGCATTCGGACTTTTGTGGGAAGAGTTAGGAACGGAGATTCTTGGAGAAGAACTGGCAGAAAAATTTGATGAATCCTTGTCCAGCCTCTCGATCAGAATGATAATACCGGTGAGAAGAATGAACTGGCTTCGCTGATCGGAAGTTTAATCCGGCATGGGATGCAAAGGAAATCATGATGATGCATTCTTTCATGCAGTCAGTATGGCTGGAATGATACTGGAAAGCAAGTTCGAGAGATTCCGTGGAAATGAAAGGGCGGACAGGAAGATAGAAGAGATTTTGGAGGCACATGATGATGCAGTAGAAGAGGGAAAATGTGATGAAAGAATCTGATTCTTCCGGAATTTGTTCCATGCCAGAAACGGGCTGTCAGAGACGGAGATTGCATTTGTGATTTTCCCGTCAAATCGCGGAGGATATTGCATTCAGCCACAGAAAAAAGAATTTTCCATGAATTATAAATGTGCGTTCCCAGAAGCCTGGCTTGGGCTGGAGGGAGAAGCATTACAGAAAGCAACCGGACTTCAGGAGCAGGATTCTGTCATAAAGGCGGCTTTCTGATGTCGACAGAGAATCTGGAGGATGCGGTAAAAGCGTGTGAAATCAGCCTCAAAGAGTATGTAGAAGCGCCGTGTATTGTCTGTTACGGAACATGTGATGAAGAAGTGAAAGAACTTCTGCATATGCTTCCGGAAATGAAGAATGTAACGGTACATAAGATGCCGCTGTCAGAGCCGCCGGAGATGGAGACAGATGGAATCTATGGAGAAGTTTTGATGGAAAAGCAGGAATGGAAAAAGCGGATAAAAGAACAGGTAAAAGAAATTCTGAAATACAAACCGGAGGCGGTATGTGTGAATGGAAATGTCTTTTCGACTTATCCGGTAGTACATGCGCTTCGTAAAAAGCATGTGCCGGTGCTGACAATAATGGAAAATGATGAGGAGAAGCTGATTGTGAGAATTCCGTCCGGTTCTTAGAATGTCAGATATAATGAAGTAGAAGAAGTAATAGAACATAACAAAAACGCAGAGACTTTTAAAAGGATTGAAGTAATCCCTCAAAAGTCTCTGCATTTTTATGTTATTTACATGCTTTTAAAAGTTCTTTCAGGTAGTTCCACATACGCTGTGTAGATGCGATATGTACACGTTCATTATATGTATGCACACCTGTAAGATCCGGACCGAAAGAAATGATATCAAGATCATTCTTCTTGCCGTATAAGATTCCACATTCCAGTCCGCCGTGAGTTGTCTCAACAGTAGGTTCTTTTCCGAACATTTCTTTATAAAGTTCGATTGCCTTAGGACGGATCACAGAATCTGCATTGTAGCTCCATGCCGGATATTCACCGGAAATCTCACGGGATGCGCTTGCAAGATCCGTTGCAAGATCCAGTTTGTTCTGCATATCATCTAACTTGGTAGCGACAGAGCTCGAACCTGGAATTTAATCTTTACAGTGTCTTCAGTAGTCTCAACAATACCTGTGTTCAGGGAAGATTCTACAGCGGTAGGGAATGCACGGTCATAGCACTGTACACCGTCGATCGCTCCATAAAGGAATCCGATTACATGTGAAGTAGTATCTGCATCAAAGGCCTTTAAGGTCGTCTCGCCATCGGAAACTGCTTTCAGAGATAAAGTAGGTTCCTGTCCGGCAAATTCAGCGTAGATAGTCTGTTCCAGTCCGGCAACAGCATCTATGATATCCTGAGCCTGTGCAGGATCTGCGATGATCTCAGTCGTATTGTACTGTGCGATTACGTTTGCCGCATTTCCGCCGTTTGTACTTACGATGTTAAAGTCGTAATCTTTTGCAAGTGCATACAGAACACGTCCCATGATCTTATGTGCATTTCCGAGCTGCTTCTGAATCTCGGCACCGGAATGTCCGCCCTGCAGATTGGAAAGGGAGATTGTCATCTTGGTTCCGCTTTCTTCACTCCATTCGATCGGGATAAAAGTATCATAAATGTATCCGCCGGCACATCCGACTGTCATAACGCCTTCAATCTCAGAGTCGATGTTCAGGCAGATCTTTCCTTTTAATACGGATGTATCGAGGTGATGTGCACCGCCCATACCGATCTCTTCATCAACTGTAAATACAGCCTCGATCGGTGGATGCGGGATATCTGTGCTGGCAAGAATTGCCATAGCATAAGCGACTGCGATACCGTCGTCACCGCCGAGAGTGGTGTTCTTTGCCCCAATCAGATCACCATCTACAAAAAGGTCTAATGGATCATTCTCGAAATCGTGATCGCTGTCGGTTGTCTTTGTAGCAACCATGTCCAGATGTCCCTGGATGATGACCGGATCACTGTCTTCATATCCGGCAGTACCAGGTTTTTGATGATAACGTTGTTCATTTCATCCTGGATATATTCCAGATTGTGTGCTTTCGCAAATTCTACACAAAAATCACTGATCTTTTTTGTGTGGAAGGTACATCTTGGTACCATACTTAATTCTTCGAAGTACTGAAATACTTCTTTTGGTTCAATATTAGACAAAATTCCCATTGTTCATTCCTCCGTTTGTCTTTAATCTCTGTCTATCATTGTATCATGAATTTTAGCACTTTATCATGATAAAATGTAATGCGTGTATAACGGAATGTAATAGCTCTGATAACCACAGCTTATAAGGTTTCATTAAAACATTCAATAACTACAGGTCTACCCAAAAAAAGCAGAAAAATATATAATATTTAAGGTTGAAAATATGAGAGCAGAATGTACACGGGAGGATATGTATGAGTACAAAAGAAGCAAAACAGATGGATCAGGCATTATTTGATTTTTATGGGAAACCTTCTATCGGACAGGCACTGCCGCTTGCAATCCAGCATGTGCTTGCGATGATCGTCGGATGTGTAACACCATCGATCATTGTTGCAGGTGTGGCAGGGCTTTCGCAGGAAGATTCCGTTATTTTAATACAGGCTGCACTGGTGATGTCGGCACTGACTACATTATTGCAGTTATTTCCTTTTATAAAGACAAAAAGTTTCCGCATCGGATCGGCGCTTCCGGTGATGATGGGAATCAGTTTCGCATATGTTCCGAGTATGCAGGCAATCGCAGCAGATTTTGACATTGCAACGATTCTGGGAGCACAGATCGTTGGTGGTGTGATCGCATTGTTAGTCGGACTGAATATTAAGAGAATCCGTAAATTTTTCCCGCCGCTGATTACCGGAACGGTTGTATTTTCTATTGGACTGTCTCTGTATCCGACGGCAATCAACTATATGGCAGGCGGTGCAAGCAGTAAATCATACGGTGCATGGCAGAACTGGCTGGTAGCACTGATTACCCTTGTGATCGTTACGGTATTGAACCATTATGGAAAAGGTGTGTGGAAACTGGCATCGATTCTGATCGGAATCATTGGAGGATATATTGTGGCATTATTCTTTGGAATGATAGATTTTTCATCGGTTGCACAGGCATCATTCTTCCAACTTCCAAAGCCAATGCATTTTGGTATCAAATTCGAGCCTTCTGCATGTGTGGCAATTGGAATTCTGTTCGCAATCAATGCGGTACAGGCAATCGGAGACTTCTCTGCAACGACAACAGGTTCTATGGACCGTATGCCGACAGACGAAGAACTGACAGGTGGAATCGTGGGCTATGGTATCAGTAATATTATCTGTGCATTCTTCGGTGGACTTCCGACGCAACATACAGCCAGAATGTAGGTATTGTATCTACAACGAAGGTAGTCAGCCGTGTGGTAATGGGAATGGCCGCCGTGATCTTACTGGCAGCAGGACTGATTCCGAAGTTTTCTTCTTTACTGACAACGATTCCTTACTGTGTACTCGGCGGTGCGACAATTTCGGTATTTGCATCGATCACAATGACAGGTATCAAACTGATCACAACGGAGCCGATGGATTTCCGCAATACAACAGTAGTAGGACTTGCGGTTGCAGTCGGAATGGGTGTGACACAGGCAAATGCGTCTCTGGCACAGTTCCCGGAATGGGTAACGACGATTTTTGGAAAATCACCGGTGGTACTAGCAACGATCGTAGCAATTGTGTTAAACTTAACACTTCCGAGAACACAAAAGAAAGCTGAGAAATAATTCATATATGATAAAAAGTTATACGAATGGTGAATGGAAAGAGCCTGGCAGTTTATGCCAGGCTGTTGGAATTTATAAAGAAGATTTTCATAAGATAGTATCGGTCGTAGGGGGCGGCGGAAAGACAACGGTGATTCGTGCAATGCTCCGGGAATGTATGGAAAATTCGGATGGAAGGATTCCATGCGCGGTCTCAACAACGACGCATATACAAAAAACAAATGCGGAATATTTTCTGGGAGAGCCATCGATGAAAATGTTCCGGAAGAAGCTGTCGGATTACGAAGCTGTGTGGATGGGGCGTGAGATACGGAAAGGAAAGCTTGCATCATTTCAGAAGGAGTTTCTGGAAGAAGTAAGCCGGGAACCTGTACTTTTGCTTCTGGAAGCGGACGGGGCAAAGCATTTTCCAGTGAAAGCTCCTGCAGAACATGAGCCGGTGATCTGTGAGAAAACGGGCATAGTTCTGAATGTCTATGGGATGCGTGCGATTGGAAAAAGATAAAGGATGTATGTTTTCGTATCGGAGAAGTGGAGAAAATTCTTGGAAAGACAGGGGAAGATATTTTGCGTCCAGAAGATATCATGACACTTGCGTTAAGTCGGAGTGCAGGACGCAAATGTGTGACGGATGAGATGGAATATCAGGTTATACTGAATCAGGCTGATACAGAGGAAGAGAAACAGACGGCAATGCAGCTTGCGGAAGATATTGGAAAGAAGCTGTCAGAGAAGTATATATCAGAGAAGAATACAAAAGATACAGAGTTTTCAAGACAGATCAGCAAAGTCCACGTAACATCGGACCTGATTCCGCTGGAAGAAAGATGGTAGATATGTCAGAAATTTATAAAATAAGAAAAAGGCATTGGTCCGGGGATCCGGAGACCTGGCTACCGGCGTGGGTGTAGCACTTTATCGGGCGGGCTTTCAGGTGATCATGACGGATATTGCAGTGCCGCTTACCGTAAGAAGGGAAGTGGCGATGTCCAGAGCCGTTTATGAAGGCAGGGCAAAAGTGGAAGGGATAGAAGGAATCCTTGTCCGGAGTTATCAGGAAGCGTTGGCTGTACTGGAAGAAAATAAGATTGCCGTGATCGTAGATCCGAAAGCCGAGATCTGCAAGGAATTTCACCCGGATCTACTTGTGGATGCCATCCTTGCAAAGAAAAATATGGGGACCAGACGGACGGATGCACCGTATGTGATCGGTCTCGGTCCGGGATTTACTGCGGGAAAGATGTTCATGCTGTGATAGAAACGATGCGTGGTGAGACGCTTGCGGATATCATCTATGACGGACAGCCGATTCCGAATACCGGCGTCCCTGGATATGTGGGCGGTTATGCGCTGGAGCGCCTGATCCGTGCGTCTGGCAATGGCCGAATGGAGCCAAAGGCACAGATCGGAGATATTGTAAAGAAGGGACAGCTTCTTGCCGTAACAGGAGGAAAACCTGTATATTCCCAGCTGGACGGTGTGATCCGAGGCATGCTGCAGGAAGGTGTGCAGGTGAAAAAAGGTCTGAAGATTGGAGATGTAGATCCAAGAAAAGACAGAAAATTGTGTTACCTGATTTCGGATAAGGCGAATAAGATCGGCAGTTCTGTAGTGCGGGCGACAGAAGCACGTCTGGCGGATAAGGATTATGCAATGATCCTTCTGGCAGCAGGAAAGTCAAGCAGATATGGCAGTAATAAGCTGTTAGAAGAACTGGACGGGGAAGAATGTTCGAACATACCTTCGTAAGATGCGGGCATTTCCGTTATGTACACAGGTAGCGGTGACGAGATTCGAAGAGATAGAACGTGCAGCAGAAGCACAGGGTATGTTGGTAGTGGAAAACTGGGAACCGGATCTTGGAATCTCACATTCCCTGAGATTAGGACTACAGAAAGCACTGGAAGAAAATCCGGAATTAAAAGGTGCAATGTTCATTGTATGTGACCAGCCGGGATTGACAGCCGCAACATTTGCCCGTATGCTTGATATAGGTAAGAAATATCCTGGAAAGATCGTATGTGCCGGGCGAAAGGGCAAAATGGGAAATCCTGTATTGTGGGATCGATGCTTTTTTGATGAACTTAGCAGACTTTCCGGCGACAAAGGCGGGAAACAGATCATCGGAGCACATATGGATGATGTGCTGCTCTGCGAAACAGAAGAAACAGAACTTCGGGATGTAGATATACCGGAACAACTGACAAAATGGGAGAGAGATTATGGAGAATCAGGAAAATCAGGAAAATCAGGAGAAGAAACATAAACGGAGAGTCCGGTATTCCGGAACACATCCGAGAAATTATAAAGAAAAATACAAAGAGCTGAATCCGGAAAAGTATGCAGATACCATTTCCAAAGTCATCAAGAAAGGCGGAACACCGGCGGGGATGCATATTTCTATCTGTGTGAATGAGATTCTGGACTTTTTTGACATTCAGCCGGGACAGCAGGGATTGGATTGCAACATTGGGATACGGCGGTCATACGTCGAAGATGCTGGAAAACTGCAGGGAAGAAGGCATATCTATGGTCTGGATGTAGACCCGATCGAATCGGCGAAGACAAAGAAACGACTGGAAGAAAAGGGATTCGGGCCGGATATCCTGACGGTAAAGCTTGAGAATTTCGCAAATATCGATAAAGTGGCAGAAGAGGCCGGAAAGTTTGATTTCGTACTGGCAGATCTGGGTGTGTCATCTATGCAGATTGACAATCCGGACCGTGGTTTTACATTCAAGGCAGAGGGACCTTTAGATCTGCGTATGAATCCGGAAAGGGAATCAGCGCAGCAGAAAGACTGCGGGATATTTCCAAAGAAGAGCTACCG
>ENA-OQHA01001113-OQHA01001113.1-human-gut-metagenome-genome-assembly--contig:-NODE-1113-length-11105-cov-1.521862_pt1 | contig 11105 bp, 18 predicted proteins | sample MGYA00242558_ERZ504707 | MGnify/ENA primary metagenome ERZ504707 (study PRJEB26092, sample SAMD00036197) | human gut metagenome | host: Homo sapiens | study: EMG produced TPA metagenomics assembly of... | reverse complement strand
GCCGCATTGTATCCCATCTTCTTCTGTCTGTGGTTTACAGCTGCAGCCTCAACTATTACTGCAAGATTACGTCCTGGTCTTATTGGAAGCGAATGACACACTACTTTATTGCCAAGATATTCTGTGTATTCTTCTTCAAGTCCAAGTCTGTCATACTCCTTGTCCTTATTCCAGTCCTCAAGCTTGATGACCATATCAATCTCCTGAGTTTCCTTAACACTCTCTACACCAAAAAGTGTCTTTACATCAATAATACCAATACCTCTTAACTCTATGAAATACTTAGTAACTCCGGGTGCTGAACCAACTAATGTTTCATCACTTACTTTTCTAATCTCGACAGCATCATCTGTTACAAGACGGTGGCCTCTCTTTATAAGCTCAAGCGCTGCTTCACTCTTACCTATACCACTCTCACCTGTAATAAGCACACCTTCGCCATATACATCAACTAATACACCATGTATTACTATGCAAGGTGCAAGCTGAACTTTAAGCCATCTTATAACTTCTGCTGAAAATGAAGATGTTGACTCAGCAGACTTTTAATATTGGAATCTGATACTTTCTTTGCAAGCTCTATAATCTCTGCCTCCGGCTCTAAATTCCTACAGAAGATAAGGCAGGGAATATTACTTGATAACAGCTGCATATATCTTTCATAACGCTCGGTTTCTGAAAGACTCTTAAGATAAGCATATTCCACATTACCTATAATCTGTATTCTGTCATTATCGAACTGGTCATAAAATCCGGTGAGCTGTAACGCTGGCCTGTTAAATTCTGGAACGTGAATCCATATTCCTTTAACATCAATATCAGGTGTAAGATTAACAAGATTCATCTTCTCGATTACCTTGAATAAATTAACTCTTTCTTTTCCGTTCATATCTACTCCAATCCTGCGCAATTATGCCACATTTTATATTTCATTGCCTTGCTTAAGACTATATATCTTCTGACTATCTATTATTAATAGTTTAACACAGTGCAATTAATATTAAAAGACATTAAAATAACACATCAATGAAAATATTTGTATATGTTCTGTGCTACATTTTCTGTAATTCCTTCCGCCTCCATAAGCTCACTTACATTGGCATTACGGATTTTGTCAATATCAAGAAAATGTTTCATCAACGCTTTTCTTCTTGCTGGTCCGATTCCTTCAATCTCATCAAGAACTGAGCTTACCTGCTTCTTACTTCTTAATGACCTGTGGTATTCTATCGCAAATCTATGTGCCTCATCCTGAACCCTTGTTATAAGCTTAAAACCTTCACTATGCCTGTCTATTGGAATTTCTACATTATTATAGTAAAGTCCCCTTGTGTTATGGTTATCGTCCTTAACCATACCGCATACAGGAATATTAATATGAAGTTCATCAAGAACCTCCAGTGCAATGTTCACCTGTCCTCGTCCACCATCCATCATTATAAGGTCCGGGTACACAGCAAAACCCCTTGTCTCTTCCTCACCTGCACGCTCTCTCATTCCTCTTGTAAAACGTCTTGTAAGTACTTCTCTCATACTCTTATAATCATCAGCCCTTTGACCGTCTTAATCCTGAACTTTCTATAATCATTCTTCTTAGGTCTTCCGTCCTCAAATACAACCATTGAACCAACTGACTCAACACCACTTGTATTAGATATATCATAAGCCTCTGCACGCCTTATCGAAGCAAGCCCAAGCCAGTCTGCTATCTGCTTCATAGCACCTGTTGTCCTTTTCTCCTCAAGCTTAATCTTCTTCTGGCATCTTTAGTTAATACCATAAGTGCATTTCGTTATGGGCAAGTTCAACCATTTTCTCCTTCATCGCCCTTCTTTGGCGTGATAATTGTAACTTTCCGCTTCTTCCTGCTTGAAAGCCAGTCGGCGATTGTACCAGCATCCTCAATCTCCTCCTGTGTCATTATCACATTTGGAATATATGGTGTTCCACCATAATACTGCTTCATAAATTCTGACAAAATGCCGCTTCTGCTGTCATTCGTTGCAACCTTCATATGGAAATGCTCACGTCCAAGAAGCTTGCCCTGTCTTATAAAGAATACCTGTACAACTGCATCTTCTGCGTCCATAGCACACGCAATTACATCTCTGTCTGTTGCGTCATCTGCTGTTATCTTCTGCTTCTGTGCAATCTGCTTAACACTGATTAACAAATCCCTGTATCTGGCGGCTTCCTCATATTCCATACGCTCGGAACAATCCTGCATTTTATCCGTCAGCTCATTAATAATCTCAGAATAATTACCATTAAGGAAGCTTATTACTTTATCTATATTTTTTTATATTCATCTTTGTTCACATAACCCTGACAAGGTGCATTGCACTGTCCGATATGGTAATTAAGGCAGGGTCTGTCCTTTCCTATATCTTTAGGAAGCCTTCTATTGCACGTTCTTACCTTGTAAAGCTTACAGAGCAGTTCAATTGTCTCCTTGACAGCTCCTGCTGATGTATATGGTCCAAAGAATTTGCCAGTTCCGTGCTTCATTGTTCTTGAGAATAAAACTCTTGGAAATTCCTCTCCAATAGTAACCTTAATAAAAGGATAACTCTTGTCGTCCTTTAACATCGTGTTATATTTTGGTCTGTGTTCCTTTATAAGATTACATTCAAGCACCAGTGCTTCAAGCTCAGAATCTGTCACGATATACTCAAAATATGCAATATGTGAAACCATCTGGACAACTTTTGCCGAATGATTTTTATTACTCTGAAAATATTGTCTTACACGATTTTTTAATATCTTAGCCTTGCCGACATATATAATTGTGTCGTGTTTATCGTGCATAATATACACTCCCGGCTTATCTGGGAGCTTCTTTAATTCTTCTTCTAGATTAAACATATAAGCCTCTTTAATTCTATATAATAACTCCTGCCACTAATATTACAAAATGATATACATATGATACCATAATATCACAAATGTATATCCATTTACCTTTATTATTTTACATTACTCAGCCTCTGCCAAGCTTCAATGCCTTATGATTAAGCTCTCTGTATTTCTCTGGGACTATCTCATCTATTGCTTTATCCCACACCTCATATGGAATGTCTTTGAAATAATCTGATAATCTTCCCATAAGTACAATATTAACCGCTTTGGCTGAACCTGCCTCTTCTGCTATTGACAGGAAATCCTTTGCATCTACCTTAGCACCGGCTGCTTCAAGCTTCTCGATAATATTATCTGGATACTGCATAACACCTGTAATTACCGGCATTGGGTCAACTTCCTGAGTGTTAGTTATTATCTGTCCGCCAGTCTTTAAATATTCAAGCCATCTTAACGCTTCAAGCTTCTCAAATGAAAGAATATAATCAGCCTCACCTTTATCAATAACCGGAGAATATACCTTATCTCCAAATCTTACATAAGTAACAACACTTCCGCCTCGCTGGCTCATTCCGTGTACCTCTGACACTTTAACATCATATCCCTGCTGCATAAGAACATAACCAAGCAGTTTACTTGCCAGAAGTGTTCCCTGTCCGCCAACACCAACAATCATAATATTCTTAACTGAATTACTCATACATATTCCTCATTTCCGACATTATCAGATGCCCTGCCTAATTTCACATCAAGCAAATCTAATTTGAACAAATCGGACATCTAATACTTTTTTCTATTCCATTAACACCTAATATACATCGCCTTACAACATTATATTGCCTCGAACTTACACATCTGTGAACATACTTTACAGCCTATGCAGAGTGTAGGGTCAATATGTGCTTTCTTATCTTTAACTGCAATTGCTGGACAGCCTATGCTCATACATTGTTTACAACCGACACATTTGCTTTCATCTACACTGATTGGTGGTTTATGTACTGTTCCCTTAATCATAACGCAAGGTCTGCGGCTTATAATAATGGATGGCTCTTTAGCTGCAAGCTCCTCAGTAACCGCTTCCTCAACTGCTTTAAGGTCATATGGATCTACAACTCTTACCCTGTTAAAGCCTAATGCCCTGCACAACGCTTCAAGATCAACCTTTCCAGCCGGTTCGCCGCGAAGGTTCTTTCCTGTAGTTGGATTTGCTGATGTTCTGTCATTCCTGTAATAGAATTATCAAGGATAATGACTGTGGAATTACTCATATTATAAGAAATATCTGTTATACCTGTCATTCCTGAATGCATAAATGTTGAATCTCCGATAACACCTACGCTGTTACTCTCTGCTTCCTCACCTATAGCTTTATTAAAGCCGTGAAGTCCTGAACAGGAAGCTCCCATACAGACATTCAGATCCATTGCATTAAGCGGTGCAACTGCGCCCAATGTATAACAGCCGATATCACCATATACCATACATTTTTTCTTCTTTAAAATGTAGAATATTCCTCTATGTGGACAGCCTGCACACATAACTGGAGGACGTGCTGGAACATTTTCTTCTATAGTAATATGCTCTGGTTCTTTCATACCAAGACATTTTCTTACAAGGTTCTGGGAGAACTCGCCGCATATAGGAAATGTATCCTTACCAGCCACCTTAATTCCAAGCTGTTTGCAGTGATTTTCAATTATAGGATCTAACTCTTCAAGAACAATAACCTTATCTACCTTCTGTGCAAAGTCTTTTATAAGCTTTTCTGGGAGTGGATTAATCATTCCAAGCTTTAATATGCTAACTTTATCACCTAATACTTCCCTTGCATACTGGTATGAAGTAGAGTCTGTGATAATTCCCACACTTGTATCCTCACCCATCTCAACTCTGTTAAGTTCTGTGCTTTCAGCATATTCTATCAATGCCTTAGTTCTCTCCTCTACCCTTATATGGGCATTTCTTGAGTTAAGTGTCATCATTACTTTAGCTGGGTCTTTTACATAAGGAACTCTATCCGGCTCAACTCTTTCTTCTGTATCAACTACACTCTGTGAGTGGGCTACTCTTGTAACCATTTTTAAAAGCACTGGTGTATTGAATTTTTCGGACATTTCAAATGCTTTCTTAGCAAATACTCTCGACTCCTCTGAGTCTGATGCTCAAGCATTGGAGCTTCGCCGCAATTGCATAATGCCTTGAATCCTGCTCATTCTGTGATGAATGCATACCCGGGTCATCTGCAACACACACTACAAGGCCTGCATTAAGCCCCTGATAAGATATTGTAAATAATGGGTCTGCCGCAACATTTAAGCCTACGTGCTTCATAGCACACGCCGCTCTTACACCACCAAGTGTTGCTCCGTGAGCCACCTCTAATGCAACCTTTTCATTAGGTGCCCATTCACAATATATCTCTTTATAAGCTGCTGCCTCCTCTGTAATTTCAGTGCTGGGAGTTCCTGGATAACTTGATATAACCTTACAACCAGCTTCATATAACCCTCTGGCAACCGCTTTGTTGCCTAACATTAACTCTTTCATACCTTTTCCTTCCATCATCTATAATAATATCTGTATTGCATATTAATCTATAATCACAATTATGCTTTGTTCTCCATCGCAACAAGCTTATCAGCTCCATATATCTTACGGAGCTTTGGTTTCTCTATCTTACCTGTTGCATTTCTTGGTATATCCGCAAATATTATCTGCTTAGGTCTTTTATAACGTGGAAGCTCAAGACAGAACTTTTCGATTTCTTCCTCTGTACAACTGACTCCGTCTTTAATCTCTATAATTGCTGCTGTCTTCTCGCCTAGACGCCTGTCAGGAAGACCAATTACCGCCGCATCCTTTATCTTGTGAAATCTTCTTAAGAAATCCTCTATCTGCACAGGATATATATTCTCTCCACCTGATACAATAACATCTTTCTTCCTGTCTACAAGAAAATAAAAGCCATCTTTATCCTGCATAGCCATATCACCTGTATACAGCCAGCCGTCTTTTAATACTTCCTTTGTAGCAGCTTCATTTCTATAATAACAAGTCATAACTCCGGGTCCTTTAACACATAGCTCACCGACTTCACCCTGACAGACTTCATTATCATTCTCATCAACAATCTTACATTCCCAGCCATAACCCGGAATTCCAATTGCACCAACTTATCTATATTCTCAACTCCAAGATGAACACAACCCGGTCCAGTTGACTCTGACAAACCATAGTTAGTATCATATTGATGATTAGGAAAATATTCTTTCCACCTCTTAATTAGTGATGGTGGCACTGGCTGAGCACCTATGTGCATAAGACGCCACTGCGATAAATTGTAATCTGATAACTTAATCTTTCCTGAATCCAATGCATCAAGAATATCCTGCGCCCAAGGCACTAACAGCCATACTATAGTGCAGTGTTCACTTGATACTGCTGACAATATCTGTTCCGGCTTCGTTCCTTTAAGAAGAACCGCCTTACTTCCTGCAACAAGGCTTCCCATCCAGTGGAACTTTGCTCCTGTATGATAAAGTGGTGGTATACATAAAAATGTATCATCTCTGCCAGTAGAATGGTGCTTCTGTTCCATAATAGCCGCCTGTGTAAGGCTCTGGTGCTTATGAAGTATCGCCTTGGGAAATCCTGTTGTTCCTGATGAAAAATATATCGCACCATAATCATCTTCTGTTATCTTAACATCAGGCTCTTTACTTGAACAATCTGCCACAAGTTCGTGATAGCTCTCAGCAAAGCTTGGACAGTTGTCCCCTACATATATAAGAAGTCTTCCTCTTAATAATCTCTCAGCATTAACCTCTATTCTTCCAATAAACGCAAACCAAATACAATTACATCTACCTGTGCAAGCTCAGCACAATAGTATATCTCATCTGAGTCATATCTGAAATTAAATGGCACTGCTATTGCACCTGTCTTTAATACACCAAAATATATTGGCAGCCATTCCAGACAGTTATACATAAGAATAGCAACCTTATCCCCTTTCTTAACTCCACGACTTATAAGCATATTGGCAAACCTATTGGCTTTCTCATTAAATACGCTCCAGGTAATCTCACGCCTATATGGCATATTGGCACTTGGCTGTATTAAATCAAATTCTTTCCAAGTCGTTCTCCTTGTATCTTTCTCATCTGGATTTAGTTCAACCAAGGCAACTTCATCGGGGTATAACTCGGCATTTCTTATTAAATATTCTGTTACTGGCATAACATTTTCCCTTCCATTATTGAATAAATATATGTACTAGCTTTCTTTAAAATACTACATATGTTCTACGGCTAAAATTCATATTTTATTTGATAAATTATCTTAATAAATAATAGAATACCACATTTTGTACAAATAAAAAAGAGTTGCAAGGCAACTCTTTAGTTAATTATACCATTTCATCACTTATAATCTTTCCGTCACATATATTAATAATTCTGTTAGTGTTGCTGGCGATATTTATATCGTGCGTAACAAGAACAACTGTTTTCCCCTGATTATTAATTTCTCTTAAAATATTAATGACTTCTTGTCCGGTGTTCTGGTCTAATGCACCAGTCGGTTCATCAGCAAGAATAATATCTGCATTAGTTACAAGTGCGCGTGCTATTGCCACGCGCTGTTGCTGTCCTCCCGACATTTTCTTTGGCAATTTATCTTTTTCTTCCACAATATTCAACTTTTTCAATTGTTCATTAATTATTCTTTTTCTATCTTTTCGTCTTATATTGTTAGCCAGCAAAGGCAGCTCAATATTCTCATAAGCTGTATAATAATCCATTAATGCAAAATGCTGAAATACAAATCCTATATTCTTCTTTCTAAATCTGTGTATGTCCGATTTATTCAATCGTGACACTTCTATGTCATCAACATAATAACTTCCGTCTGTAACACTATCCATACAGCCTATTATGTTAAGAAGTGTACTTTTACCACTCCCTGATGGTCCCATAATAGCTACAAACTCCCCATTATCTATAGTTAATGATACCTCATCTAACACTTTTTTATTTTCAACCTTTGCATCATATATTTTTGTTATTTTATCTAATCTTATCATATGCCTGCCCCCTATATATATCTACAACTGGATATATCATCGCAATAACAAGTGTTATCAGAAATAAACCAACTGCTAATAATATTAATTTGACACTCCACAATCCCATACCCTGAATTGTTGAATACCTTATAAAGCTATATAACACATATCCTACAAAATACATTATTACAGTAATTATCATTAGCAGTAACAGATTAACTGCAATATCCGCTATCATTCTTATATTGCTAAATCCAAATACACGTTTTTATTGCAAGCTCTTTCTTTCTCTGTACCGTCCAGAATATTGATATAATTATGCTGTTAATAAGGCAAAAAGCATATACCATAACATTAGTTTTAATATTTTCTTTCTGAAGAGTATCACTCACTGTGCTTTCGCCCGTATCTTTCTTGCTATATGACACTATATTACAGGTATTATCAACATTGACTACATTTGAATATACTTTATTATAAATTTCCATTATATCTTGCTTATTACTATATACTGTCAAAGATATATTAGACAGTGAACTAAATGACTGCTTAAGACTATCACTCATACAATCTATATTAAGTACAATCTTATAGTCCAATAATCAGATACCTGACTTCCTATAACACCTACAACCTCATATTCCTCCTGACCAAGTGTTATATAATCCTTGCCATCCCTATTATATACATATCTGTATTTATCACGTCCTAATGCTACACAATTTCTGCCATTATCCGTTTCTTTATCGGGTATATGTCCTCTAATCATAGGATAAGGGGTTGACTCATTAACTGCCAAAAGCACTTCACAACGGTTCGTACTTCCAATTTGTGCCACTTCTACCGACATACGTCCTTGTGCTAACACATTTCCTACATCTACATTTACTGCCGCATATGATAATATATCTTTCTTTGCAAATGTATCTATATTCAGCTCTATTCTATTCTTAGCCAGAGCCTTAAGCCTGTCATTTTCTTTTGCATAAGCTTTATTAATCGTATTAAGCACTCCAAATATTGCTGTTAAAATAACAAGCTGACTTAATATGAAATATATCGAAACAAGCCTGTATCTGAATATTTTATTAAATATTTTTCTCATTCAAATGCCCCCTGAATATGCTGTTCAATAACTTCTCCACCGCTAATCTTATATTTGGAAACCTCTGTCACTAACCTACTGATTTAACAGCTTTCACCATCAATCTGCACACCTGGTATTTTCTATAATTAATCTACTGGTTTGATAACTTCTGCCACTTTCATTCGTGATATTATAAACATAGGCACAATACCAGCTATAACAGTAACAATTACAAGTTCTGCCAGATACATTATTGGAACAGCGATACAATGACTAAACCAGTCACCATATTTAATCATATCCAGCTCTGAAATGTTATTCATAAATACTTTTCCAAATATATTTTTCTGACATATAAGCCATATAATTATTTCTGGAATTAACACTACAAAGACATTTTCCATATAATTAATTACCATAATACTTCGCTTGCTAACTCCACAAGCAACCATAATTCCCATATGTTGTCTATTCAAAGAACACGAAACTAATTGCCGCAGAAGACATTGATATTAATGCAAGCAGAAACAGCAAAACTTCTGCACTAAATGAGCTGTCCGCTGTTATATTTCTTAACTCTTTTTCATTTGCTATTTCATCTGCCTCATTAAGCACACTTACCCCAAGATTACGCTCTGCCGCCCATTCAACAATATCCATCTTAAGTTTATCTGCACTGTCTCATCATCAACTATATAATATGGTGTATCCGGCATACCTCCTATATTGTCAAAATATTCATAATTTGGAGTTATTACAACAATCGTATTATCAAGATTGTATGAGTCTATATCACTAACACCGCCAAATAACTTTCCCTTTAAAGGCCACGATGCTCCCTTTTTTAAATAACCTGCAATCTCGCAACTTGATTTCTCGTTTTCCTCATAATAATTAAATTGAATTCCTGTTTTTATACTCATTCCTATAACTATAGCCCACATATACTACATTCTCACTACCATTTTTTTATACTTTGCAGATTATCGCTATCCAACAGCAGATTACCCATATTAGCAATATCTTTTTCTATAACAAGTGTCTTTACAAGTTCACCATTAAGTATCATTTATTGTTATTAAATCTTCCACAAGCAACAACACCTTTATAATTACGAATATATTGTATAAGCTCATCACCTATCTGAGGAGTATATTCAGGACTCATAGATTTAAGATATTTTACATAATTAACTTTATCCGGATTTACCGTCAAACATCGAACTCATTGAATTAATTCTATACTGATTAGAAAAATATCTTGTTGCTATAACATCAGTCATATATATAGATATTGAACTCATAGCAAAAAGCAGTATAATCATTATCTTTTTTTTGAAAAAATGTCATCAAGCATAAGCTTTAATATATATCTAATTCTCATATTTCTCACTCCCCTATGAACTGCCCTATATGTTCCTGTTTCCACACCTGATACTTTTCATTATCAGATATATTGTAGCAATTATCACCATTCATAAGGTAAGCAAAGCCTGTTGTTTTAGACACTTTTAACACAAGTAAAAACTGACCGCAATCATTCTCCTCTGCCATCTTTTATAATCTATATAAAATATACTTGTATCTGTTATATCTTTTTCCCCTAAATATACACAACTTACAAAATCTTCATTTGGACAGTCTTTCACCAAAAATCCTTATATGCTCTTCCATCACATTTAGTTATATCATCAAACCTCTGCTCTATCAGATTATTAGGTATTCCATACACTTGCAGTTTCATCTCTGGATATTCAGGATATAAATCTTTATACAACGCAAAAGTTATACATCCCACATCATATATACCCAATTTGTTAATTCCATTATTTGTTGTTAATGAAAAGGTTTCTTTAATCTGCTTTTCCTGTGTTGGATATACCTCTTCATCAGCATTATATCCCAACATTGGATTGCTCACATATATAAATTGACATCCATAGCTCTTTAATGTTGCTGTCTTTGTGCCATCTGGACGATTATATCCAGAATATTCATATGAAAATATCAAATTTAGCATCATCTTCACAATCAAATACCCCAGCAACTTGGGATTAATTAATGGAGTATATTTCCACACCACTCCATTATC
>ENA-OQHA01001112-OQHA01001112.1-human-gut-metagenome-genome-assembly--contig:-NODE-1112-length-11109-cov-3.255509_pt1 | contig 11109 bp, 16 predicted proteins | sample MGYA00242558_ERZ504707 | MGnify/ENA primary metagenome ERZ504707 (study PRJEB26092, sample SAMD00036197) | human gut metagenome | host: Homo sapiens | study: EMG produced TPA metagenomics assembly of... | reverse complement strand
CGGCGGCTTCAAACACAAAGGCCGATACAAAGCACAGCAACCCCAGTACCAGCGTGCCCACAGCGCCAAAGCCGCAGGCGGCTTTCCAATGGGCGGCAAGGGTCTGTTTGCCCGGGACAGCCACTGAGAGGGTCGTTCTGCAAGCTACGCAGAGCGCAGTCTGCCAGCAGCACCATGCAGGCCGGTCAGCAGACCGGTGACCGCGCTGCACACCACCGTCAGCGGCAGGAGAGCAGGTGACCCAGCGAGACGCCAGTGCAGCGGCAGGCAGAGCACGCAGACCATCAGGTTCGTGCCCAGCAGCTGGCCAAGGTCGCGGCCGACCATCTGACAAAAGCGCGTAAAGCCCTTTTTTTCCGGCTCGTTCGGACCTACGCCGTGGCCGTCCCGCCCATAAAGGGCATTGTAGATGCTCATATCACTTCACCTCGGTGCCAAAGGCTTCGATCTGGGTCAGGGCAGGGAAGGGAGAAGTCCCCTCGGCCTGAATGAGATCCTTCAGCACAAGGCTGCGCACCCGCTTGGGCTCGAAGGTCACGCGCTGAGGCTTGGCACTTTTCACCAGCGGGATGTCCAGCGTGCTACCATCGGAAAATTCCACCGTGGCCTTGACCCAGTAGTTGTCGTGTGGAAAATCTGCCGCTCGGTGATGCGCAGCTCATCCAGCAGTACTTCCCTGCCAAAATCCAGCGTCAGGGCAGCACCCGGGTCGCGGTTGATGCCCCAGCTTTGGTAGGGATACTCGCCGTGGGCGCTGTTCTCAAAAATGCCGTCGATGGCGTTGCGGGCGGCAAACACCGCCTCGCCGCGCGTTTCCACATTAGCGCTGGCATGGGGGTAAAAACCGGTGTCGCCGTGCTCGTCATAGCAGTTGAAGGCCAGATTCCGCCGGGCGCAATCTCTTCCGGCAGTGCCAGCCGTGCCCGGATAACGTGACGGCTGCCCGCAAAGCTCTTGGGCGAGTAGGTGATGGCCTGCTCCCCGAAGGGAATGTGGAAGTTGATCTCCCGCTTGACCACATACACAAGGCTTCGGGCATGGTGTCCTCGAACTGGATGACGCAGTACTGCCGGGATGGTCGATCTCCAGCGCCACCCGGTCGCCGGGCTTGTAGCAGTTGGTGTAAACAAGGGATACAGCGGTGTCAGCGTCACAGGTCATCAGGGTGTGGCCGGCTTCGTCCAGAATTTTCAGCTTGATGGTTTCCATGGCAGTTCTCCTTAGTACAGTTCGAGCTTCAGCATTTTTTGGAAATGCAGGGTGATCTTATAGATCGTTTCCGGCCATGCGGTGCGCAGGCGCGGGTCGGTGATAGGCACCGCCGTAACAGCAGCCGTTGCGGCGTCCGGGTCAAAGCGGATGCCGCCCAGTGTGCCCACCGCAAAGCGTCCGCAGTGGGGACGGGTTGCTGCTCGGTGAGCAGGGTCAGGTCTACTGTGCCGGGATAGTCTGTTTCGTCCCGCAGGGTGATGCCCTGTTCGCTGACAGATACGCTGCGGCGGTAGGTGGTAAGCCCCGGGATGGGCGGGTACGCGCCCGCCAGTTCGCCGGTGATGCTATTTTCCTCGGTGCACACCTCCCGGGCAGCGTATTCCGCGCCGGGCAGCTGCTGCACGCCGTCAAAGGTGGGCAGGTTGTGCCATGCGCTCTGCATCGTCCAGATCTCATACCGCTGAGGCTGAAGGTCTTTTTGGTGTAGCTCTCCACTCCGATATCGATGAGAAACGGTCTTCCGTCCTTGTACACGGTAATGCTGCCGGTATCGTTGTGGTTGTGGCTGTCGCCGTTGGAGCCAAACTTTGCACCCAGCACCCAGCTGCCCTGCCGTGCGGCATAAATGCCTACACTGGGGTACCATACTGCAGAACGATGCTGGGGAACTGCGGCGTATTCCATCAGTTCCTGCTCGGCAAAGGCGGTGGTCAGCCGGTACCACAGGTTGATGTGGGTGCTGCCGTCCGGGTTCTGCAAATGGTCGGGGTCGGCATCGGCGCGGAAATCTGCCGCCGCAAGGGCCTGCAAAGCATCGCTGCCTACGGCCTGTCCAAAGCGGTATTCCCGTGCACCGCAGCGCCCGGCCAGGGGGCTGCAATCGCCAAAGTTCAGATAGTAAGGTCCTTCCACATGGACATTGCAGATGTACTCCGCGATATTTTTGATCTTTGTTTCTCTGAATAGCGGGCGGAAGCCTCCGGCGCAACGTTGGATAAAATTTCAAGACAGCCCCACAGGGTCAGTCCGGCGTGGCGATAATACTGCGCACCCTCGTTGCAGCAGCCGTCCGCGCCGTAGTCCTTCAAAAGCAGTCGAGGCTGTAGGCTGCCTGCTTGACGGCAGCTTTTCGCTGCTGCTGGGTGGTGGGCAGCAGAAAAACGGTGAGCAGCACATTCTGAGTGCACCAGCTCGTCCAGTTACACATAGCTCTTCGCCGTTGCCCATCCACCAGAAGTGGCTTGTAAAATAAGGCGTCAGGATGCGGGCGTCCAGCTCCCACTCCATCCTCGCCGTGATGCCCGGCGCGCAGTATCCAGCTCATCGGGCAGTAAGTACCGGGTCAGCGCCAGAAGCGCGCCGGTCTCGGCGGCAAATAAATCCACGATGGGGCGGGTGGTGTCCGGCAGGGGCAGCTGCGGGGTGTCCCGCACATAACTGTTGTGGGCGGGCAGCTGCCATGCACTTTCCTCGCAGATCGCCCATACGGTATCGGCAATTTCATCCAGAAAGCGCCCTTTGTGCTCCACACACTCGGCACTTACCAGCGCGCACAGCCGCGCCCGGCGGGAAAAGTAAGCCGTCTCCCATGGGGTGCGCCGCCCAGTGTGGGTGAAATCCAGCCAGAGCGAGAGCGGCAGGGGCGCAATGGGCGTTTGCAGCGCGGCTTCCCCCGCCTGCAAAAAGCGCTGCTTTGCCCGCAGGGGCAGCCCCTGCCATGCGGTGTGCTCTTTGACAGGGGGAAAGGGCCGGTAATCGGGAAGAAATTCCGGCAGATGAGCAAGCTGTTCCTGTATCATAAAAGCCTCCGATTTTAAATACTTTGCTGGTATTCCCGCGGCTGAGCCCCGTGACCTTTTTGAATACCTTGGAAAAATAGAAAGCGCTCTCGTACCCCAGTTTCTCAGCGATCTCGTATACTTTCAAATCGCCCTGTTCCAGCATCTCTTTTGCCGCAGCGATGCGGGTCTCGGTGATGTACTCCACAAAGCCGCTGTCGCCGTATTTGCCGAACAGCTGGCTGAGGTAGTTGGGCGAAAAATTGAATACAGCCGCCACATCGGCCAGCGTCAGTTTTTCCGAAAGATGATTCTTAACATACTCCTGCACCTGTGCCACCACCTGCATCTTCCCGGCGGTGGCGTTGCCCTCGTTGACCTCCACGAACTGGATGGGCTGCTCCACCGTGAGCAGGGGCTGTAGGTGGGCGTTTCCCGGCAGCGGCGCGCCAGCCCCAGCAGGGAGCCGGTGGGGCGTCCTACCGCCCAGAGCAGCCGTACCGTGAAATAGTTGTATAGAATTTGGCTGGCGCGTTCCAGCAGCGGGCGCAGTACCGTCCGGTATTTTTGGCACTGGGCATCGGTCAGGCAGAAAAGCACATTGCAGCGCATGGCATCCGCCCCGGTCACATAGCAGGGCAGGTAGTTTTGCAGGGTGGTCTCCAGCATCCGCCCGCAGGAAAAACTCAGCTTCAGCTGCTGGGCGGGGGTAAGGGCGGTGTTGGCGATGATCTCGCAGCTGGCTACAAGGTAGGCGTCGCTTGCAAGGTTCAGCTCCATGTGCTGCAAAGGCTGCTCCAATGCGGCTTCGTCCGGGAACAGCCCGGCGTACAACCGCACGAAAAAACGCTCCTGATAGCTGCGCACACTCTCGGCAAGATTTTCCTGTGCTGACAATTCGCCCAGCAAAGCACGCTCCTTTTTTACCTTTTCGGCGCTTGGCAAGGGCGGTTTGCAGGTTTCGGGGGTCAGGTCCAGCTTGACCAGATAATCCACCACTCCGGCACCCATGGCCTGCTTGATGTAATCAAATTCTTCAAAGCTGGTCAGCATGATAAAGGCGGGCAGGGCGTTGCGCTCCCGGCAGGTGCGGGCAAGGGTAAGCCCGTCCATCACCGGCATTTTTACGTCGGCAATGACGATATCCGGCTTCTCCCGCTCAATGAGTTCCAGCGCCAGCTTTCCGTTGCGGGCGGTGCCGCAGACGGTATAGCCCAGCTTTTCCCATTCCAGCATCCCCTGCAGGCCGATGAGCACCAGCGGCTCATCATCCACCAGTAATATCCGCAGCATGGGTGTCTCCTTTCTGTTGATAGGGCAGCCGGATGGTGACCTCGGTGCCCACGTCCTCTTCACTTTCAATGGTCAGGCCGTAACCCTCGCCAAAGGAATACCGGATGCGGCGGTTCACGTTCCACAGGCCGACATGACGGAACTTTTCAGCCTTTTCGGCACCCTCGGCGGGCTCGTCCAGAAGGTGAGCTACCTGCTCCGGCGGCATGCCCACGCCGTCATCGGTAATGCGCAGCAATACGTCCCCGGTATCCGGGTCGGTGGAGATATCCAGCAGCACGCTGCCGTGGCCGCCCTTGGGTTCCAGCCCGTGGAAGATGGCGTTTTCCACCAGCGGCTGCAAGGTGAACCGGGGAATCATGCAGTCCCGGCAAAGGGTCTCGCTTTCAATGCGGGAGACCTCAATCTCCAGGTCGCCGCCGTAGCGGTACTGCTGGATGGTAAAGTAATCGTTGAGCAATGCCAGCTCCTCCTGCAAAGGCACCAGCTTCTGGGTGCCTTTGGAGATGCTTTTGGTCAGCCGTGCAAAGGCGGTGACCATCTCGGCAATGCCGGGCGCGTGCTGGATGGTAGCCATCCAGCGGATGCTGTTGAGGGTGTTGTAGATAAAGTGCGGGTTCACCTCGTTTTGCAGCATCCGGTATTCCAGCTCCTGCTTGCGACGTTCGTCCTCCACCCGGCGGGTCATCAGGCTGTCCACGTTTTCAGCCAGCTGGTTGATGCCCCGGCCGATGTCGCCCAGCTCGTTGTTCCACTCCACCGTGCGGTCGGGGGCAAAGTTGCCGCTGCCCACGGTTCGATGCGCTTTTGCAGCGCCTCCACCGGGCGGGTGATGACCCGCTCCAGCCAGTGCTGCATCAAAAGCTCAGTCCCCAGATGATGGCAGTGCCAAGGGCGACCAGCCACAGGTACACGCCGTAGTGCAGCAAAAAGGTATTTGCGGGCAAAAGCTGTACCAGTGCCGCGCTGCGGCCGTTCAGTGTTACCTTGACTACATAATACTTCTGGCCGTCCAGCTGCACCTTGCCCTGCCATGCGGTCTGCTCTGTCACGCCGTTATTGCTGCCGGTGCGCAGGGTGTAGTCCACCTCCCGCAGCGGATTTCAATCTCGGTCAGGCTGCCGTTTTCGATCTGCCACAGGCGGCTGCCCATCTCCCAGTACAACGCGCTGCCGTCGGTCAGGCTGTAACCTGCTGCCGGGTCGGTGATAATGGCGGTATCCAGCGCAAGGTAGGTGCTGCCCCGGTGCAAGGTGCCCTTGCCGCAGCGGACAGGCTGGCTGATGGCGATGCAGCTCGGACTGCCGGGCAGCAGCGGGTCGGTGGCGAACTGCATCCCGTACCCCTTGGTGAGAAACTGCTTTACGCTGGTGCGGTTGAGCGCCGCCGAGGAGTTCAGCGGGCCGAACTGCAAATGCCGGTCGTTCTCATTGGTAACAAAAAAGCGGAGGATATGGCTGTACAGGGTGCTGGAATAGTATTTTTCCTGCATGGCTTCGTAGGCGGCAATGGTCTGGGTGCCGTTGATATTTTCCTGCGAGATGTACCGCCGCACGGTGCTGTCAATGGAAGCCCAGTTCAAAAGAGCATCGGCGCTTTCCAGACTGGTCTCGATGGAGGTAGCCACCAGCCGCAGGTTGAACTCTGCCGCCTGCAGGGAGTTGGCACGCACATATTGGTTGGAGAGAATGAACAGCGCCGCGCCCACGGCCAGAGAGGTAAGAAAGGTAAAAAAGCGCATTCCCCACACGATCTGCCGCCGCAGCGGGAAACGGTGGCTGCTCTTCATAACGGTGCCTCCTTTCTGGTGACAGTTTGCATTCTTTCCTTTATACAGTACTGATTCCGGCGCGGTTTGTCAACGGCTTTTTCATGAGAATTGTGTACTTTATATGCTTTTTTCTCTCGTCACGGATGCAAACTGTGCAAGAGAACAAGAAAGTGCAGACTCCAGTGTAAGAAAGTACATCTTTTTTTAAAAGATACAGAAAAACTGCAACTCTTCCCGGAATTTTTCCATTCCGGTTTTTGCGTTTGTGCGGTATCCTAGTGTCAACAAAAGCGAGCGGCTCCCCGGCACGGGGGAGGCTGCTGCACAGAACAAACACACTGCCCTGAAGGAGGACACACTTATGAAAAAGATCTCTCGTCGTTCGTTCCTTACCGCTGCCGCTGCCTGCGGCGCAGCTGCTGCCCTGAGCGCCTGTGGCGGCTCTTCTGCAAGCTCCACCGCTGCTTCCTCCACTGCCGGTTCCACCGCTGCTTCCGCAGCCGCAGGCCCTGTTACCCTGCAGTGGTCAGTGTGGGATAAGGAGTCCACTCCCTACTGGCAGGCCATGGCCGACGGCTACATGGCAAGCCACAAGGACGTGACCATCGAGATGGTGGATCTGGGCTCCAGCGATTACATGACCGTTCTGGCTACCCAGCTGGCCGGCAGCGCTGATCTGGATATCGTGACCATCAAGGATATCCCCGGCTACGCAAACCTGATCAATCTGGACTACCTCAAGCCTCTGAATGAGGTGCTGACCCGCGACACCGGCGATTTCAACGGCACCATCGAGCAGCTGACCACCGATGACGGCAACTTCTACGCCGTGCCCTTCCGCAGCGACTTCTGGGTGCTGTACTACAACAAGGATCTGTTTGATGCTGCCGGTGTGGAGTATCCCTCCAATGACCTGACAATGGAAGATTACGATGCTCTGGCCCGCAAGATGACCAGCGGCTCCGGCGACACCAAGGTCTATGGCTGCCACTACCACACCTGGCGCTCTGCCGCTTCTCTGTTCTCCATTCTGGACGGCAAAAACACCATCATCGACGGCACCTACGACTTCATGAAGCCCACCTACGATATGGTCATTGCCCAGCAGAAGGACGGCATCTGCATGGACTACGGCTACCTCAAGACCTCTTCTCTGCACTACTCCGCAGCCTTTGAGAACCAGCAGTGCGCAATGGTCAACATGGGCAGCTGGTTCATCTCCACGCTGGAAGCTTACATGAAGGATGCCGAGACCAAGTTCAACTGGGGCATCGTCAAGTACCCGCACCCCGCCGGTGCAGAGACTGGTTCTACGCTGGGCACTGTGACCAGCTTGGCCATCAACGCGGATTCTCCCAAGGCAGAGGCCGCTGCGACTTCATCAACTGGTGTGTCTCCGAGGAGGGCGCACAGGCCATTGCCAAGACCGGCACCTTCCCGGCCTGCGGCTCCGCTGCTACCGCGAGATCATCAAGTCCACCGAGGGCTTCCCCGAGGACAGCAATTCTGTGGATGCACTGACCACCAGCAATGTCTATCTGGAAATGCCCTACACCCAGTACGCATCTGATATCGAGACCATTCTGAACGCCGAGCACGATGCTATTATGACCATGAGCGAGACCGTGGACGAGGGCATCCAGAACATGAACGATCAGGTTCCCGCAGTTCTCGGCTGATAAAGCGTTTTCCGCAATACGTTGCGGTTCTCCTTCTTCATCATTTTCGATCCCCATTCATTTTCCGGTGGACGAGCATCGGAAAAAGCCCTGTCCGAGCGGGGCGGGTATGCACAGCGCCCGCCCCGCTCATTTTTTGGAAAAATGGTTATACTTCCGGGAAAGGAGGCTCTTTTATGGCGAGTGCTGCTGTCCAGAATAAAACTCCCCGTAAAGTGCTAAAAAAATCGACCCGCGATTCTCTGATCGCGTATTCCTTCATTGCGCCAAACTTCATTGGCTTCTGCGTGTTTACGCTGGTGCCCATGGTGTTTGCCATTGCGCTGGCCTTCTGCGCATGGGACGGCCGCCACGCCATTGAATTTGTCGGCCTGAAAAACTTTGTAAAGCTCTTCACCACCGATAAAATCTTTCAGGCGGCTTTGAAAAACACCATCGTCTATGTCATCGGCACCGTGCCGCTTACGCTGGCCTGCTCGCTGGCCATGGCCGTGCTGCTGAACCAGAACGTGAAGCTGCGCAACTTTTTCCGCACCGTGGCGTTCTTCCCTTACGTTGCTTCGCTGGTGGCGGTGGCAGCGGTATGAACATGATCTTCAACCCCTCCATGGCCCCATCAACATGATCCTGAACCAGTTCTTCGGCGTGGCGGTGGAAAACCTGCCCCGCTGGGCTGCCGGCAAGGACACCGCCATGATCACGGTCATCCTGTTCAGCGTGTGGAAGAACATGGGCTACTACATGGTCATCTATCTGGCCGGCCTGCAGGGCTGCAACCCGGACCTGAACGAAGCCGCCGAGCTGGACGGTGCAAACCGCTGGCAGCAGTTCTGGCACATCACTCTGCCCCAGCTGCGGCCTACCACCTTCTTTGTGGTCATCATGCTCACCATCTCCGGCTTCAAGGTCTACGACCAGATGTACATGATCACGCAGGGCGGCCCCGGTACTGCTACCATGACGCTGGTGTACTACATCTATAATGTGGCCTTCGTCAATACCCCGAAATACGGCTACGCAAGTGCAATTTCCATGGTGCTGTTCGTACTGGTGCTGATCGTTACCATCATCCAGTTCCGCGGCTCCAAGGGCGAGAACTGAGAAAGGAGGAAGAACCATGTCTGCTGCTATTATCAAGACCGAGGCCTCTCAGAAGCGCCGCAATTTCGTCTCCAAGTTCCTGATCTATTTCTTCCTCATCGTCATCACAGCTTGTATGCTGCTGCCCTTTTTGTGGATGCTGTCCTCCTCCTTTAAGCTGAATAAGGACGTGTTCGGCTTCCCTATCCAGTGGATCCCCAAAAATCCCCGCTGGCAGAACTATGTGGACATCTGGACCCAGATCCCGCTGCTGACCTTTGTGAAAAACACGGTCAAGATCACCGTGGTGGTCACCCTGTTGCAGCTGTTCACTTCCTCCTTTGCAGCCTACGCCTTTGCTAAGATGCAGTTCAAGGGCAAAAACGCGCTCTTCCTCGGCTACATTGCCACCATTGCAGTGCCTTGGCAGGCCTACATGGTGCCCCAGTTCATGATGATGAGCTCGTGGCATTTGAACAACACCCATCTGGCCATTATGTGCCTGCAGGCCTTCAGCGCCTTCGGCGTGTTCCTGATGAAGCAGTTCTACGAGGGCGTGCCCACCGAGCTGTGTGAGGCTGCCCGCATTGATGGCCTGAGCGAGTACGGCATCTGGTGCACATCATGCTGCCCCTCAGCCTGCCCGCCCTGTCCACCCTGACCATCTTCACCTTCGTGACACATGGAACGACTTCCTTGGCCCCCTGATCTACTTGACCAAGACCGAACTCAAGACCATCCAGATTGGTCTGCGTATGTTCATCACCCAGTATTCTGCAGAGTACGGCCTAATCATGGCGGCCTCTGTGGTGGCACTGATCCCGGTGCTGATCGTGTTCCTCTCCCTGCAAAAGTACTTTGTGCAGGGCGTGGCATCCACCGGCATCAAGGCTAAACAAATCACCCGTAAGCGGGGCGTGGGCAGTACCCGCGCCCCGCATTTTTTGCAGAAATAGAGGGAAAGCGTTATGTTATATCCTGAACAGAATGAAGCGCGCTTGAAGCTGAGCCTTGACGCACATGGGCGTTTGCGCTGGGCAGCTGCGCGGAAACCCAGTTCGACCCCGCAAAGCCCCTGCCGGACGCCCAGCCATCGCGGTACCTGCCAGCTACAACGACCAGAACGACCAGACCACCGCCCTGCGCCCGCCACTACGGCCTGGGTGTGGTATCAGCGCAAGGTCACCCTGCCCGCCTTCTGCGCCGGGCAGCGGGTGGTGCTGCGGTTCGGCTCGGTGACCCACACGGCCAAGGTCTGGCTGAACGGCCAGCTCATTGCGCAGCACAAGGGCGGCTTTACCCCCTTTGAAGCGGACGTCACCGCTCTGCTGCAACCCGGCGAGACCGCACTGCTGACCGTAGCCTGTGACAACCGGGTGAACCACAGCACCCTGCCTGTGGGCAACGAGGACGGGCAGCTGGCCTTCTTTGGCTCGGACAACGCGGGTATCCCCAGTGTGGAGGCTGCCAAGCGTGCCGCCGCACCCCAGAACCGCCCCAACTTTGACTTTTTCAACTATGCGGGCATCCATCGCCCGGTGGTGCTCTACACCACCCCTAAAGAGTACATCGAGGATGTGACCATAGTGCCCGCCGTGGACGGCACGGTGCAGTACGCGGTAAAAACCACCGGCAGCGCGCCTGTCCGTGTCACGGTGCTGGATGCTGACGGCAACGCCGTTGCAAGCGCCGAGAGTGCAGAAGGTACGATCACCATCCCGGAAGTGCATCTCTGGGAGCCCAGACCCGGCACGCCCTACCTGTACACCCTGCATGCCACCTGCGGGGCAGATGTCTACGACCAGACCTTTGGTGTGCGCAGCATTGAGGTGCGGGGCACACAGGTGCTTTTGAACGGCAAGCCGCTCTATTTCAAGGGCTTTTGCAAGCACGAGGACTTTACCGCCCATGGCCGAGGCTTTGACCCGGTGCTGAACGTGAAGGATGTGAACCTGATCCACTGGGCAAACGCCAATGCCGTGCGCACCAGCACTATCTACGCCGAGGAGTTCTACGACCTGTGCGACCGGGAGGGCATTCTGGTCATGGACGAGACCCCGGCGGTGGGCATCGGCGGCGGGGCAGCGGTGAACCCCTATAAGGAATACCCCTTGCGGAGCATCACCGGCAGGTGCTTGCCGAGATGATCCATCGGGACAAAACCACCCTGCGTGGTGCTGTGGAGCCTTGGCAACGAGCCGGATCTGGAGCACTTCCCGCAGGATGCCTACGACTACTGGCACCCGCTGTATGAGCGGCGCACCAGTGGACCCGCAGGACCGCCCGGTCCACCCTC
>ENA-OQHA01001111-OQHA01001111.1-human-gut-metagenome-genome-assembly--contig:-NODE-1111-length-11112-cov-2.481930_pt1 | contig 11112 bp, 15 predicted proteins | sample MGYA00242558_ERZ504707 | MGnify/ENA primary metagenome ERZ504707 (study PRJEB26092, sample SAMD00036197) | human gut metagenome | host: Homo sapiens | study: EMG produced TPA metagenomics assembly of... | reverse complement strand
CCCGAAGAAATGACCGCACTCCTCGCACACCAGGGTTGATGAGAAGGGCCGGGTGCGGTGCTGGGTTCGCCTAAACTTAGCCGTCTTGGCAAGCTCTGATTGAACGAAGTCCCACACGGCCGGGCTGATAATCGCCTCGTGGTTACCGGTGACGTAATACTGTGGCACCTCACCCTGGTTGGCTACCTGCCGCTTGGATAGAAAGTCGGCCGTGTAGCTTTTCTGCAAGAGTGCATCGCCCTTGTACTTCTCATTGCTGAGGATGCTGCGCAGCGTGGTGATGCTCCACCGCTTGGTGCCTGCGGCCGTAAAGGTGTCAGGCTCGTTTGTCAGGGTTCGTGCGATTGATCCGATGGACATGCCGTCAAGGAACATGTCGTAGATGCGGCGCACTAAAGCAGCTGCTCAGGGTTGACGACCAGGTTGCCGTCCTCGCCCTTGTCGTATCCGAGGAACCGTGAGAAAGGCACGGTGACTTTGCCGTCTGCGAAGCGTTTGCGGTGCCCCCAGGTTACGTTTTCACTGATCGAGCGGGCTTCTTCTTGAGCGAGGGAGCTCATGATGGTGATGAGCAGCTCGCCCTTGGCATCAAAAGTCCAGATGTTTTCTTTCTCGAAATAGACCTCCACCCCCTTCTCCTTCAGCGCGCGCACGGTAGTTAGCGAGTCGACGGTGTTACGAGCAAAGCGGCTCACGCTCTTGGTGATGATCAGGTCGATCTTGCCTGCCAGCGCATCAGAGACCATTTGTTGGAAGCCAGCTCGCTTGGTGGTGGACGTGCCGGTGATTCCTTCATCGGTGTAGACCTTCACCAGCTGCCATCCTGCGTGGTTGGTGATGTATTGGGTGTAGTAGTCCACCTGCGCATGGTAGGAGGTGACCTGGTCATCGTGATCGGTGGAAACACGGGCGTATCCTGCGACCCGGCGGGCCTTGGTCTCCGTCAGTGAGGTGCCGGTGTGTAGGGCTCGGGTTGCTGGGATCTGGGTGACCTTGCGGGCCATTAGATCTCACCTGCTTTCATTGCTTCTTCACGCTTGCGCTTTTCACGAGCTCTGGTTTGCCGTGCGATTTCAGCGGTCCTGGCACGGCGCTCTGGAGTCCAGGCGGCCTTGAGCTTTTCACTTTTGCGCTGCTTGGCTTCTTCGGTGATGCCTTCTTGGCATTTGCGAATATGCTCGGCTCTTTCTTCCTCGGTGCGCGCTGCCACATGGCCTTGCTTCGCTCCGCTTGAGCTTGGCGACGCTCAGGAGTCCAGGCATCACGCATCGACTTCCTTGCTCCATCGCTCAATGGCTTACGTGGTTTGGCTTTCTTCTTGCGTGAGGCGATGGTGCGTTCCCGGTACTCGGGGTCTTGCCACTTTTGCCTTTGAAACTCACCCCATGCTGCCCGGCGTTCAGGTGACCAGGAGCGTTCGCGTCGGTTCGACTTCCATGCCAGTTCAACCTGGCGACCGTCCTTGAAGTTGATGCGGATCTTTTGGTCAGGCAGCATCACCACGGTTTCTACCAGACTCTCGTAAACCTCTGGGTCAAAGACTTCGAGCCCTAGGTGCGGTGCCAGGTGCTCTTCGAGGATTGCTTGAGGGATGTTTTTCGCCGTGCATCGCCTGCCACCAGAGCGTTTGTACCCGTCGCGTTTAGTGCGGCACGACCAGACGTAGTGAATTTCGTGAGCGGTGTTGTATTTGCCTGACCGTGAGAAGCTGCGGCCGCAGATTCCGCACTTCACTGTTGAGGTAAAGCAGGTGGTTGGGATTGACCAGTTGGCTCGCGCGCCGAGTTCACGCCTGCGGGCACGCTCCTGCTGGACCGCTTCGAACAGTTCCTTGCTGATGATGGCCGGGATAGCATCCTCAACCGATACATGGGTTTCTCGCCCTTGTTCAGTACCGAGTGCTCACCGAAGTGGGGGCTGTGGTGCCTGCCCAAGATCAGGGTGCCGGTGAAGGTTTCTGCTTTGAGCCATGACCGCAGTACCTCAGAGGTAATCGGTTCTCCGCTGCGGCCAAGGATCCCTTCGGCTGCAAAGATTTCTTCCATCCGCTCACAAGAGACCTGTTCAAGGTAGAGCCGGTAAATGCGGCGTACCAGGCGGCCTCATGTTCGATGATTTCAACATCGGTGCCATCAGGTGAGTTGGTGTATCCGTAGTGACGAAAGCCGTTAGCTAAGCCCTTTTCGAATTGCTTCTCCACCCGCCATTTCACGTTGGCTGATAGCTGCTCTGACTCCGCTTGAGCAAAGGAAGCCAGCAGGGTCAGCATCAGTTCGCCATCACCGGTCATAGAGGAGATGCCTTCCTTTTCGAACCGCACCTCCACTCCCAGGTCTTTGAGTTCACGAACGATTTGCAGCAGGTCTACGGTGTTGCGTGAAAAGCGGGAGATGGACTTGGTGAGGATAATGTCGATCTTGCCTGCCCGCGCCAGGGTCAGTAGTTCTTGGAATTGCGGCCGCTTGGTGGTGGTGCCTGAAATGCCGGAGTCGGCGAATACTCCTGCGAAATTCCAGCCTGGGGTTGAGGTGATGAGTTTTGGTAGTAACTGATCTGTGTGGAGAGGCTGATGGGTGTGCGTTCGGTTTCCATGCTGATACGGGCGTAGGCAGCGACGTTCAGCACGGTCTTCTTTGCTGTTGGTGGTGGGGCGATTTGCTCCATTCGTTTCATGCTTTTCTCCTAATCAGAGGCGGTTTTTTCTTGTATCCATACATCACTCAAAGCCTCCAGATAGTCAACGAAGCAAGCCCTCTTATGTGCTGCCAGCGGAGCACTCTCAACGTCAATGAGTTGTACTGCCCTCAAAGCCACCACGGGGCTGATGATCTTCAATTCGAGCAGTGTGGTGATTTCTTCGATCTGGCGGTAGACCCTGATTTCTGCTTTCAGATCTGGAATCATCGTTTGCCGCCTTTGGTGCCGAAGTGATGCTGGATGAAGCAGGGGTGACTGCAGTACTTGCGCGGGGCCTTGTTGCTACTGGCGACGGTGACGTGTTGCCCGCAGTTGGCGCAGGTGATGGTTTGGCTGATGAGGGTGCGATGGTGTTTCCACCAGGTGCGGCGGCATTCTTGACTGCAGAACTTGCTGCCTTTGCGCAGGCTGATTTCTCGCCAGCAATGCAGGCACCAGATTCCTTCTGGGTCATCAACCTGCTCTAGTTCTGGGTTGATGGTGATGTTGTTGCGTAGGCAATAGGTTTTAACGCTGTTGGCGTTCAGTTCTAGGTGGCGAGCTATCCGCGCATAGGCCACGCCATGGCTGCGCATCAGGCTGATGGTGGCGCGTTGTTTCTCGGTCAGGGCCATTGCTCTCTCCTCCTTGGGTTGGCGATTAGGTGGTCGCCTATCCGTCCGCGAGAGAAGCCGAAACCGGACAAGGTGGTCGGAGAAAAGCAAAATGGCCCCGCACCAACCCCAGTTACGGGGATCGACGCGGGGCCAGAGAGAAAGGATGCTGTTTAGCGGATGCCGAGCTTACGGTTCACCAGATCCTGTACCGGCTGATACAGGTGCCCAAGCGCCGGCGACGCTCCTCGCCATTGCCGTATTCACCGCGAAGCACCGCGTTGGCTAGTGCATCAAGGTCCGGAGCTGCTGGCGCTGGTGCTTTACCTGCGATGAGTTCGTTCACGCGGCGCTGTACTTCTGCGTAGCGGCTACCTAGCGGCGTTTGCGTTCCTCACCGTTGCCGTAGCGGCCTGCCAGTACTGCTCGGGCGAGCTCATCAACACTGCCACCAGGAGCAGACGCAGCAGGTGGCTTCGGCGCGGCAGGCACACCACTATTGCCACCCAGGTAAGGTGCGAGCACGGTTGCTGGCGGGTAATAGCGTCCGGGACAAGCGGTAGAGCTCGCGTCCTTATGGCCGATGATACGGAGCTTGCCGTGACGAGACTGAATATCACGAATCAGCGCAGCAATAGTCTGCTTGTCAGCTTCAGAAGCTCGAGGGTTACATTCGATGCCAATAGAGGTCTGGTTGACCGGCCAGTTACCTGCATGCCATGCGGTATCACTCTCAGCAACGAGGCGGGTGACGCGTCCTGCTTCGACAACATAGTGGGCGCTGTTGCGACCGCGGCCAGAGACAAACCAGCCCACGGTTCCGTCAAAGGTCGGGTTCTTAGCTGGGTCATCCCAGTGGTGGATGACGATGGTGGTGATGCGGTTGCCGCCTCGTCCTGGGGTGAAGCAGGCTGCTTGGCGGTGATTCAGGGTGTAGGTGTGGCTCATTGGTTTTCTCCTTCAAGGGTGGGGTTGGTGGGATGGTGTTTGTGGCCGATCAGATCCAGGGCTTCACGAATCCGCGCAGGCACCGGCAAGCCGAGGCGGGTGGCGTTCTCCAGCAGGCTGATGCCTTCGTTGGAGATGTAGAAAAAGATCGTCGCCGTCCGCAGCACCCCGGTATCCCCGAGAACGTGCACGTCGAGGACATTGCTAGGCCGACGAGGGTGAAGATGATGATCTTGCGGAAGATCCCTTTGAACCCGATAGCGCTTGAGAGGCGCTTCTCGCTGATGGCGGCCATGACGCCTGTGAGGTAGTCGGCGGTGACGAAAGCAACCAGGGCGATGATCAGCCCGTCGATGCCTCCAAACAAATAGCCGGCGATGCCGCCTGCGGTGGTGACGATTGCTTGGGTAGTAACCCAGAGAGGTTTTAAGAACATGGGTGGCTCCTAGAAATGCAGAAAGCCACCAAGAATCGGATGGCTAAAGAGTTGATGAGGTCAGGTGGGTTATGGCTGGGTTCCGGGAGTGGTCGGACCTGACCCCCGTTAGGTAGACACCTCTGATTCCAGCCAGTGTGGTTGGGAAGGAAGGTAATCTACCACCATGCCCCGCAAGGTTTACACGGAACAGTTCAAGCGCGACGCCGTCGCGATGTTCGAGTCGAACCCGGATACCTCAATGCGCAAGGTCGCAGAAGAACTCGGAATCAATCGCTCGACTTTGGGATGCTGGTACAAGCAATTCGGCACTAACGTCGCCAAGGATGAAGATGCAGCGTCACCCGTAGAAAAGCTTGCTGATGCGGAAAGAATCCGCCAGCTAGAACGCGAAAACAAAAGGCTTCGTGAAGAGCGCGATATTCTGCGTAAGGCCGCGAAGTATTTTGCGGAAGAGACGACCTGGTGATCCGCTTCCAGTTCGTTGACGACAATCTCGCCGACTACTCGGTCAAGCGGATGTGCACAGTCCTGGGGCTAAATCGGTCTTCGTATTACAAGTGGAAGAACTCGGCTCCACGGCGCCGTGCGCGCCTTGTAGATGACGCTGTGGTGGCCGCGGAGATCCAGGCAATTTTCGACGCTGAAAACGGCGTCTGGGGCGCTCGTCGCATCACTGCTGAACTCAACGACCGCAAGCGCGACAACGGCACTACACCTCCGGCTAAGCGCATCAATCGCAAGAGAGTGGCTCGTTTGATGCGGGCCCAGAACCTGTTCGGATTTCAAAAGAAGCGCAGGGTCAAGACCACTGCGCGTGACAAAGGCCGGCGCGTGTTCGCAGACTTGGTGAACCGTGATTTCACAGCCTGTGCTGCCAATCGTGTGTTGGTTGGCGATATTACGTATCTGCCGATCGCAGACGGGGCGAACATGTACTTAGCAACAGTGATTGATTGCTTTTCTCGCAAGCTTGTCGGCTTTGCTATCGCAAATCACATGCGTACCGAACTGGTAGAAGAGGCCCTCGAAAACGCTTCCCACCTGCGAGGAGGTCTTGATGGTGCGATTTTCCACTCGGATCATGGAAGCGTGTATACCTCGTCGCAGTTCCAGGCAACATGCAAGCGCTTGGGCGTTGCCCAGTCGATGGGCGCGGTGGGAACCAGCGCGGATAATTCGCTCGCCGAGTCGTTCAACGCAGCTTTAAAGCGGGAGGTCCTCAAAGATGCGAAGACCTTCGCCAATCAACTGATCTGCCGCAGAGACGTCTTCCGGTGGTGCGTGCGCTACAACACGTGCCGTCGGCACACTTGGTGCGGGTACCAAACTCCCGATGAGTTCGAGTCCCAAGCCGCTTAAGGTCTGATAGGCTTACACCTACTTTTGTTCACCCCACGGTGTCTACTTCCGGGGGTCGGGCCCCCGCATTTCTGTTATCAACGAACGCTAAGCATCAAATGCTAATGAACGAGTATGGGTCTATCCAGCAGCATCTGGAGCCAAGTCATGTGCGTGATATGTTGATTCCTGTTCCACAAGACTGGTCAGATGTATCTGATCTCATTGAGAAAGGAAAGCAATTTATTCTTGCAAAGGAAGCATCTGACTCTGCTGTTTCATCGTTGATGGAAAAAGGGTTTGATTATTTTATTGAACCTTCCTCGGCAAATCAATAAGAACCTATGCGCGTGAAATAGTAATTGGTTCATCAGACAAACAAACCCCTTTCGTTCATTGCCTTGATCGCAATTGTTCGATCATGGTTCTAGTATTCAATGAATACGTAGCCAATGAAACCCCTGGTCGCAGTTCATTTCTGCCCAGGGGTTTCGCGTTATTTCTCCTTTGTCCTTGTATCCATTGTGCCAACTTGTGCGATCCGCCGTATAACACCGGCAACGAAGGCTGGATTTACAACGACAACGTGAACGATCCGCGGATTAGAAATGGTTCGGTGAGGTCGTCGGCAAGGAGGGAGAGGACTTCTCGCGTCATGACAAGTGGCTGTGCATGATGTATCCGCGGTTGCGGCTGATGCGCATGATGCTCAGGAGAACCGGCGCCATATTTATAAGCATCGATGACAACGAGTGCGCGGCGCTGAAATTCATGTGCGACGAAATCTTCGGAGCCAACTGCTTCCAGGGCGACATCTCCTGGCAGCGCACCTATTCGCCACGCAACGACAAACACGGCATGCCTGCCGAGATTGAACATTTGATGGTCTACAGCGTGAGCCCCGATTGGATGCCGGGACGCTTGGAACGATCACAGGACATGGACTCGAAGTACGCCAATCCCGACGGGGACCGCGCGCCATGGACAAGCAGCGACGGATTCGCACCGAACGCAGCCACGCATCAGGGAATGGTATATGCCATCCAACATCCGTTCACGGGTGATTTGATATACCCGTACAGCGGCGCATGCTGGCGATACGATCAGGAAACAATGCTTGGCACCATGAACGGGTGGTGCGAGTACGAGCTCAAGGACCTGCATGATGCTGCAAAGCGAGCCGAAGTCTGTGGAATTTCGGAAAAAGAAGTTCGCCCAGGCGTTAAAGGTATAGTGTTTTCCTACGATAAGACCAGATCGAAGTCGCGGGCAATGAAGGTGCTCGAACAGGGCCCCTGGCCCAGATACTTCTTCACAAAGAACGGTATGGGCGGCATACGTCGAAAGACTTACCTGACCGACGTCGAGGGCAAATTGCCCACGAATCTGTGGCTTTATGATGATGTCGGTCATACCGACGAGGGCGCGAAGGAACTTAAAGCTATGTTCGGTGGTAGGGCCGTGTTCCAAAATCCAAAGCCCTCACGTTTGATACGTCGGATTCTGCAAATCGTCTGTCCCGAGGACGGATTGGTATTGGATGCGTTCGGAGGTTCTGGCACGACCGCGCAAGCTGTGCTTCAGGACAATGCGGTAAATCAACTAATCGTCGATTCATTCTTATTGAGATGGGTGATTACGCGTCGGATATCACCGCCGAACGCGCTCGGCGCACAATCAGCGGTTACGTAGTCGACAAGAGCCATTCGGAGCGCCTTTATGAAAAGAAACTGACTGCGGCCAATCTCAAGAAATGTGGAGACTTCTACAAGGAGGCCATCGAAGTCGCCAAAAGCGTGCCCAAAGGAAAATACGGCAAGATCGAGGGGCCGAAAATGGATGGATCCGCAATCGTCGTGAATGGTATCACTAACAAGGGAGAACACGTCCCTGGCATTGATTCCGGTTTCTCCTACTACGAACTCGGCTCCGTGATGTTTGACGCCGATGGCGGTCTCAACGCTGACGTGTCCGAGGCTGAGATCCGCAGGTATATCTGGTATTCGGAGACCAAGGCCCCGTATGTCGACATGACCGCCGAACATCCCTACCTGCTCGGCGTACTGGGGAGACGGTCTACTATCTCGCGTATGAGCCCGACGGAGAGACCACGTTGGACCGGGACTGCTGAGACAGCTGCCCAGACGCGGCACGCCTACGGTCATATACGCGGACCGGTGCGTGATTGACGACGACAAGTTGAACGAATTGAACGTGGTGTTCAAGCAGATTCCACGACAGATTGCGAGGGTTTGATCATGGAGCTTAAGAAATACCAGAGGCGTGTCCTGGATTGCGTGCGCGACTACGCCAGACTCGTCGATTCCGCCAACGGTAATGGTCGAGAAGCCTATGAAGAATATCTAAACCGGCGCGATCTCCATATCGGTGAGGGACAGGTCCGTAGTTATTCCGCGGACCTCGGGACAGTGCCGAAGGTGTGCGTCAAAGTGCCCACGGGCGGCGGAAAGACGTTCATCGCCGCGAACACGCTCAAGGTGCTGGATGACAATCTTCCTCCGGTGCAGGCAAGGGCCGTGGTGTGGCTTGTGCCGCGCAAGGAGATCCTGCGCCAGACCATCAGGCAATTGCGTGATCCCGCCAACTACCTCCGCATCGCCATAGACCGCGACTTCTCCCACAGGGTCGAAGTGCTCGACAAGGAACAGGGACTTGCCGGCCGCGGTCTCGACGTCTCTTCCGTGAACGACCAGCTGACCATCTTCGTGCTGTCCTACGACTCGTTCAAGAACAAGGAGGGCCGCAAGGCATATCAGGAGAACTCCGCCCTCATGCAGCTGACCAACTATCCAGAAGGCGTCCGGCAATGGCGGTCGATGTGGAAGGCGCCGACGATACCGCCTTGATCAGTGCGTTGTCCGGTCTGAACCCGATTGTCGTGGTGGACGAGTCCCACCATGCGAAGTCTGATCTGTCCTTGGGAATGCTGCGCAATCTCAATCCTCGGTTCGTTCTCGAATTGACTGCCACGCCATCGTCCAAATCGAATGTGATCGCCAGGGTCTCGGCCCTCGAACTCAAGAAGGAGCAGATGGTCAAACTTCCCGTCATCGTCTACCGTCGCGACGGCAAACGCGAAGTGGTGGAGGACGCCATACTGCTCCAACGGCGCCTGGAACTCATCGCCGGCAGGGAACGGGAGAAGACGGGACGCTACATCCGCCCCATCGTCCTGTTCCAGGCGGAACGCCGGGGAGCCGACGACGCCGAGACCTTCCGCAAGCTCAAGGAGAAGATCGTCAACGCCGGCATCCCCGACGAGCAGATAGCGATACGCACCGGCAACGTGGACGAGCTCAAGGACGTGGATCTCATGTCCGAGGAATGTCCGATACGGTTCATCATCACGGTGGAGGCGCTGAGCGAGGGCTGGGACTGCCCGTTCGCCTATGTCCTGGCAACCGTCGCGAACAAGCAGTCGAAGACAACGTCGAGCAGATAGTCGGCCGTGTACTCCGCCAACCATACGCGGTCAGGGCGAAGACGCGCGCGTTGAACGTCTCCTACGTGCTCACGTCATCGGCCGACTTCAACGAGACCATAGACCAGGTCGTCGCCGGTCTGAACGGCGCGGGATTCTCCAAGAACGACGTCGTGGCAAGCCAAACGGCAGAGGAATCCAACGATGTCCGGCACATCCAGGACGAACTGGCCGACACTCATGATGGTGATTCCGAAGCGGATGCCGGCCATGAGCATGACGACCTGAACGGAATGGTATTCACCGACGTGGCCTCATCCCTGCCGGAAACAGACACCGAAATCAACGAGCCGGCAGGCCGTGTCGACCAGATCATCGCCGAATCCACAAAGGCCGAAGAGGATTTCGAGCAGCAGGTCGAGGAAACCGGTGACCATGCGTTCGACGAGGAGGACTCGGGACTGGGGGAGGAAGACGCCATGCGTTATTCGATAAGGAACGCCGTCGAAGAAAGCGTCAAGGGGTTGAGACTGCCGCGTTCATGATCAGACAGCAATCCTCCGGCAGCAACCTCTTCGCGGAACTCGATGACGGAGATGCCGCGGAGCTCGACTCGGCGTCGCTGCTTGAGAACTTCCATGCGGGCAAGTGCCCCACCCAGGGAATCCATTTCAGTCCGCAGGCCATCCGCGATGCGAAACAAATCGACGTCGACGGTGATTCCCATGTGCGCGTCAAATGGATGAGCACGGACCAGATGGCGATGACACGGGCATTGTTCGCGAAGGACGCGACGGACAACAAACGCAAGACAATACGAGACGGTCTGCTCAACGAGACGAGAATCCAGGAGCGGAAACTGTACGGCGACGGCGAACTAAGAAGACTTCTGCGGAACGTCGTCGAAGACATGGACAACGAGCAGCTGAACGACGCATACGACAATCTGGGGGCATACGCCCGCATCGTCAGCGACGAGGTGGACCGCCAGGCGGCAAAGTTCAAACGAGACGAATTCAACAGGCTCAGGGACACCGGCACTGTCTATCTTGATCCATGCTATGAGCTGCCGGCATCATTCACTCTTAGGAAACCGTTCGATTCCCTTCCCAACTCCCTGTACGAGGCGGAGGAAGACGGCATGAACAACCTGGAACGCGACATGGCCGACATGCTCGCCAACACCGACGGCATCCTCTGGTGGCATCGCGTCACGGAAAAACGACACGGGGAGTCTCCATCAACGGTTCATCAACCATTATCCCGACTTCTTGGCGATGACCAGGCAGGGAAAGATCCTCGCCATCGAAACCAAGGGCGAGATGCTGAAGAACGACGACAGCCGCGACAAGCTGGAACTCGGCAACATCTGGCCAACGCGGCCGGCGGCGCATACCGCTACTTCATGGTGTTCGCACACGATCCGCTAGAAGGAACCGGAGCCTATGCCATCGACGAGTTCAGGCAGATTCTCGGACAGATCGGCTAGGAGAGGAACCATGGATGATGAACAGACCGGTTACATGGGCGTGACCAGATGGGTGAGTTTCAGCCATCACGGCGAACCCGAGTCGGGCGAGGCCCGGACCATGGACGACAGAAACGTGTGGGCGCGCATCGCTGGCCCGGACCCGAAAGGTGACGACGACCGGTGG
>ENA-OQHA01001110-OQHA01001110.1-human-gut-metagenome-genome-assembly--contig:-NODE-1110-length-11116-cov-3.512695_pt1 | contig 11116 bp, 10 predicted proteins | sample MGYA00242558_ERZ504707 | MGnify/ENA primary metagenome ERZ504707 (study PRJEB26092, sample SAMD00036197) | human gut metagenome | host: Homo sapiens | study: EMG produced TPA metagenomics assembly of... | reverse complement strand
ATTGCCGGATAAGACTCTGAAGCGACCTGTTTGAATGCCTTATTATCATCCGAACCTCAACAGAAATACCTCTGGCATCGAATATCCAGTCACCTTTTTCTACACAGGCACGCAATGTCATCGAACTGATTTCTGTTGCTTCTTTCAAGTCGATAACTGCCTCCATATCATTCTTATAAAACGCAATCCAATGACCAGTCTTATAATTGCGGTTACCAGTCATACCATCTACCAAGGTAGGCGCCCCATTAAATTCATATGCTTTATTAATGGGCTGAAGCATAGAAATAGGTTTGGCAGTCGATTTACTGAAAGAAATAGTATCACAAGTAATACGTGAATTGCCTTCCGGACGCACTGCTGTCATACGCAATACACAAGCCTGGTCAATTGACAGTCCATCTTCATATTTCAAAGAGGCTGCTGTCGGTTCTGTCCCGTCGAGTGTATAGTATATCGGAGCATTGTCAACGGTATATGCACTGACATCCAACTTACCTGTTTCCTGATTTGGAGCAATATTGACTTTCACATCCAAAATATGAGTAGCATAGTTCCAGCCCTTCAGCTTGTAAATATCCATCAGGCGCACTGTACGCTTCAAGAATCCCTCGTAATCTTTCTTCTTATCAGGAGCACTCCACTGAGTTTCGCAAAGAGCAGCCATACGTGGCAATACCATATACTGTGCCTGTGCAAAAGTAGGTATATATTCTGTCCACAGATTAGCCTGTACACCGGTAATGTATTTCTGTTCTTCCGGAGTCAAGGCAGACGGCATTGGCTCGTAGCTATATACTCTTTCCATAGGCAAATAACCTCCGATAGCCAACGGTTCTGTTTCTGTATCCTTAGCCTGATAATAGTCAAAATACAAGTATGTATTCGGAGTCATGATAACATTATGCTTCTGGCGTGCAGCTCAATACCTCCGGATTCACCTCTCCATGACATAACAGTTGCATTAGGAGCCAGACCACCTTCCAAGATTTCGTCCCATCCGATAATGTTACGTCCATGTTCATTCAAGAACTTTTCTGCTTCTCTTATCACATAACTTTGCAGGTATTCTTCTTTTGAATGTTTGCTGTCGCCTTTGATACCCAAAGCCTTGATTCTACCTGACATTTCGGACAAGTTTTCCATTTATCTTTCGGACATTCATCTCCACCTACATGAATATATTCTGACGGGAAGATTTCAATAATTTCAGCCAGCACATCCTTAATAAACTGAATTGTTTTGTCATTTCCGGCACATAGTACATTATCAGAAACGCCCCACATACGCCAAACTTCATACGGACCACCTGTACATCCTAGTTCCGGATAAGCAGCCAATGCAGCCTGCATATGTCCCGGAAGGTCTATTTCAGGAATAACAGTTATATAACGTTCTGCAGCATAAGCAACAATCTCTTTGGCTTGTTCCTGAGTATAGAAACCACCGTAAGGCTTTCCATCGTATTTTCCCGAGTTACGTCCTATAACAGTTTCACTACGTTTTGAACCGATTTCTGTCAGTTTCGGATATTTCTTTATTTCGATACGCCAGCCTTGGTCTTCAGAAAGATGCCAGTGTAAACGGTTGATATTATGCAGTGCAAGCATATCAATATACGTTTTGATTTCATCCATCGTAAACATATGACGGCCAACATCAAGCATCATTCCGCGATAGCTGAAACGCGGTGTATCGTTTATTTCTACAGCAGGAAGTTCGATTGCACCACCTCCTTCATGAACAGAAACAGATTTACGCAATGTCTGGATTCCATAAAATACACCAGCTTCTGAAGGAGCCTCAATGACAACCTTTCCTCCGTCGACAGTCAGATGGTAAGCCTCTGGAGAAGTTGCCTCCAGTCCTAATTTCAATACGATTCCGCTTTCTTTATCACCCTCCTGTACTTTCAGTTCAATACCGGTCTGTTCTTTAATAAAAGAAGCCAGGAATTCGGCATTTTTCTTCATTTTTTCATTACCGGCAGTGTAATAAATAGTTTCTCCACTCTTCAGCAAAAATCCACTTTGTTGAGGTGTGGTAATTTCAAGAGGCATAGGCACAATCTGATAATCAGCGAAAGCCGTTGGCTTATCCGTACACGATGTAATCATCATTCCGGCAAACGCCAGCCCCAGACAGTTAAATTTCGAAAAATGGTTTCATGATAATAATATTAAAGTTAGTAATTAGAATGACACAATATCGCTCAATTGATGCAAGCTTACGGAAATATCTTCCAAAGGTGTTCCGTCAGCCGAAGTAACCAAAATCTTCTTAGGTACTCCAGGCAGCAGGTCGAAGAAATTATCAGAGAAACGTACTCCTTGAACAGATATTTCTACAAATACATCACGAGCCAGTTGTTTGGATTTTAATGTCAGTTCATAAGCTCCATCTTTCTTTCGTATCTTACAACTTATTTCAGGATGGGGCAAATGTTGCTTTTTGGCAAACACCGGATAATATACTTCGTCTGAAAGTACCCTCCGGTCAACATCACTACGTAAAGTCATATGTATAAATGAAGTGGTCGTATCACAAGCTGCGAATGCTTTATTCCAGTCTTCTTCATAAAAGACAGCAGAAGCATTAGCTGGCAACGTACCTTCTACCTGATGCCTGCGATACACTTTTCCATTAAAATCCATAAGTTCAATCTGCAATATTGCTTTTTCGCTCTTCAATACATCCGAAAGCACATAATAGCGCAGTTTATCACCTTCACGAATTGCATCTATCAATACCGGAGCAAAAGCCCGGCGAGTCTGGTAATGCATAGCCTTCCAGTTTCCATAATAATCGATACCCGACCATGAAACAACCGGCCAGCTGTCATTTAGTTGCCAGAGCAAACTACCCATACAATAAGGTCGGTTTCTGCGATGTGCCTCCATTCCGTGACGCATTCCATGTCCCTGCAGAACAAGTCCCATATAAACTAAATCCTCAAACTTTCCGGAACATGATAATAAATACCCATTGTTTTCTTAATCAGGAAATTGCCAATCGTACTTTCTGATGGGCATTCATAACCGCTGACTCCAGATCGTAGTCTGCCGGCGAAGCAAATGTACGTATCGTCTTCATCTCCGGAAAAGACTGAAAACCAAACTCACTCATAAAACGCGGAATCTCTGTATCCAGCGTTTCAAAAGGTTTCTGTCCATACCAGGTTCCCCAATTATGACTATCGCCAATCTTCCAGCTTTCAGGCCGTCCCCAATTGGCTTCATAAGGCGATCCTTCCAGATAAAAGCGTCCCGGATCGAACTCCTTTACTTTCTCGGGCAAAAGCCGGCGGAACAATACGTCATATCCATCCAACATTTGCTGATATATCTCAGGAGCATATTTTTTCTTCCAGCCCCAATAACGCAAGCCCTCATATATTTCATTATTACCACACCACATTGCCAAAGAAGCATGATTCCGTAAACGCTTGATATTATATACTGCTTCTTCCGAAACTCGCTTCAAAAAAGCCGGGTCATGCGGATAAGGTGTACAAGCAAACATAAAATCCTGCCAGACAAGAATACCTCTTTTATCAGCTTCCTCAAAAAAGGCATCGTCTTCATAGATTCCCCCACCCCATACGCGTATCATATTCATATGCGCAGCCTGTACATCATCCAGCAGGCGAACGTATCGTTCACGGGTTACACGTGGCAGAAGAGCGTCTGAAGGTATCAGATTAGTACCTTTGGCAAACATCGGAATGCCATTCACTTCAAAATAGAAACTCATTCCTAAGCTATCCTTTTCATGGACAACACGCACCGTTCGTAATCCGATCTGGTGTTGTTTTTTTGCCACAAGCTTACCATCTACACATACCGATACTTCAAATGCATATAAGGCAGCTTCTCCCCACCCATTAGGCATCCAAAGATGCGGAGAATCAATCGATAAAGGCAGTGACAAATTATTCACACCTGGCTGTAACCGGACAGTCTTTTCTACACTTCCAGCCTGTTCATTCCGATAAGCACAAGTCACTTTTATCTGAGCTTCCTGAACCGTTCCGGTAATATTGTTTACTTCCAGGCGGTTGTCTATTTCTGCACGTTCGGAAGTAACCGACTTCTGATGTACAAAATAATCTTCTACTACAGCCTTGTTGGTAAATTCCAGATATACAGGTCGCCAGATGCCACAGGTAACCATCCGGATTCCCCAGTCCCATCCATAGGAATAAGGGGCTTTACGGGTAAACACACTCAGTTTCTGTGGATAATGGTCGTTAGCAGCAGGATAATCAAAGCCATTGGTTTCCCATTGAGGCATTACCTCACGGATTGGGGAACGAAAACGTACAAGCAGTTTGTTTTCTCCTTTTCTTAAATTTCGCTTGACAGGAATACGATATCCGACAAACATGTTATCGGTTCTTTGTAATAATGCACCATTCAGGAATATATCCGCATAAGTATCAAGTCCTTCAAATACCAAAAGATTTCCTCATGTGCCGATTGTTCTTCTGTTAATACAAAAGACGTACGATACAACCAATCTTCATTCTCAACCCATTGTATTTCTTTTTCATTCATCCCATAAAAAGGATCGGGTAACTTATCGTGAGCAATCAAATCCTGATGTACCGTGCCTGGAACCTGTGCAGCAAGCCATTCGTGGCTTCCATACTTGGAAAACTCCCAGTTAGTATGAAGAAAGAGATTCTGAGCTAACGCATTGCCCCATACAGAAGTGCCAAAAGATAAAAAACTAGCTAAAAACATCATCGGAATAACTTTCCACATGCATCTCATATTACAGATTTAAGAATTATACCACTAATATGGTACAAAATAAAATAAGTTTTCCGATAATACAAATTAAACGGAAAAACCTATTCTATTTTAAATATATCTTAGAGAAATATTTACTTTTACTTTCGTTTATTTTACTTTCAGCTTGTCGAATCCTTCTCCATACACGCCTACTACATTGCTTTGGGAAATAAACGCATCAGGATCAATATCCTTCACCAGACGGAAGATATCAAGTGATTCGCCTTTTCTTGCCAATACAACAATAACTTTTATATCTTGTTTACTGTACCAGCCCTGTCCATCAAGAAGAGTTACTCCACGGGTCTAATCTTGGTAGAAATACCTTCCGCAATCTGTTCATATTTCCGTGAGAATATCAGGAACTGAACCGACTGACGAGTACTGTTTATTACATAGTCGATAACTATGCTCATAATGAACAAAACACAGAAGCCAAACAAAACTCTCTTCCAGTCATGAAAGATAAAATAGCACGACGAAATGATTACAATATCGCAATACATCATCATACGTCCTAAAGTAACATCCTTGTACTTGTTGATAATCCATGCGATAATATCAGTACCTCCCGTACTACCGTTATTACAAAATACAATGCCTATTCCAAAGCCCAGCAATCCGGCTCCTATTACACAAGCCATAAACTCTTGTCCCGGACCAAGCAGTTGCGGGAGATTTCCGTCACTGCCCTGAACAGAACCTGAAACCACCAAAGCAGGAAAGTCAGCATGAAAATAGCATATATCGTCTTTACACTGAACTTTGGTCCCAGAATCTTCAAGGCAAACCCCAGAAAACAGCATTAATCACAAAGTAAGAAACCTGAATTTCTACTCCTGTAGCATAATAAATAATAGCGGCAATACCACTGACTCCTCCTGTCGTGATCTGATAAGGAAGCAGAAAAGCTACCCATCCCAGTGCATAACATATCAGTCCGAAAGTAATGGCAAGGTAGTCTTTCGACTCCCTGCCAATTTTTTTCTTCAGAATCGTTTCCATAAAACGACTGCTATTAAAGTACAATATTTACAATCTTCTTCGGAACAATAATGACCTTTTTAGGAGTCTTTCCTTCAATCCATTTTTGAGATTGTTCGTCAGCCATTACAGCAGCTTGTATCGTGTCATTATCTGCATCTGCAGGGAACTCCATAGTGAAACGAGCCTTTCCGTTGAAAGAAATGGTATATTTTACACTATCTTCCTTCAGATATTCTTCATTAAATGCCGGCCATTGTGCATCACAAACAGATGTTGTATTGCCCAAAGCTTCCCACAACTCTTCTGCCAGATGAGGAGCAAATGGAGCAATGATGACAATCAAGTCGCTCAACACGGCCTTGTTACGGCACTTCAATGAAGTTAGTTCATTCACACAAATCATGAATGCACTGATAGAAGTATTGTAAGAGAAGGTTTCGATATCACCAGTTACTTTCTTAATCAACTTATGAACAGCCTTCAACTCCTCTTTAGTCGGTTCTCCTTCTGCTGGCATGAAGTTGCCCTGACGGTCGTAGAACAAGTTCCAGAGTTTCTTCAAGAAACGGTAAACACCATCAATACCGTTTGTATCCCATGGTTTAGACTGCTCTACCGGTCCGAGGAACATTTCGTACATACGCAGTGTATCAGCTCCGTATTTCTCTACAATCATATCCGGATTCACTACGTTATACATCGATTTACTCATCTTTTCTACAGCCCATCCACAGATATACTTGCCGTCTTCCAGAATAAATTCGGCATTGTTGTATTCCGGACGCCAGTTCTTGAAAGCTTCTACATCCAATACGTCATTTGAAACGATATTAACATCTACATGAAGCGGAGTCACATCGTACTGATCTCTCAAGCCCAATGAAACGAATGTGTTAGTATCCTTGATACGGTAAACGAAATTGCTTCGTCCCTGAATCATACCCTGATTAACAAGCTTCTGGAATGGTTCTTCTTTAACACTTACACCCAGATCGAACAGGAACTTGTTCCAGAAACGAGAATAAATCAAGTGTCCGGTAGCATGTTCTGTACCACCTACGTACAAATCAACATTCTGCCAGTAATGGTCGGCTTTCTCAGAAACCAGTGCTGATCATTGTGCGGATCCATGTAACGCAAATAATAAGCCGATGAACCAGCAAATCCCGGCATGGTATTCAGTTCAAGTGGGAAAACAGTTACGTTATCTATTTTAGAATTTTCTACGACTTCACCTTTAACCACATCCCATGCCACTTAGTAGCATGTCCCAATGGAGGTTCTCCGGTTTCCGTAGGCAAGAACTTATCTACCTCAGGAAGTTCCAGTGGCAACTTGCTCTCATCGATCATATAAGGCATACCATCCTTGTAATAAACCGGGAACGGTTCACCCCAATAACGCTGACGAGAGAAAATAGCGTCACGCAAACGATAGTTTACTTTTACACGACCCAACTGATGCTCCTTCACATATTTTTTGGTTGTGGCAATAGCTTCTTTGATAGTCAGTCCGTTCAGGTTCAAGTCGCAATACGGAGTAGCTCCTGCTTTCGGAGAATTACATACGATACCTTCTTTAGCATCGAAGCTTTCTTCCGACACATCACATCCTTCTACCAATGGAACGATAGGCAAGTTGAAGTGTTTTGCAAAAGCATAGTCACGACTATCGTGAGCCGGAACAGCCATAATGGCTCCTGTACCATATCCAGCCAATACATAGTCGCTGATCCATACCGGAACAGATTCACCAGTAAACGGATTCACTGCATATGAACCACTAAATACACCGGTAACACGGCGATCGGCGATACGTTCACGTTCGGTACGCTTCTTCGTACGGTCCAGATAAGCTTCCACTTCTGCTTTCTGTGCCTCAGTTGTCAGTACAGGAACCAGTTCACTTTCAGGAGCCAGCACCATGAAAGTAACACCAAACATAGTATCGGCACGAGTAGTAAAGATGGTAAATTCCAAATCGCTGTCTTTTACCTTGAAACGTACCTCTGCACCTTCCGAACGACCAATCCAGTTACGCTGTGTTTCTTTCAGAGAATCAGTCCAATCTACAGTTTCCAGTCCGTCGAGCAAGCGCTGAGCATATGCTGACACACGCAGACACCACTGACGCATCTTCTTCTGCACCACCGGATAACCACCACGTTCAGATACGCCGTCCACTACTTCATCGTTAGCAAGTACAGTACCCAGTTGCGGACACCAGTTAACCATAGTTTCACCCAAATAAGCGATACGGTAGTTCATCAGCACTTCCTGCTGTTCCTTTTCGCTCTTAGCTTTCCATTCTTCTGCTGTAAAGCTCAGTTCCTCACTACAAGCCACATCCAGTCCTTCTGTTCCTTTCTCCTCGAAATGCTTGATCAGTTCACTGATAGGTTCAGCTTTTCCACAAGTATTGCAATAATAGCTGTTGAACATTTTCTGGAAAGCCCATTGAGTCCAGTGATAATAACCCGGCTCACAAGTACGAACTTCACGGTCCCAGTCGAATGAAAAACCGATTTTATCCAATTGCTGGCGATAACGGTTAATATTATTTACGGTAGTGATAGCCGGATGCTGACCGGTCTGAATTGCATATTGTTCAGCAGGCAAACCATAAGCATCGTACCCCATCGGATTCAATACATTATAGCCCTGCAAGCGTTTGTAACGAGCATAAATATCGCTGGCAATGTAGCCCAGCGGGTGACCAACATGAAGTCCTGCTCCCGACGGATAAGGGAACATGTTCAGTACATAGAACTTCTTTTTCGATTCGTCTTCGACAACCTTGTAGGTTTTGTTGTCTACCCACTTTTGCTGCCATTTTTTCTCGATCTCTCTGAAATTATATTCCATAGTGATGTTATATATTTGATTTTTACTATTTCCCACAATACCGTGCAAAGATAGTAAGACTTCGGGAATAAAACCGATTTTTCCGCTAACAAATATCCGACCAATCCGTTATCTTGCAGCCTATTAACTCATACTCCTCCCCTAGTTGACATTCCTGCCGCTTTTTCCCCATTACTCAACAACTAATTATACTGCATCTTTTCACACCAATACTTATCAGGTTTTTAACGGAATAATCAACTATTACCAACAGGTTGTTAACACCTGTTGAAACAATAACTAAAATTCTATTTATCAGAAATATATATCTATCACATCCCCATATAGAACAAGGATTTTAACAGAGATATTCACACTCATTTCACATCCCTGTTTACATACAAATACACTTTTCAACAAGCTTATCAAAAGAGTTTTTCCCAACAGCAGCTATACCCAAAAAGAAAATTCCCCTCTGAGCTTTCCGTTTTTCTGTAAAGCAGAAACAATAACGGAGCCCAGAGGGGAATCGATATCAGATAAATTAAAAAGTTACTTTTCGAAGTCAGCCCAGTTAGTCAGACGCATATCACCCTGTTTGATGAAAACCTGATGCATACCCAACGCCGCCGACAAACTGTGGCAAGTCTGTCCCTTGGTAGAAATCTTCAGATAATCCCACAACAGTTGTTTATAGTCTGGATGTGCACAGTTTTCGATTACAGCCTGTGCACGTTCCATCGGACTCTTTCCACGTAAATCAGCAATACCCTGTTCGGTGATAATCACATTTACAGAGTGCTCACTATGATCGAGGTGAGAAACCATCGGCACGATTGACTGATACATCCTCCTTTTGCCGTCGACGGACAAGAGAAAATAGAGATATAAGCACTGCGGGTAAAGTCGCCCGAACCACCGATACCATTCATCATCTTCGTACCGCAGATATGAGTTGAGTTTACATTTCCGTAAATATCCGCTTCGATAGCTGTATTCATTGAAATGACACCGATACGACGAACAACTTCCGGACAGTTAGATATTTCCGACGGACGAAGTACAAGCTTGTGACGGAAGAAATCCATATTATCATAAATATCTTGCAGACAGTCGTTTGTAACACTGAGTGAACAAGTACTTCCAAACTTGATTCTACCCTCTTTAATCAATTTGATGACTGAGTTCTGAATAACCTCCGTATACATTTCGAATGGTGGAATACTGGGATCCTTACCCAATGCACTGAGTACAGCATTAGCAATGTTTCCCACTCCCGACTGCAACGGAAGGAAAGTAGACGGAATGATTCCTCGGCGCATATCTGCTGCAAGGAAGTCAGCTACATTCTGACCAATTTTATCCGTAATAGGATCCGGCTCATGGAATCCTCTCGCTTCATCAGGCAGATTCACTTCTACCACTCCTACTATCTTTTCCGGACTTACCTGAATATAAGGCAATCCGATACGGTCGCTTGGACGTACAATAGGAATCGGACGACGATAAGGAGGGCGCTCCATTTCATACAAATCGTGCACACCTATCAGGCTTTTGCTGTGCGCAGCATTAAGCTCTACTATCACCCGGTCGGCAAGACGAGCAATTGTCGGAGTAATTCCCACACCTGCAGTCAGATAGATCCGTCCGTCTTCTGTAATTTCACAGGCTTCGATGATAGCTGTAGTTACATGACCTAAAAAACCGGAACGCAAACGCTGGGCAACCTGAGAAAGATGTATATCCGTATAATTGATTTCACCGGCATTGACTGCTTTGCGGAAGTCAGTATTCGTGGTATATGGAGCACGGAAGTGAATAGCATGAGCACGAGTCAGCACTCCGTCGCAAGAATCTCCGGTAGAAGCTCCCGTAATAATACCTACCTGAAAGTGTTCTCCCCTGGCGTGTTTTTCTTCAGCCTGCCTCGCAAGCTCTGCAGTTACGGCTTTCGGACTTCCTGCCGGCGTAAACCCGCTCAGGGCAATTATCTCTCCATCTTTTATCAAGCTGGCAGCTTCGGCTGCGGTCATAAAATTATAAGTCATGGTATTAGGTGTTTTTATAATTATTAGTATTAAACTTACAAAATCTGCTTATTAGTATTTACGGTTAAAAATCTCGGAATAAATAAATGCACGCCTTGCGTCCGCAGGTGTCTTCAACCGGACAGTGCTACCTGACTCAGGCTGTTGGGCAGTAGATAGCGCATCCTTCTGAGGCGCTTCTTCCGATAACTTCCGATGCTTTCTCCCCTCTCCTTTTCTTTTCTTATTAAGCTTATTATCAACACTTTGCCCAACGCATTCATTTTGTTGACCAGCCATGATAATATCCGGCTCTACATGGACTGTTGCCGGCTTAGCCATCTTCTTACGGGAGGGTTTATTCTTTTCTTTCCTTTTGGTCATAATTCTGATAAGCGGCGAAAGCAATAGCCGCCACTATAACAAATATTTTTATCACTTCGTCCATAGTCTGCCAATGTTA
>ENA-OQHA01001108-OQHA01001108.1-human-gut-metagenome-genome-assembly--contig:-NODE-1108-length-11137-cov-5.933878_pt1 | contig 11137 bp, 11 predicted proteins | sample MGYA00242558_ERZ504707 | MGnify/ENA primary metagenome ERZ504707 (study PRJEB26092, sample SAMD00036197) | human gut metagenome | host: Homo sapiens | study: EMG produced TPA metagenomics assembly of... | reverse complement strand
TTCCTCTGTCTCGGTATCAGCAGTTTTCTACTTCCGCAAGTGCTATACTTTGTCCCGCTGATTTATTTCTATATGATTGGTTTAAGGGCTTTTACCTCCGTACATTCTTGCAGCTCATCGGTCTCCTCCTTCCTTATTGGATTGCATTGGCCTATCATCTTTACGCTGGAAACATGGAAGAAACCTGGCTACCTTTCAAAGCACTTACCTGTTTTTCTCCAATCGACTATTCTATTCTTTCTTTACCGCAATTAATTTCCGGAGGTATTGCAATCTTATTCATAGCCATTTGTAGTATAGAATGTATACTACATAGTTACCAAGACAAAGTACAAACGCGTATCATGCTCCGTGTCCTGATAATTACAGGAATAGGCACATTAGCTTGTATGCTACTTCTGCCTTCACATTTCAATACTTATTTTCTTATGACATTAATCGTAGGTTCCGTCATGGGTGGTCACTTACTGGCACTGACCTTCAACCGGTTTACCCGTATCTTTCTTTGGGTATCCCTTGGAATCTGGACCTGCGTATGTATCATGAATTTATGGATGCATTTATTCAATTTCTAATAGACTGGGGATACTGGGGAATGTTTCTCTCTGCATTCCTGGCCGGTACCATCCTACCGTTCAGTTCGGAAGTTGTGCTACTAGCCTGCATCGGATTAGGATTGGACCCTGTATGGTCCACACTTTTCACAACTGCAGGAAATGCACTCGGAGGTTTTACCTGCTATTGGATAGGGCGAATTGGCAAAACTGAATGGATTGAAAAATACTTCAAAGTAGACAAAAAACAAATGGACAAAGCCATCCGGTTTATTCACGGAAGAGGGTCGTGGATGGCCTTCTTCTCTTTTCTTCCCGTCATTGGAGACGCCTTACTTATTGCACTGGGATTTATGAGAGGCAATGTATGGATTACCACTATTGCTATGACTATTGGCAAACTGGCACGCTATGCCATCATCGTAGCCACAGCCTTGGGAGTATTCCGATTCATCGGATAGAAAACCAATGCAAATTCATGCTCAAAAGATATGACTATCTTTGCGAAAACGACCGAAAATCGTCTACGAAAAAATTAATAGGAACATGAAAAAACTTCTTTGCATCTATTACTTGTTATGTATAGCCACACTGGCTTATGCACAAGACTTAAGATTTAATGCCAACGGAAAATTTAAAATCGTTCAGTTTACCGACGTACACTATATTTTTAATGATTCGCGCGCAGAAGTAGCCATTGAACGCATCAATGAAGTGCTGAATGCTGAAAATCCAAACTTGGTAATGTTTACTGGAGATATTATCTACGGCAAACCCGCAGAAGAAGGAATACGCACCGTATTGGAACAGGTATCTAAACGAAAAATCCCTTTTGCTGTAACTTTCGGAAATCATGATGACGAACAAGGGCTTTCTCGTGAAGAGCTATTGAAAATCATTCAACGTATTCCCTATAGCCTGACTTCTACCACAAAAGGTATTTCAGGTACAACCAACTTTATTCTACCGGTCAAATCATCCGATGGACAGAAGGATGCTGAAATCCTTTATGTATTTGATTCTCATTCTTATTCGCAGATAAAAGAAGTGGAGGATATGACTATATCGATTTCGACCAAATTCAATGGTACCGTGAGCATAGTTCCCAATATACACAGGTAAACGGTGGAACTCCCGTTCCTTCGCTGGCTTTCTTCCACATTCCTCTTCCTGAATACAATCAGGCTGCAGCCGATGAAAATGCAGCGTTGTTCGGCACCCGGAAAGAAAAAGCATGTGCCCCTGCCTTAAATTCAGGCCTTTTCACCGCGATGAAAGAAATGGGCGATATTGAAGGAGTGTTTGTTGGACATGATCACGACAATGATTATGCGGTAATGTGGCAAGGTATTCTCTTGGCATACGGACGTTACACCGGTGGAAATACGGTTTACAATAACTTGTCCAACGGAGCACGTGTCATCGAACTGACCGAAGGTGAAAAAGGGTTCCGTACCTGGATTCGTGTAAAAGGACACACGGAACAACATGTGAAATTCCCGGAAAGCTTTTTAAAACCCAACAAGTAACTCCACAAAAGGATAACCGGATTTTAAAAAAAAAGACTGTTGATATAAAGATGATTACACTTGAACCTACGGCTGACGGAAGCAATACATTATACGTTCCTGAACTGAATGAACATTATCATTCTGTGAAAGGCGCATTGACCGAGTCAGCACATATTTTTATTCAAATGGGATTGAATCACGCTCAGGCGGCAAATCCTCGTGTACTTGAAATCGGTTTCGGTACAGGACTGAATGCCTTTCTGACCTTGCTGGAAGCAGAAAAGAGTCAAAGAGCCATTCACTTTACCAGCATTGAACGATTCCCTCTTTCGGAAGATATTGTACGCGAACTTTCCTATCCGGAAACAATCGCTCCGGAAGAGTGTGAGAAATTCTATGCACTGCACACTGCTCCCTGGAACCAGGAAGTAAAAATCTCACCTTATTTCACGCTTCACAAGATAGAAGGTGATTTCACTCACTTCTCATTCAGTGAATGTTATGATGTGGTCTACTTTGATGCCTTTGCTCCCGAAAAGCAGCCTGAGATGTGGAGTCAGCCACTTTTTGACAACTTGTACCGCCAGATGAATCCCGGTGGAATCCTGACTACTTACTGCGCAAAAGGAGTGGTAAGGAGAATGTTGCAGGCGGCTGGTTTCACCGTGGAGCGACTCCCTGGCCCTCCAGGAGGTAAAAGAGAAATTCTTCGGGCAACCAAAGAAAGAACCTAAAAATAAACAAAGGAGTCTCCCGCTACCAAAAGAAACTACTATATTTGTATCACACTTTCAATACGACACAAACAAATGAAAAAATATTTTTTACTTTGATAAGTATCCTGCTGCTCACCGTATCTTGTACGGGAAAGCAAGGAAAAGAAGACGCCCCTACTCTGACAGTAACCATTGAACCGTTACGATATTTCACAGAAGCCATTGCTGGAGACAAATTCCAGGTGATCAGTATTGTTCCCAAAGGAGCTAATCCGGAAATATACGACCCTACTCCCCAGCAACTCGTCGAACTGGCACGAAGTAAAGCCTATCTGCGTATCGGCCATATCGGATTTGAACAGGCATGGGCAGAAAGATTGCAAGCCAATACGCCCAAACTGCCTTTTTATGACATGTCGCAAGGAGTAGATCTCATTCATGAAATACATCCGCATGCCCATACACATGGAAATATAGACGGAGTAGAACCTCATATATGGAATTCGGTTTCGAATGCACGTATCATTTCTTCTAACATTTGCAAGGCATTGTCTGAAATAGATCCGGACAATCAAACTTACTATCAGACACGACTGGACAGCCTGCAACAGGTCATCAACCGTACTGAACGTGAGATGCAGAGTTATTTGACGAACGCTGACTATTGTTTCCTGATTTACCATCCGGCATTAAGTTACTTTGCCCGAGATTACAGCCTGCAGCAAATTAGTATCGAGGAAGGAGGAAAGGAACCCTCACCGAGTCATCTACAGGAACTGATGAAAACCTGCAAGCAGAAACAGGTAAGAGTCGTATTCGTGCAACAGGAATTCGACCAGCGTAACGCGGAAGTAATCGCGCAGGAACTGGGACTAAAAATCGTCCCTATCAACCCGTTAAGCTATGACTGGAACAAAGAAATGATTCACATAGCCAAATCATTAAACAAAAAACAATAACTAAAATTTATCCTCATGAACCAACCTCTTATCAGACTGACTGAGATTGCTGCTGCATACGACCAGAAAAAAGTATTGGAACATATCAACCTGGAAATTGCAGAAAAGGATTTTCTTGGAGTTATCGGCCCGAACGGAGGAGGAAAAACCACCTTGATGAAAATTATTTTAGGATTACTAAAACCTACGGCTGGAAAAATTCAGTTTTTTCATCAGGGAAAGGAGGTGAATGAGATTACAATGGGATATTTACCCCAATACAACACTATAGACAAGAAATTTCCTATCTCGGTGTACGAAGTGGTTCTTTCCGGATTAAATAAACAAAAATCATTGTTCCGCTCATTCTCCAAGGCACAGCATGACAAGGTACGTGAAACCATTGCCCGCATGGGACTGGAAGGCTTGGAACAAAGAGCCATCGGACAATTAAGTGGCGGACAGCTGCAAAGGGCTTTATTAGGACGCGCACTCGTCTCCAATCCGGAAGTCGTCATTCTGGATGAACCCAACACATACATTGACAAGCGTTTCGAGGCTCGTCTTTATGCGCTGTTGGAAGAAATCAACAAGGAATGCGCCATCGTGCTGGTGAGTCACGATATCGGTACCATCCTGCAAAACGTAAAAAGCATTGCCTGTGTAAACGCACGCTGGATTACCATCCGGATACGGAAGTCTCCGCCGAATGGCTGGAAGCACATTTTGAATGTCCTATCGAACTGTTAGGACACGGCAACCTGCCTCATCGAATATTAAAATGCCATCATCATGAAGAGTAGAAGCTGCTTTTAACGCCTTTTGCAACATTATCATTTACTTTTGGGACTTGATTTGCAAATGTTTGCTATCTTTGCCGCATTGAATTTTAACGAGAAACTAAAAATAATTCATGAAACAGTACAACAAGATTAACAATCTGGTAGGCTGGCTTACTTTTGCGGTGGCTGCATTTACTTACTGCATGACCATTGAACCGACGGCCAGCTTCTGGGACTGTCCGGAATTTATTACCACCGGATACAAACTGGAGGTAGGACATCCTCCTGGCGCACCTTTCTTCATGCTGACAGCCAACCTGTTCAGCCAATTTGCCAGCGATGCGACTCAAGTGGCTAAAATGGTGAACATAATGAGTGCCCTGATGAGTGCGGCATGTATCCTGTTCCTATTCTGGAGCATTACTCACCTGACCAAAAAACTGATTTGCCCCGATGACAAAGAGATGACTACGGGCAAGCTGATTACCATCATGGGATCAGGTCTGGTAGGTGCACTGGCTTATACATGGAGTGATACATTCTGGTTCAGTGCGGTAGAAGGTGAAGTATATGCATATTCCAGCCTTTTCACTGCCGTTGTTTTCTGGCTGATTCTGAAGTGGGAGAACCGGGCTAACGAGCCTCACAGCGACCGTTGGCTGATTCTGATTGCTTACCTCACAGGATTGTCTATCGGTGTACACTTGCTGAACTTACTGTGTATTCCGGCCATCGTACTGGTATATTATTACAAGAAAAACCCCAACGCCAACCTGAAAGGCAGTCTGATAGCCTTGGCTGGTTCCATGATTCTGGTAGCTGTCGTATTGTATGGCATCGTGCCGGGTATCGTGAAGGTAGGCGGATGGTTTGAGTTGCTGTTTGTCAACGACTTCGGCCTGCCATTTAATACGGGTGTCATCATTTACATGATTATTCTGGCCGCAAGCATCATTTGGGGTGTGTACGAAAGCTATACCGTGAAAAGCTGCAAGCGGATGAATATCTCTTTCCTGACCACGGTCGGTTTGCTGGGTATTCCATTCTACGGACACGGCTGGAGCAGTGTTTTCATCGGTATCATCGTACTGGCTATTTTAGCAATTTACCTCTTTGCCAATATCGGTGAAAAATACCGTGTCAGCGCACGCACGCTGAATACCAGTCTGCTGGCCATGATGATGATTGTGGTAGGTTATTCTTCGTATGCAGTCATTGTCATCCGTTCTTCGGCCAATACGCCAATGGACCAGAACTCTCCGGAAGACATCTTTACTTTGGGAGAATACTTAGGCCGTGAACAATACGGTACCCGCCCGTTATTCTACGGACAAACTTATGCTTCTAAACCGGCATTGAAACCTACTGAAGGAGGATGCGTGTACGACGTGGAAGAAGGGGCTCCGGTATACCAGCGGAAAGAAAAGGAACGTCCGGATGAAAAAGACAGCTACGAAATTGTACGTCATAAAACAGAGTATAAATACGCTCAAAACATGTTGTTCCCACGTATGTACAGCGATGCACATGCACAAGCCTACGAAGACTGGCTGGGAGGAGTAGAAGGACGTCAGGTTCCCTACGACCAGTGTGGAGAAATGATTATGGTGAAGATTCCGACACAATGGGATAACATCAAGTTCTTCTTCATCTACCAGTTGAACTACATGTACTGGCGTTATTTCATGTGGAACTTTGCCGGACGTCAGAATGACATTCAGGGACAGGGAGAAATCGAACATGGAAACTGGATTACCGGTATTTCATTTATTGATAACATGTTGATAGGCGACCAAACGCTGCTCCCAAGTGAACTGAAAAATAACAAGGGACACAACGTATTCTACTGTTTACCGTTGATTTTAGGACTTATCGGTCTGTTCTGGCAGGCTTATAAGGGAGAAAAGGGTATCCAGCAGTTCTGGATTGTCTTCTTCCTCTTCTTTATGACCGGTCTGGCCATCGTGCTTTACCTGAACCAGACACCGCAGCAGCCTCGTGAACGAGACTATGCATACGCCGGTTCGTTCTATGCATTTGCCATCTGGATTGGACTGGGAGTGGCAGCCATAGCCGAATACCTGAGCAAGAAAATCAATGAAAAGCCTGCGGCTATCTTAGCCAGTGTAGTCTGCTTGCTGGTGCCCGTGCAAATGGTCAGCCAAACATGGGACGACCACGACCGCAGCAACCGCTATACATGCCGCGATTTCGGACAGAACTACCTGAACTCTGTACCCGAAAAAGGAAATCCGATTCTCTTTACCAACGGTGATAACGATACATTCCCCTTGTGGTATAATCAGGAAACAGAAGGTGTACGCACGGATGTACGTGTCTGCAACCTGAGTTACCTGCAGACTGACTGGTACATCGACCAGATGCGCCGTCCGGCATACGACTCTCCTTCAGTACCTATCAACTGGGATCGTATTGACTATGTATCCGGTCACAACGAAGCGGTGTACGTACGTCCTGATGCCATGCCGACCATTCTTGAATTCTACAAAAAGAACCCGGAAGAGGCAGCCAAGGAGTTTGGAGATAATCCATACGAACTGAAAAACATTCTGGAACACTGGGTACGCTCACCGAAGGAAGACTTACAGATGATTCCGACCGACAGTATCGTCATAAAACTGGATAAGGAAGCCATCAAACGTTCGGGTATGCTGACACCTGATTCTATTCCGGAATACATGCATATCTCTCTGAAAGGAAAACGAGTGCTGTATAAGAGCGAACTGATGATGCTGGAAATGTTGGCTAACACCAACTGGGAACGTCCGATGTACATGGCTATCACTGTGGGTTCTGACAATCACCTGAACCTGACCAATAACTTCTTGCAGGAAGGTCTGGCTTACCGCATCACTCCGTTTGACAATGCGAAATTAGGCAGACGACTCGACAGCGAAAAGATGTACGACAACCTGATGAACAAGTTCAAGTTCGGCGGCATTGACAACCCTGACATTTACCTGGATGAAACGGTATTACGCATGTGCGATACTCATCGCCGCATGTTCGTACAGCTGACCAGCCAGTTGATTAAGGAAGGCAAGAAGGATAAGGCACTGAAAGCATTGGATTATTGCGAAAAAGTGATTCCTTCGACCACTGTTCCGCACGACTACCTGATGAGCAGTTCCAAGGAAATGGCAGAAAACTACCTGGCATTAGGACAGCCGCAGAAAGCTGAAAAGATTCTCAATGAACTGGCCAACAACGCTGTAGAATATGCTACCTGGTACTTGAGTCTGGACGATGCCCGTTTCGCAAGTTCATACGAAAACTGCATGCGTTATTTCTATATTCTGGATGATGTATGCAAGACCATGGCGCAAATGAAAGACAGCAAGACAGGTGAAGAAAACAAATCTGCTTTGCATTATGCTCAAAAGTTCGACCAGCTGTACAAACTGCTGGAAAAACGAGTAGGTAACAGCGCTCCTGCTCAATAATACAGAAATTGAATGATTAGATACAGAATGTCATTCTGAACACCACAGAGAATATCACCACCTTTGCAGGTTCAGAATGACATTCTTTCTTTTTAATTCTTTCTGCAAAACAAACCTCTTAAAACGACGAAAAACATGTTCATAGAACAACCTCCACAATTTATCCGTCTGCTTTATCCAAAAGCTCTCTGGCGCATGGATAAAAACGAAAGAGCTGTCTACCTCACTTTTGATGACGGCCCCATACCTGAGATTACTCCCTGGGTACTTGATTTACTGGACAAATATGGAATTAAAGCTACCTTCTTCATGGTGGGTGATAATGTAAGGAAGCATCCCAAAGAATTCCAAATGGTAGTGGAACGCGGACATCGTATCGGAAACCATACTTTTAACCATATACGAGGATTCGAATTTTTAAGCCAGAACTATCTGGCCAATACCGATAAGGCCAACGCTTATTTGCAGACCAACTTATTTCGTCCTCCTCACGGGCACATGCGGTGGATGCAATACCATGTGTTGAAAAGAAATACCAGATTGTGATGTGGGATTTGGTTACGCGAGACTACAGCAAGCGGCTCAATGGTCCGCAAGTATTTGAGAAGGTAAAGAAATATGCCCGGAACGGTTCTATCATCACGTTCCATGACTCCCTGAAATCGGAAGAAAACCTTAAATATGCCCTTCCCCGATCCATTGAGTGGCTGCTTGCAGAAGGCTACGAGTTTAAGGTATTTCCTTAATATCAGCCGTTGAAAAAAAGACTCTCCTTCGTCATGCCAGTACTTCCTTGAAAGTACTGGAGTACACTGCCGAAAGTACTACAGTACTGCCCTGAAAGTACTGCAGTATTTTCAGTATAGTACTGACAAAATAAAAACCGACAGAACCCAATCTCCCCAAACGGTCATTCGGCACTGTCGGTTTTCCTTATATCTTTATATCTTTCCTGTTACAGACTTTTATTTCTGAACGGTCACCACCAGCGGATTACGTACTTTCTCAGCATAATCCTTCAAGTAATTGGTCCAGTCTTCTGCTTTTTCGAAACCATATTTGCTCCAGCCTGAACCCCAGTAATATACAAAATCATTACCCGGTTCATACGTAGAAATACCCAATACATGTCCCAGTGCATCGCCTACCGGTTTTTCAAACAACTGTGTAGTAGTCTGTACCGAAGCAGGGAATACCGCTCCTACATATACAATACCGTTACCAGCTTCAGCATTCGTCGTGGGGTCTGCATAAGAGATATATCCTTTAGCTGCATCATACGCATATCCTTCAGGATTTGCCGCATGAAGCACCAGCCCTGCAGCTACCGGAGTAGTCTGCGTCAGATATTCGTATGAAACCGTAGTCTTGTTCAGCTGAGAGCCTTTATCAAGCTGTATGATACGAGTTTCTACCACATTTGAATCGTTCTTTACCACCAAAGGATTAAATACCAGTTTCACGGTAAAACGGAGAGGTCCGTTATCCAAAATCTCAAAATCCTTGTAGCAATAAGGATATACAATTGCAGAGTCCGGCATCAGAGCTGCAGTACCGCCTCCCAAAGTAGGACCAACCGCATAGCAGTCCATTCCGTTACCATGGTCTATATGATAAGAAATAGCACGCGACAAGCTGTCTGCTTCCTCCTTCTTTCCGGCTTCTCTCAACGCCTTGATTTCTGCACGTGAAGCAGAATCCAGCTCCATTGCATAACGGTCTTCTACAACGAGCTCTTCTACGCTCTTTGTAAAGACATCATATCCATAAGCTTTTTCTCCGCTCTTCTGCAAAGCCGGGCCGTATGCACGATAGGCCGCACGGTCATTCTCCCAGGCAATGTCATCCAGACGTTCCGGATAGCAACGGCCATACACTACCGCATTAACCAGTGAAGGTGTTCCCTGCTGCACTGTATAGTTTACAGAAGCTTTTGAAGCGATAGACACGGGAAATATCACTTTCTCATCGTATGTCAGCTGATAAGGAACCTCCTGGGCTTTCTCATCATAGATTACAAACTGTGCAGTGTCAGAAAGATTCAGCTGCGTATAAATATCATTTACGGGAATTTCTACCATTTCCCCTGTACGTTCTATAGCCAAGGGGTTGGCAATTGTCACAGTGACAGATTCTGATTTACTACATCCGGTCCACAATACAGTGGCACAAGCAGCGGCAGCAAACAAAGTCTTTCTCATAATATTATCTTTATCTATTACCAAAAAGTCATTCTGGGAAAGTACAAACCCTCCCAGAATGACATTCTATCTACAAAATAAATGTAATTTATTTAGGCTGTTTACCGATATAAGCCAAAATACCACCGTCCACATACAATACGTGACCGTTTACAAAGTTAGATGCGTCAGAAGCCAGGAATACAGCAGGACCCATCAAATCTTCCGGAGTTCCCCAACGAGCAGCCGGAGTCTTAGCCACGATAAATGCATCGAACGGATGACGAGAACCGTCAGCCTGACGTTCACGCAAAGGAGCAGTCTGAGGAGTAGCGATGTAACCCGGGCCGATACCATTACACTGGATATTGAATTCACCATATTCAGAAGCAATGTTACGAGTCAACATTTTCAAACCACCTTTTGCTGCAGCGTATGCAGAAACTGTTTCACGACCCAGCTCACTCATCATAGAACAGATGTTGATAATCTTTCCGTGACCTTTCTTAATCATGCTAGGAATAACAGCTTTTGAAACGATAAACGGTGCGTTCAAATCCACGTCAATAACCTGACGGAACTGATCAGCTGACATCTCACACATCGGAATACGTTTGATGATACCTGCATTGTTTACCAGAATATCGATTACACCTACTTCTTTTTCTACCTGTGCAACCATTGCATTTACGGCATCTTCGTTAGTTACGTCGCATACATAACCGTGTGCATTGATACCTTCTTCTTTGTATGCAGCCAAACCTTTGTCAACCAGTTCCTGTTTAATGTCGTTAAACACGATAGTTGCACCCGCTTTAGCAAAAGCTGTAGCAATAGCAAAACCGATACCGTAAGAAGCACCTGTTACAAGGGCTACCTTACCTTCAAGTGAAAAGTTTACCATAATAATTATAAATTTTAAAATCTCCCGTTGTTCCCCGAAAAACAGAAGAACAACTTTATATTAATTGTTTAAAGTTCTTTCTCTCTAC
>ENA-OQHA01001107-OQHA01001107.1-human-gut-metagenome-genome-assembly--contig:-NODE-1107-length-11139-cov-2.159281_pt1 | contig 11139 bp, 9 predicted proteins | sample MGYA00242558_ERZ504707 | MGnify/ENA primary metagenome ERZ504707 (study PRJEB26092, sample SAMD00036197) | human gut metagenome | host: Homo sapiens | study: EMG produced TPA metagenomics assembly of... | reverse complement strand
CAGCATATACAGCTGGTATTCCGGCATATCTTCCCTACTACCAGAATCTGTTTGCTCAGATTACGGGTCTGGACTGAAGAAGGTATCTTGTCCTCCAATCCCATCAGAGACAAAATAGTCGGACAGAAATCCTCCACAGAAAGCAATAACTCCTGATCTACCCTTGGCGAGAGTTTGTCTCCCCAGGAAATCATAAAAGGAACTCTCATTGCTTCTTCATAGAAGATATTTTTCCCGATATTCTCATGCATTCCCATGGAATCCCCATGATCAGAAACAAAGACAACGATTGTATGATCAAACATAACCGTTTCGTTTGAGCGCTTCAATGATCCGTCCAAACTGTTCATCTACTCCCGATATGCAGGCATAATAATCAGGCAGGCTTTTCTTGAAATAATCAACATACTTCTGATCTGCATTTCGGAGATGCGGCATTGCAGCTATAACCGAATCAACATTCAATCCTTTATAAAGTTCCTTATAATTGTCGGGCACCAGTTCATAACCCGTATGAGGAGGATTCATGGATACCATCATGGCAAAAGGCTGGTCTGATCCCTTGATACTATCCAGATACTGAATGGCAAGATCGGCCTCATATTCAGGCCCCCACTGATTCACATAATAAAAATCTTCGCGCCCGGCCTGAGAATTCCAGTACATGGGTTTCAGATGCCAGTCGTATGTACCATAAGCCACCCAATAGTCAAAGCCATGTCTTCTGTGAGGAGGACACCATTCATTCCAGGCCATTTCCCCCTTATTGTTGTAGCAGTCGATAAAAGGCTTCACAGGTTTGTCCAAATGCCATTTCCCGATGTATGCAGTATGGTAACCTTCCGAGTGAAGTACATCCGACCAGCAAGTCAGGTCTTCCCGCAATTCAACATCCTGTACGGCTGACTCCGACTGACAGTTGGTAATAACTCCATTCTTGTGCGGATAAGCTCCCGAAAGGAACATACCTCTGGCCGGAGATGATACAGGATACCCGCTGACAGCCTGGGTACACACGACTGCTTCTCTGGCAAAAGAATCAAAATGCGGAGTTTTTACCGCTTCCCTCCCTCTGAAACTGAAGGCATCTCCACGAAACTGGTCAGCCATTATGACCAGAAGATTAGGACGTTCATTACCGGAATTATCCGATACGGCAGTTGCCTGGACAGGAAGCTGATACAAAGTGGATGCAATAGCAGCAAAACAGAAATTCGCGTAATTTTCATGGTATCTAAGTTTTATTTTAGCAAATGTAGCTATTTGAACGATAATACAAAAAATCAAATTGCTTTTTATCGGGGTTCTACCATACTCCAGATAGTTAATTTTCACAAAAAACAAGAAGGGTGAGAAACTTTTGCTAATTTTGTAAAACGTCTGAAAATACAGAAAACTGACCGGTACTGTTATCCCGACCATAACGCCGGAATGTATCTGATCTTTCCAGACAATGGGGTATGAAAAACTATATGTACAAATCTATTAAATTTATAAACCGAAGTCTATGAAAAAATCAGTTTCTTATTGTGCCTTAGCATGACTTCAATAATCTTGCAATAGAACAGGCATCAGCCAAAGAAACAAACAGCTATGAAACATGTTTTGTCTATGAAAACATGGATGAAAACAAGGTCAGTCTTGAAGAAATCGCCAGGGAATTATTCGCCGATCCTCTGTGTACGACACTGAACAAAAAGTCGGAAAAAGAAAAATCAAGTCTTGCAAAAGCGAAGAGTTAAGAAATCTGGCCACAGCCTGTATAACAAACAATATGACACTCAATTCCGTGTAAACTCCTTTAAACCGGTCTACAGTCCGGAAGCACTGGGAAAACTGTTGCATATCGGAGACGGTTACAGCACCTACCAGCATATTACAGGTATCGTACTCAAGCCCGGAAAACACATCATCGTTGTCGACGGTCTGAAAGAAGGCAGCAAACTCGGCGTGAAAGTAGCGGATTTGTATGCTCCCAATCAGGGAGACGAAGACTGGAGCCTTCATTCGAAAGATTCGAACTCAAAAATGGGATTAACGTCATTGAGAAAACTTCCGAATGGACAGGACTTGCCTATATGGATTACTACTTCGACAACCCGGAAAAAGAAAATACGGTTAAGGTACATTTCATCACCGGAGAAGTCAACGGATATTTCGATGCATCCGTAAATACCAACGAAGACTGGGACAGAATGCTTGCCAACGCTGTCTATCCGGTTTTCGATGCAACAGGAAGCAACATACACCTGGCTTACCCGGTAGAGGATCTGAAAAAATATGCACCCGGCCAGGGTAAGGAACTGATTGATGTTTACGAACAGCTGGTGTCCAAGCAACATGAAATCATTGGCTGGAAAAATACAATCACATCACAAACAATAAAATCTTTGCCCGCGTCAACTACGGATATTACATGTTCCGCGACGGTGATGGCGTAGCCTTCAAGTTCGATACCATGAAACGTGTGGCCGATCCTGTTCACATGCGGACAAAAGACGAAGATGCCTGCTGGGATTCAGCCATGAAGTGGGACACGTACATCAGCTGCAAACCTATCTCTCATGGGGAGGATTGGGTGAAACCAGCAATAATATCTGTACCAGATATTGTACGCAGGCTTTCGGATACAAGAACAGACTTCCTCGGCTTTTGCCAATGCCGAAAAGAGTTTCCTGGAAGACAGCAAGGCCGGTACGGTCAGCCCTTCCCGAAGAGCCGGAGGCATGAACGATTCCATCATCTCTTCCTGCAAGGTCAATCCGGACAAAGCTATCAGCTATCTGGAAACAGATGTCTTTGAAAGACTGGTTCCGTTCTGGAAACTGCAATGCTACTTCACTCAAAACGGCTATCCTGATTTCTATCCCGATTTATACGAAAAAATGAGAAACTCCGAAAAAGAACATCCGGAACTGAAAGATCTGGACAGAAGCAGCAACGTGGTTCCATTCCAGCTGAACTTCATCCGGGGAGCTTCCCTACTGGCCGGAAAGAACCTTTATCCTTATTTTGAAAAGTTCGGTTTCTTCCGCATCCTGAAACTTTCATACGGAGATTACGGAGACTACAACTACGAAATGACTACCGAAATGAGAGACCGTTTCAAGAAAGAAATGGAAGAACTGGAAAAACAGCAACTGATCAAGCCGCTCACTCCGGAAGAACTCAACGCACTGATTTATGCTAAAGAAAAAGAGTAACTCAAAGTCTAAATACGAATAAACCATGAAACGAATTTTTCCTCTTTTACTGGGAGGCCTGCTACTGGCAGCTCCCATTCAGGGACAGGAAAAACCCCTCCCTTCCTTATATGGCACCGGAGTCTGGAATGCTGATTCACTCGGCAATCACAGAGTGGTGATTTCCGTTGACCAGCCCTCAGATGCAGTTCTGGCTCTCATCCAATGGCGACGGAAAGATTTCAATCCGGAAAACAAGGACTTGATCGTCATTGATGCCAAGACCGGAAAGCGCATCACCAACGTATGCCGCTTTCAGATCAACCGGGAAAAAGGTGAGGTCGTCTTTCAGCCGCAAACCGTTCCGGGAGACTATTACATCTATTACCTGAAAAATATTTCTTCAGGAAGCAAATATTATCCGACCGTAACTTATCCGGGATTTGAAGAAACAGCATCTGCCGAATGGAAAAAGGCCAACCGCCTGACAGGAAAAAAGGCTCCCGAACTACCGCAGGCTACCGTCAAGCAATTCCAGGCCATCAATGAATTCCATTCTTTCTACCCGATGGAAGTGATCGCCACTGCCAAAGAAAAAGACGACTTGCTGAAATCCCAACCAGAGGATCCCTATATTCTGTTTACGGAAGACCGGCGTTACCCGATCCGCATGACAACGGATCTGCCCTATAAATGGATAGAGGACAACCGCATGATTCTTTTGAGGGAACGGCAGACAAGGGAGAATATTACACCTTCCAAATCGGTCTTTGGGCGGCCCACAAGGATGTCAACCACCTGAAGCTTACCTATTCTGCTCTGGTTAATTCACAAACCGGCGAATCAATCCCCGCTTCTGCATTCACCTGTTTCAACACAGGAGGTGTAGATGTCACCGGAAGTGTGTTTGAAAAAGACTGTTCCGTCCCCAAAGGAAAAGTACAGGCCCTGTGGGTAGGAACGATGGTTCCCGAACAGCTGACAGCCGGACAGTATACAGGAACAGTAACCGTTCAGGCTGCAGGAATGAAACCCAAACAGGTAAAAGTGACCCTGAATGTCACTGACAACCTGATTGCCAACCATGGAGACAATGAGCCCTGGAGACATTCGCGCCTGCGCTGGCTGAACTCCCAGATCGGCTTTGATGACGAAGTAATCGCTCCCTATATTCCTCTGAATGTACAGGACAAGACCATTTCACTGCTGGGACGCAAGGTGACTCTTCAGCCCAACGGATTCCCGGCACAGATCACTTCTTATTTCAAGGAAACACTCACCGAAATAGGAACAGAAGGACTGGATATCCTGTCCAGACCGATGGAACTCACAACCGGAGAAAACTGGGAGAACCTGGACTTCACCTATACCAAACGTAAGGCCGGTGCTCTGGGATGGCATGCCACCAATCAGAACAATCAGTTCATTATGAACCTGGACGCCCAGATTGAGTCTGACGGAAACATGGAATACAAGGTAGTGCTTATTGCCCGCAAGGATGGTGAAATAAATGACATTGCACTCCGTACCGAACTGGCCCCCAACATTGCACAATATATGATGGGATTGGGAGAAAAAGGCGGCTACTGCCCCCAGAATCTGGAGTGGAAATGGGGCGTTGAAAAAAATCAGGATGCCCTGTGGACCGGTAGTGTCAATGGAGGACTGCAACTCCGATTCTATGACGACAAATACGAACGTCCGCTGAATACGAACTTCTACCACGAGAAACCGCTGCACATGCCGGTTTCGTGGTGTAACAACGGCAATGGAGGTATCAAGCTGAGTGCAGCAGGAAAAAACACCCTGATCAATGCTTATTCAGGAAAACGTACAGTCAAAAAAGGTGACCGCCTGTGCTTCTACTTCAACGTGCTGATCACTCCGTTCCGTACCATCAATCCCGACAAGCAATGGCAGGACCGCTATTATCACGGATATGACTTCATCGACAAGACTCATGAATTCGGAGCGACCGTAGTTAATATTCATCACGCCAATGCCATCAATCCGTTTATCAACTATCCTTTCCTGCGCACCAGAGAGATGAAAGCTTATATTGACGGAGCTCATGCAAAGAATATGAAAGTGAAGATCTACAATACGGTACGTGAACTTTCAAACAGCTGTACCGAGATCTTTGCCTTGAGAAGCCTCAACGGAGAAATTTTCTCCAAAGGTAAGGGAGGCGGATATTCCTGGCTTCAGGAACACTACGACCAGGATTACATCGCTGCCTGGTTTGCCTATAATGTACAGGATGCTGCGATTGTAAATACCGGAGTGTCCCGCTGGCACAATTACTATATGGAAGGACTGGACTGGCTCGTCAAGAATGTCGGCATCGACGGACTGTACATTGACGACCTGGCTTTCGACCGCATGTCCATGAAACGTGTACGCAAGATTCTGAACCGTACCAACCCCGGTGCCATGATCGACTTGCATTCAGCCAACCAGTTTAACGACAAAGACGGCTTTGCCAACAGTGCAAACCTGTATCTGGAACACTTCCCCTACCTGGACCGCCTGTGGTTCGGCGAATATTTCGACTACGACATGCCGCCCGAGTTCTGGATGGTGGAAGTATCTGGTATCCCCTACGGACTGATGGGAGAAATGCTGTGGGAAGGTGGAAACAAATGGCGCGGAATGCTGTATGGCATGACCGGACGTAACCCGGGATATGGAGTGGACAACCGTCCTCTTTGGAAATTCTGGGATGAGTTTGGAATGAAAGGCAGTGAAATGATCGGTTACTGGGTGAAGGATAACCCGGTCAAGACCGGCAGAGAAAAAACCCTCGCCACCATCTACCGTAAAACCGGAACCAAGACACTGGTCTCACTGGCAACCTGGGAAGACCATGATGTAGATGTTACCCTGCAAATTGACTGGGCTAAACTGGGTCTGGATCCGGCCAAGGTATCTCTGCATGCCCCGGCTATTGAGAACTTCCAGCCCGAAAAGACCTGGAAACCGGGAGACATCGTAACCGTTCCGAAAGGAAAAGGATGGCTTATCGTGATTGAATAACTAAAGGATTCCATCGAATAAAAACCATTTATCACATGAAAAACAGAATACTAACCCTGACAACCTGTGTCTTCTGCCTGGCTCCGCAAGGATTTGCCCAGCATGTATCCGTTCAGGAACAGACAGAGACCCTGAAAACCTATAAATTCTTTGATCCGAATCCGGTAGCAACTCCTTCCAACCTGTTCTACCCCTACTTCCGGTTTGACGGATTTACAGCCAAAGGTGAAAACCGGGAATGGAAAACAGTTGAATTGGAGAATGATTACATCAAAGTTACCCTCTTTCCGGAAGTAGGCGGAAAGATATGGGGAGCCGTGGACAAAACCACCGGTAAAGACTTTATCTACAAGAACGGAGTAGCCAAATTCCGTGATATCGCCATGAGAGGTCCCTGGACCTCCGGCGGTATTGAGTTCAATTTCGGTATCATCGGACACGCTCCCACCTCCAGCACTCCTGTGGATTATCTGGTCAGACAAAAGATGACGGCAGTGTAAGCTGCTACCTGTTCTCCTACGAATGGCTGACACGCACGGCCTGGACTGTGGAAGTCAATCTGCCTAAGGACAAAGCCTACTTTACAACCCACACCACCTGGTACAACCAGTCCGATGTTGATCAGCCTTATTACCAGTGGATGAATGCCGGATACCGGGTTGGCCAGAAAGCTGAGTTCTGTTATCCGGGCGACCATCTCATCGGACACGGGGGTGAGGTTTCCTCGTTCCCGGTAGATGAAAACAACCGGAACATCGGATGGTATGACTCCAATAATTTCGGCAATTCCAAGTCTTACCACGTTCTGGGATATTACAATGACTATTACGGCATCTACTGGCACGGAGAAGATTTCGGATCCATCCATCATTCCAATTTTGATGAGAAACTGGGTATGAAAATCTTCCTGTGGGGACAGTCCCGTGAAGGAGGTATCTGGGAAGACTTGCTGACCGACCAGAACGGCCAGTACATCGAACTGCAGTCCGGCCGAATGTTCAACCAGCCGGCTTCCAACAGTGCCTACACCCCTTACAAACATCATTCGTTCGCACCTCAGATGACGGATGCATGGACCGAATACTGGTATCCTGTCAAAGGAATCAAAGGAGTGTCCAAGGCCAGCGCCATCGGAGCCTTGCACGTAATGCGTAAAGCTGACGGGCTGAAACTGGCCTTTTCACCGCTGGAAAAACTGTCAACCGATCTCAAGATCTACAAAGACCAGCAGCTGGTGGAAACACTGTCTCTGACTGCCAACGTCATGGAACCGGTCACCCTGACTTCCCTGAAAGGAAAAGACATCCCCGAAGGCCACCTGAAAGTAGTCATCGGAGACAATCTCCTGGTCTACTCGGATAATCCGGAAAACTTCGACCTGAAGCGCCCATGACCCTTCCCGAAGATTTCAACTGGAATTCTGCTTTCGGACTTTATACCCAGGGAGAACAATGGCTGAACCAGAAAGTATGGGACAAGGCAGAAAGCTACCTGAAGAAATCCCTGAAACAGGATGCCAACTTCTCACCGGCTCTGGTACGCCTTTCCTCCCTCTATTACCGGGAAGGCAGATATCAGGAAATGATTCCCCTGCTGGAACGGGCTTTGGGACTGAATACCTATGACGGAGAAGCCAATTACCTGTACGGACTGGCCAACCGCATGCTGGGCAATGCAACAGAAGCGAAAGCAGCCTTTGCCATTGCCACTTTTCAGCTTCAGTGCGCACTGCCGCTTACGAACAGCTGGGCGAAATGTATGCCTGCGACCGGAACTGGGCCAAAGCCGAACAATATGCAAAGAAGAGTCTGACTTACAATGCCATGAACCTTCATGCCCGTCAGTTGCTGACCATGATTTACAGAAAGACTGGCAGAACAGAGCTGGCGAAAGAACAGATCAGCAGGTGCTGGATCAGCTGCCTTTGTATCATGGTCTCCGGTTTGAAGAAGCCTGGCTGTCCGGAAACCATACTCCGGAACAACTTGCTTCATTCGCTTCCCAGATCCGTAATGAACTGCCGGCCGAAACTTTCCTGGAACTGGCAGAATGGTATGAAAGAACCGGATGTGAGGAAGAAGCCATCGCCCTGCTCACCTGTGCCGGAAATCATCCGATAGCCCTGTATCAGAAAGCCTGGCTGCAGAACAGACAAGGAGCAGCTCAGGAAGCCCGGGAAACACTGGAACTGGCCAATGCCCAGTCACCGGATTATATCTTCCCCTTCCGTCCGGAAACCCTGAAGTACTTGGATTGGGCCGAATCGCAGTCAGCCAACTGGAAAATCAACTATTACCAGGGACTGATTACTGGACCAACCAGCAGAAGGACAAAGCCATTTTGGAAATGAACCAGTGTGACAATGCAGGCTATGCACCTCTGTATCTGTCGTGCGCACAACTCAAGGAAGGCGAAGCAGACTGGCAGACTGATGAAAGCCGAGCAGACAGATCCTTCATGGAGAGCCGGCATGGCCTTGCTGAACTATTATACCGCAGAAAGTAACTGGGACAAGGTGGTAGAAACAGGCAAAAAGTACATCCGGAAATATCCGGACAACTATTACATCGGACTGAAATATGCCAACGGTCTGTGCGAAACCAGACAGTATGGTTCCTGCATTTCCCTGTTGAGCAAGATGCAGGTGTTACCGAACGAAGGTTCCTATGCCGGCAGAGCCGTATATCGTGCTGCTAACCTCTACCAGGCAATGGATCAGTTCAGCAAACGCCGGTATGATGCAGCCCTGAAATCCATAAAAGCCTCCGAAGAATGGCCGGAAAATCTGGGTGTAGGAAAACCTTACGACGATCAGATAGACAAACGGCTGGAAGATTATCTGGAAGCAAGGTATATGAAAAGAAAGGAGAAACGGCAAAAGCCCAAACCCTGCTGGACAAAGTATCTTCCCATCCTACTTCCACCCGCAATTTCGAATCAGCGCATTTGCTGACGGCACTGGCTTTGCGTGACACAGGCAAACAGGCAGAAGCCGACAAACTGGTTGCCTCCTGGAAAAAGGATTTCCCGGAAAGCAAACCGGCACAATGGTGTGCTGCCGTTTATCATGGAAACATGGACCAGGCCAGAGAACTGTTGAGCAGCAGATATGCTTCCAACGAGACTACTCCCTGGGAAACCGGTTACCGGGATACAAACTTTGACCTGATCGCAAGACTGTTCAAATAATTCTACCCAACCGGACTGCTGTAACTCTGTCCGGTTACCAGACAAGAAGGAGGCCCCAAAATCATGTTTACTCCAGACATTAAAGATTTTGGGGCCTTCCCTTTCTTGAAAAAGCCCCGCAGATTTCTGATTTTTTTCTGAGAAAAAGTATCGAAAGAATCTGATAATCAAATAAGATACAAATTTCTCAGAAATCCGCGCGGCCCCCTGTCATTGTTTTTCGGACATATTCTCTTTACCTTTGCTCAAGTATAAATTCAAAGGAATATGACAAGAAAAACCTATTAAGAAAAGCATTATCCGGACTGTTGATTCTGACATTGGCGGATGTCATCCGGGGAAAGAAAAAACGCAGGAAAAATGCCAGACTCTCCAGATAGAAACGGAAACGGCAGCCGGCAGTATCCGCCTGTCAGAAGTGGCAAACGGCTCACTGGTTGTTCTGCCCACCTCCGATTCATTACTGCTCAGTGAAATAAACCAGATTCATCTGAGAACAGATTTTCTATATGTAGCGGATCCGTCTGCCGTATATAAATTTTCTTTATCCGGAGAATGTCTCGGTGCAATCCGCCGCCAGGGAACAGGACCGGAAGAATATGCAAACATAAGTGATTTTCAGACCGACGGTGAACATGTGTGGGTATTGAGCCGCAACACGCAATGCATAAACAGCTATTCATGGGACAACAGCTGTACCAGCCGCATCAATTTGGACCTCTGGATGGAAAACATCTGTCTGACAGACAGCAATACCCTATACATTTATACAGGCAATGACATGAGCAAGGATAACCGGTTCCAGCTTCATGCCTTGTCACTGAGTGATTCAAGCTCCAAGCATCACTTCCTGCCTGTTGACAAGGCCAAAGCCCAATATCTGTTTGTAAAGTCAAAGAACATTTTCCAGCAGAACGGATCGCACACCTACTTTACCCAGCTGTTCAACGACACCGTCTACAACCTGAACGCTGCAGCCTGTACCCCTGCATTTGTACTGGACTTCTCAGGCAAGAATATTCCGTCTTCTTTCTACAACCAGCCCTATGAACACATCATGGAGTTCTTTGAAAAACTGCATCAGGAAGACCGCTTTGCATACGGAACAGACTGTTTTCTGGAAACAGACAAAAACTACTGGGCCGGCTATTTCTACAAGAAGCAATACCGGATGTCCATCCTTCCCAAATCAGCTGACGGAAAGCAAATCTGTTTCGGTACACTTCTGGTTGACCAGCTGTATGATTATCCGGTCAATCTGACGGATGTAACATTGTTTGTCCAGGATAACGGACAGATCGTCCTTCCTTTACAGCCAGACGACATCATGGAATATGGCCGCACGCATTTATCCCCGTCCCAGCAACAGGAACTTGCAGACAAGCTTCACTATACAGACGACCAGAATCCGGTGCTGCTGCTCATCCGGGCCATCTGAACCGAAACTTCATCCATTCGTACAACCTAAAAAAACAAATTCTATGAAATCAATACAACGCAACACACTCCTCATCATATTTATGGTCTTGACGGTATGTCTTCCCTCATGCAAACAGGAAGGAACCGGTGAGAAATGGCAAAAACAACGGAATGAAAAAACAGATGTCAGAAACCGGATCCGGGAAATCAGTATGGAAGACGTACTGATCGGAGCCATGGCCAAACCTTATGTTTTCGATGATTATCTCATCATAGCTGACTACCGCTCCATGGAGAAATGGTACACATCTTC
>ENA-OQHA01001106-OQHA01001106.1-human-gut-metagenome-genome-assembly--contig:-NODE-1106-length-11140-cov-2.585762_pt1 | contig 11140 bp, 13 predicted proteins | sample MGYA00242558_ERZ504707 | MGnify/ENA primary metagenome ERZ504707 (study PRJEB26092, sample SAMD00036197) | human gut metagenome | host: Homo sapiens | study: EMG produced TPA metagenomics assembly of... | reverse complement strand
TTTTGGAGCGAATGCCCAGCAGATCAACGTCTTCCAAGGCGTCGATGAGTTCATCTTCGTTGAGGGCGCCCCTGAGGCACTCGACTTCGAAGCCGTGGTCACGCAGTGACTGTGCCGCGTCAGGATGAATATTTTCAAGTAACAATGCTTTAGGCATGGTTCCTACCTTATAGCTTGAGCAGTTTTTCGTCTGCATTTGTCCGGACTATAAGCAGACGTTGTGTCGGTCTGGTCATGGCGACGTATAAATCGGCTGCGGCCACAATGCGTGAGGGGGCATTCTCCTCGATGCTTCCCGGCTGCACCACCATCACTGCGTCGTATTCCAAGCCTTTCACCATTTGCGTGGAACAAACGGTGACCTGTTCATCCCAAGAGCTCTGCGCATCGAGACGGTCGAACTCCTTCGCCGTCAATGTTTCGCGAAGCTGTTCGTACACCCGCCTGCGCAACGGCTTGACCATATCGTCAGGTGCGATGATGGCCACGCGTCCGGTGCCATCGGAGGAGACGAATGCGCGGACCAGATCGACGGTCTGCTGTGCCACGGCATCGGCAATCAGACTGTCGTCGGCCAGAGTGAGGCGCTTGACCGAATCCGGCACGCCACGCACCGCATTGACGGTGGAGATGTACAATCCCTCCGTTGCCGCGAAATCACAGGCGAGCTGCGACACTTCCTTCGGATTGCGGTAATTAATCGTCAATTCGTTGAGTTGCCAATTGTGGGGTCCGAACAACGGATCCATCATACGCCGCCACGAACGGGTGCCGCCCAATGCGGAGGTTTGCGCAACATCGCCCACAATGGTGAACGAACGCGACGGGCAACGGCGGATGAGCATGCGCCAATCCATGGCGGTGAGTTCCTGAGCTCATCGACAACGATATGCCCATATGTCCATCACGGTCTGCGACGGCGCGCTGCGCGGTGAGTTCCGCGTCCATCCCGTTGATATTGTCGACCAACATCTGCGAAGTGACGATGCCGGAGCCGATGCCAGCCTGAGCCAGCGTATCTTGCGCGAACTGCTCCTCCTCGGCGCGCTTGGCGTCCAACGCCTTTTGGCGGGCGACCGCTTTGGGGTCGGGGCCAAGCAGTTCCATGGCTTCATCCAGCAGCGGAATATCGCTGACGGTAAACGGCGACCCTTTGGGGCGAACCAATGCTTCGATATCGCGTTCCTCAAGCCATGGTGCGAAGCGACGAAGCTGCTGCGGCTTGCAGAACAGTTGGTCGATAAGCCATTCGCCGGTCATCGGCAACCATGCGAGATTCAACGTCTTGCGCAAGGTGTCATTCATGCGCAACTGCTGCATCACATCCGTCAACTCCGCCTGCTCCGGCTCGTAATCAAGCTTGTCCACATAACGGTTGCGCATGGCGATCAACATGCTATGCACGAAAGTTTCGCGTGCTTTGTTGTGCTGCTGTCGCGTGCGCTTGGCATCGGTGATGGCCTGTTCGATATCCGCGCGCACGATGGGCACTGCGAATCCGTTGATGCGGATCGACGGCAATGATGCGGGGACGCGTTCTCGTGCGGCAACGGCATTGGCGATGGCTTTGGACATACGACGTTCGCCTTCAATTTCGCGGCGAACGGGTTGTCATGCGCCGTCGCGATCACGCCGGGGATCAGATCGGCGATGGTTCGGCTGACCACTCCGGTCTCGCCGAGGGAGGGGAGCACCTGATCGATGTAATGCAGGAAGGTTGAGCTCGGTCCGACCACGAGCACACCGGAGCGTTCGAGCATTCGCCGATGCGTGTAGAGCAGATATGCCGCACGGTGCAACGCCACGGCGGTTTTGCCGGTACCCGGTCCACCCTGCACCACCACGGCCTGGTTGAGGTCGGCGCGAATAATGCGATCCTGCTCGGCTTGGATGGTTGCCACGATATCGGTCATCTTGCCGGTGCGCTTGGCGTTCAACGATGCGAGCAGCGCGCCTTCGCCGGTCAGAGTGCCGTCCGAAGACGCCTGCCCGACCTGGTCGGAGTGCACATCGAGCACCTCGTCTTCAACGCCGACCACTTCACGGAAGCTGAGTGTGATATGGCGGCGCATTACGATATCGCCATGATTGGAAGGCGTCGCTTCGTAGAACGGACGTGCCGCGTCGGCTCGCCAATCGGTGAGGATCGGCTCGTGGTTTTCGTTGGACAGTCCGATACGCCCGATGTATCTGTGCGCACCGTGGACATCGTCGAGTCTGCCGAACACCAGGCGATCTTCGACGGCACGCAGCTGGGTGAGGCGATCCTCGTACATGGTGGCGAAGGAATCGCGTTCGGTGCGTTGCGTGGGCGATCCGTGCGAGCCGGCAGCACGCACGGTGTCGAGACGGGCACGAGCTTGGGCCCGCAGATCATCCAAGCGGCCGTACGCGCGGCTGACGGCCTGTTGTTCTTCACGCAACTGGGCGGAATAACTCGACATCTGCAATCCCTTCCTCACAAAACTTAGGCACTCCAATGTACCCCGAGGCTTCTACGAAAACCGACGAGGGCGAGTGCGACATAGCGAAGCAGGATGAATTTACGGTAGTTGATTTGATGCCATTCGTTCAATGTGGGGAAAATCAACCTCAGCATTTGCTGATTTTTTCCATTTATGTGGGGATTTATGGTGATGCGTGGGGTAAAGTGGGGAAAGAGTTTTGGGTCTAGGTGTTCCCGTGCATCATGTAAGGAGGTGTGGCGATGGTTCAAAGCGTTGAAACCGAGCCCTTCTCCGACGATGGTTCGACGCAAGCGAGCGGTGTGATGGCTGGACTGCCTCCGCTGCTGTTGGGAACATACACTCCAAAAATCGATGCCAAAGGACGTATGGCATTGCCTGCAAAATTTCGCAGCCAGCTGGGACCGGGCATGGTGATGGCCCGTGGTCAGGAGCGATGTGTCTATCTGTTGCCCCAATCGGAATTTCGCCGGATCGCATTGCAGATCCAGCGCACATCCATGGGAAACAAGGCTGCACGTGATTATTTGCGTGTGTTCCTTTCCGGCGCGGTTGATCAGGAGCCAGACAGGCAAGGACGTGTGCTCGTGCCGCAGATGTTGCGCGATTACGCGAATTTGGGAAGCGACATCGTGGTGATTGGCGTGGGGACCGAGCGGAGATTTGGAACAAGCAGGCATGGGAGGAATATCTCGCCGAACAGGAGCAGGGATATTCCGATATTGCCGATGACGTATTACCGGCGGTGGAATTCTGATGACAGATGTAACGACCATACATCAGCCAGTGTTGCTGCGCGACTGCGTGGATCTGGTGGTCCCGGCGTTGGCGAGGCCAGGGTCGATTGCGGTGGATTGCACGCTTGGTTTGGCGGGGCATTCCACGGCTTTTCTCAAAGCGAGTCCGCAAGCGCGTCTGATCGGCATCGATCGAGACACGGAGGCGCTTTCGCTCGCCACGCAGCGAATGCGGATGGAAGGTCTTGCCGACCGCTTCATACCCGTGCACGCCGCATTCGACGATTTCGCGCAAGTGCTTGATGATCAGGGGATCGACCAGGTAAACGCCGTGTTCATGGATTTGGGATTGTCGAGTTTGCAGATTGACGAGACGGAGCGGGGATTCTCCTATTCTCACGATGCGCCTTTGGACATGCGTATGGACGTGACCCAGCCATTGACCGCCGAACAGATACTTGCTGAATATTCGTTCGCTGATCTGGTACGCATTTTCCGTACATATGGTGAGGAACGCTTCTCCAAGCAGATAGCCCGCGAAATCGTGCGTAGGCGTGAGATCGAACCATTGACCACATCGGGGCAGCTCAACCGATTGGTGGATGAGGTTGTGCCGCAAGCGCACCGTCCTGCGGGAAATCCCGCGAAACGTGTGTTCCAGGCATTACGTATCGAAGTCAACGGCGAGCTCGACAAATTGGCGGGGACGCTACCGCAGATCGCCAACCATCTTGCGGTGGGAGGACGTTTGGTGGTGGAGTCGTACCATTCGCTGGAAGACAAGACCGTCAAAACATTTATGAATCAAGGTCTGAAAGCTGACGTGCCCGCAGATATGCCGGTAATACCCCGGATATGATGCCGTTCTTCAAAGAACTGACGCGAGGCGCCATCAAAGCGGCCGAGGAAGAAATCGCCATGAATCCAAGGTCGGCCTCTGTGCGACTGCGCGCAGTGGAACTGACCAGACCAATTCCTGAACGCTGGCGAAAACGATTCGACCAAGGCAATGATTACGCAAGCATGAAACGACAAGGAAGGAGGGGCTGAACGTGGCCGCACCAAGAACGATCGCATCAAACGCGGCTCCCGCAGGACGCCGGGACCAAACCGAAACCGCTGGCACCACTCGCCCTGAATTGCACGTCGTCAAAGGAACGCGGGCCGAAGGCAACAGCGTCAAGCGAGGATTCGAACATCTCATCACATGGACGCGCACCAGAAGCACTCCATTGTTGCATCTGGTTATCGCCGTGGTGTTCCTCGGCGGATGTCTTCTGGGATCCTTAACGCTGCGTACCCAAATGGTGCAGCATTCCTTCGAGGCGAACCAGATTGAGTCGAACATTACCCGCCTGACCCAAGACGTGGAAGATGACCAGGCCAAGCTTGACGAACTTGAAGCCTCGCTGCCGAGCAAGGCCGAGGAAATGGGCATGGTGCCCCAAAAAGGCGCTCTAACGATTGATCTGAACGGCTACCAGCCAAGCGGAGACGACGCTCAGTGAATCCTTTTCACCGCACTTACGCACGTTTCCACAAGAAACTGCTTACGAAAACCATGGCCATCGGCGTCATTCTGGCGTTGATGGGCACGGCTTGCCTTATTCAATTGGCCAACATCCAGTTGATCAATGGCAAAACCATGGCGCAGGCCGCGGCGCAAAGCCGCACGATTACCGTGACTTTGAAGGCACGGCGCGGCAAAATCATGGACACGAACGGCTCGATTCTCGCGCAAAGCGTGGAGCGCTACACCATCATCGGCAACCCCGAGGAAGCACAGGCCTTCACTCCCGCAACCTGCACCAAACAGACCGGAGACAACTGCCATCAGATCGATGGCAAGCCGGTAGGTGCTACCGGAGCTGCGGCGGTAGCTAGACTCCTCGCTCCGGTACTGGACATGGACGCCACCGAATTGGGTGCCATGCTTTCGGGAACAGGCCAATATGCGGTACTCAAAAAAGATGTGACACCGGCCGTTAAGCGCAAGATCTCCAAACTCAATCTGGGCGGTATCGTCTACGCGGAACTCAGCAACGAGCGCATCTATTCCAACGGAACCCTGATGGGCGCACTGCTGGGAGGTGTCGACGGTGAAGGCAAAGGCGTAGCGGGCATCGAACAGATGGAAAACAAGACGTTGACAGGCGAAGACGGGTACCAAGTCTACCAACAAGGCAACAACGGCGTCGAAATCCCCGGAACCATGACCGAATCAAAAGACGCGGTCAACGGCTCCGATGTCACACTGACCATCGACCATGACGTGCAGTGGTACGTCGAAAAAGTGCTGAAGGAAAGCTGCACGAAATATAGTTCACCGTGGGGAGTCGCCGTGGTGCAGGACACACAAACAGGGGACATTCTCGCGCTCGCCGATAGCGACGAAATCGAAGCCGGCAGCGACCAGGCGAAAATGACGGTTTCCAGGGCCGTCAGCGAAACGTTTGAACCCGGTTCCATCGGCAAGGTTTTCACCATGTCAGGCATGATTCAGCTTGGATTGCACCAGGCATCGGATAAATTCACGGTGCCGGACCACATTACGACGAACGGGCAGACCTACAGCGATGCGACGACCCACGGCGATGAGCATTGGACGCTGGCAGGCATTCTCGAGCAATCGTCGAATGTCGGCATGATCATCGCCGCGGAGAAGATGTCTAACGAGCAGCGATATGAGTTCATCAGCAAATTCGGTATCGGACAAGACAATGGGCTTGGTCTTCCCGGCGAAGCGGATGGTCTGCTGTATTCGGCCGATCAATGGGATCTGCGAACCCAGAACACCGTGCTGTTCGGCCAGGCGTATACGACCAATGCGCTCCAGTTGACGAACGCGGTTGCCGTGATCGCCAACAAGGGCGTCAAAAAGCCGCAGCGCATCATCAAGGCGATCAGCGATGCGAAGGGCATTCCGAAGAGCAGAAGCCTGAAGGCGAAGCGACGCGCGTGATTGACGAGCAGGTGGCCTCACAGGTGATGAATGCCATGGAATCCGTGTCCGACCACTATTCCCAGTTCGTCAAAGTGGATGGTTACCGTGTCGTGGCAAAGTCCGGTACCGCGGAAGTTGCCGGTGCGGACGGACGTCTGTCATCGATTATCAGCGATTATTCTGCGATTATTCCTGCGGATAATCCTCGTTTCGTCGTTACGGTGGTGTTGAAAGATCCGCAAGGCGGTTATGGTGGTCTGACGGCAGGCCCGGTCACTGCGGAGATTGGTGAATTCCTTATGCAGAAGTACGAAGTGCCGGCGTCAAGTCCGCGAACTGATGCTATTCCAGTGACTTGGTGAGTGTGTGAGCATGAAGAACGGAGGGGCGGAAAGATGAGCGCGGTCAGCGAATCCATGAATAGGCGAATGACGTTGGGTCTGCTTGCCAGCAGATATGGCTTTGACCTTGATCCCGCGTTCGCTACCGAAGTGACGGTCACGTCCATTGCCGACGACATCGATTCGGTGCGGCCGGGAGCGTTGTTCATGCCGTCCATGCAGGTGGATGAGCAACAGTTACGGCAGGTGCAAGCGCTTGGTGCGTATGGTGCGGTGGTGCCGCATGCGTTGCGAGGAAAAACGGATGGCGTTCAGATTCCTTTGATTTATGCCGAACCGACTGCGCAACAGTTGGGCAAGCTTGCCAGCGAGATGGCGGGCAGCCCATCCGATTCGCTGGCGGTGTTCGCCGTGGCTGGCAGCAATACGCAAACGGTGGAACAGGGTGTGAGGGATCTCGCGGATTTCCTGCACATGCTCGGCAATCCGGTCGGCGTGATTAGTGCCGGCAATTCGCAATCGTTGGAACGATTCCTTGATCTGAACTATCCATTGTCGATTCTTGACGTGCAGCGTACGATGGCTGTGTGCGCCGAAGACGGCGCCGCCGCTGTGATCCTTGCGCTCAGCGAGGAAACGTTGAATGACGGTGCGTTGCAGTCGGTGAATGTTGATGTGCTTGGCTGCGACGACAAGGGTCTCAGCGAGGCTGAGATCGTCAAGTCGGTCGCACGGTTTGGATGCACTGTCGGCAAGCAGACCCACATCGCAGGTCGTACGCAGGAATCCGATGCGCTCGCAGCGCAAGCGACGGAGGCATACGGGCAGACGGACAGCAGCGCGTTGTCATTGTCCATCGCCATGGTGCTTGCGGCCGGCGTACGTAAAGCCAATATTAAAAGCGCATTGCGTGTATCTCGAGATCTGAACTAGTCTCGATCGGAACGGATGCGGACGTCGAATAGTGATAATCGTAAACAACGTGAACAATATGCAGTACATCAACACAGAGGAGAAATCAGAGTGAGCAGCCCGACCATGATGCCAATGAGCTTGGAGGAAATCGCCCAGGCGGTTCAGGGACGGCTGATTGCCGGCACCGCGGCGATTGATACGCCTGTGGCCACCAGCACATTCACTGATTCACGACAGATTGTTGAAGGATCGGTATTCGTGGCGATTGCCGGAGAACGCGTGGATGGCCACGATTATGTGTCGAAGGTAGGCGCTCAGGCGCTGTTGCCGCAATAGTCGACCATGAGATCGACGGTGCCGGAGTGCCTCAGATCGTGGTGGAAGATACGGTGCTTGCCTTGGGCGCGTTGGCCAAGCACAATATCGAACGCCGGCGTGCGTTGGAAACGCCGTTTACGGTGATTGGCATCACCGGTTCCGTCGGAAAAACCACTACCAAGGATCTCATGAAGGCGTTGCTGGCGCACATAGGACCGACGATTGCGCCGGTCGGATCGTTCAACAATGAAATCGGACTGCCGTTGACTTCGCTCAAAGTACATGCGGAAACTCGCTTTCTGGTTGCGGAAATGGGTGCCAATCATGTTGGGGAAATCGCGAATTTGACGTCGCTGGTGCCGCCGGATATTGCGGTCGTGTTGAAAGTCGCGTCGCGCATCTAGGGGAATTCGGCTCGCCGGAACGCATCGCACAAGCCAAATCGGAAATCATCCGTGGTCTTGTTCCAGGTGGTCTTTCCGTACTGAACGCGAATGACGAGCATGTGGCTGCGATGAGTGCCATGCTCCGGGCGACGTGATGTGGTTCGGACTTCCGCAGAACAATGACGGCAAGCCGGCAATCAGCGCGCAACATGTGCATTGCGACGAATTGGACCATCCGAGCTTCATTTTGGACAATGGTGATGGCGAGCATGCCGAGGTCACTCTGGGCATTTGCGGTCAGCATAACGTTATGAATGCGTTGGCGGCTGCTTCGGTAGCGATGCATTTGGGTATGTCGATGGATGAGGTCGCGTCCGCGCTGTCTGACGTCACGGCCATCAGTCCTCATCGTATGGCTGTTTCCACGGTGCACAAGCCTGAAACATCGTTCACCTTGATCGACGATTCGTTTAATGCCAATCCCGATTCCATGAAGGCGGGGCTTGACGGATTGTTGCGTTGGAAGGCGGGTGCTGAGACCCAACCGTTCCGTATTGCGGTGTTGGGTGCCATGCTTGAGCTTGGTCCGGATGAAAAGGATTTGCATGCTGCATCGGCCGGTATGCGGTGGAAGGCGACGTTGACGCGTTGCTGACGGTCGGCAGCACACCCGATGCCTCTTTGGACGCTCTGGCCGGTGCCATGGCTGAAGGTGCATCCGCTGCGGGATGTGCTTCCCATATTGATTGGGTGCACGACATTGACGAGGCCGATCGTCTGGTGACGCAACTCGCCGTGGAACATCCGGGCGCTGTGGTGCTGCTTAAGGCTCCCACGCTTCCGGCTTGAGCGCTTTGGCCGAACGTTGGCAGGCCCTGGCTGCACAATAGAACAAGAATATTTGGCAAGATTCGAATAATCGAATAAACGACGTTATCTGAAGAATGTCTGACTGAAACGGAGAACATCAGGTGATTTCGCTCATCATCGGAATTGTGGTGTCGCTGGTTGTGACGATCGTGGGCACCCCGCTGCTGATTCGTTTGGTGCACAAGCTGAATTATGGGCAATACATACGTCAGGATGGTCCGAAATCCCATCTAGTCAAGCGTGGCACGCCTACGTTGGGTGGCGTGGTCATCAATTTGGCGGTTGTGTTGGGCTGGGGCTCGTCGGCGCTGTACCGCTTCGTCACGCGGGGTGAGGACTCCGTCGTGGTCTGCGGTGCTGGTGCTGTTTGCCATGTTGTCGATGGGATTGCTTGGTTTTATTGATGATTTCGCGAAGGTTCGTAAGAAGCAGAGCGAGGGATTGACGGTTAAGGGCAAGTTCATCGGTCAGTTCATTCTGGCTACCATATATGCGGTGCTGGCGTTGATTCTGCCTACGAATTCCGGTTTCCCCAGTGCCCAGGCCGGCATGAGCTTCATTGAGGAGCCGTTCTTCAGTTTCGAATTCGCGGGTAAGGTCGTGGCTATCGTGCTGTTCGTGATTTGGGTGAACTTCCTGATGACCGCGTGGACCAATGCCATCAATCTGACTGATGGTCTTGACGGTTTGGCAGCTGGCTCTTCGATGATTGCGTTCATGGGATATGCGGTGATCGCTTTTGGGAGTTCTACCACCTTAAGGGATCGGGGCATGAGGCTTTACCTACGCGGTATCTGATCCACTTGATCTGACCATTATCGCGGCTTGCGCGGCGGTAGCATGCTTCGGGTTCCTGTGGTACAACTCCAATCCGGCTTCAATTTTCATGGGAGATACCGGTTCGTTGGCGCTTGGCGGCCTGTTCGCTGCCATGTCCATCGCCACGCATACGGAATTCCTCGCGATTATTCTCGGCGGCCTGTTCGTCATGGAAACGTTGAGCGATGTCATTCAGGTCGGCTATTTCAAGATGACGCATAAGCGTGTGTTCAAGATGGCTCCGATCCACCATCATTTCGAATTGAAGGGATGGCCCGAAGTCAAGGTTGTGATTCGCTTCTGGATGATTGAACTGCTGTTCGTGCTGGTCGCCTTGGTGCTTTTCTATGGCGATTGGGTTGCCCGTTCCGGCTTGTGACAGTCGATGCTCGGTCTGTTGCCGTTGCGAATGAACGCAATATGACTGTGATATTAAGGCGTATGAGGTTCTGACGATCGAAGGATGATGGATATGGATATGAGCGGTAAGACCGCGATTGTGGCGGGTCTTGGAGTTTCTGGCCAGAGCATGATGGAGGTGTTGGGTTCCCGCGCCGAAAAGGTGTTGGGTGTGGATGAGAAGAAGCCTGATGCCGATCTGCACTCTTTCGACCACATTGATTGGGATCATGTCGACTTGGTGATGACTTCTCCGGTATTCAATCCGAGGACCCCGTTCATTCTCGAAGCGCAACGTCGTGGCATTCCGGTGATGAGCGAGGTCGAGCTTGCCTGGCAGCTGCGGGTGGATTGCGATGCCACTGGGCATCCTGCGCAATGGATTGGCATCACCGGTACCAATGGCAAGACCTCCACTACGGAAATGACTTCGGAGATGTTGACGGCTTGCGGTTTGACCGCACCTGCTGTCGGCAATATCGGCAAAGCGGTGTCCCATGCCGCAGTCGATCCGGCAAATGATGTGCTGTGTGTTGAGCTCAGTTCTTTCCAATTGCATTTCACCGATTCTCTTGAGTTGGATTGCGCGGCGATCACCAATATCGCTGACGACCATCTTGATTGGCATGGCGGTATCGACAATTACGCGTCCGACAAAGCGAAGGTCTTCCACCATGCCAAGAAGGCGTTGGTGTACAACGCGGATGATGAGCGCGTGACCAAGCTGGCATTCGCAGCCGAAACCGCGGAAGGCTGCCGTAGGGTTGGATTCACATTGTCGGAACCGCAAGATGGCCAGATTGGCGTGAAGGACGGCTGGATCGTCGACATGTCCGGCATCGCGGGCGGTGAGGCGGGCAAGCCTGAACAGGTTGCCAAAGTTGCCGAGTTCACACATCTGACCGAGCCGGATGGCACGGTATATCCGCATTTGCTCGCCGACGCA
>ENA-OQHA01001104-OQHA01001104.1-human-gut-metagenome-genome-assembly--contig:-NODE-1104-length-11147-cov-2.895100_pt1 | contig 11147 bp, 16 predicted proteins | sample MGYA00242558_ERZ504707 | MGnify/ENA primary metagenome ERZ504707 (study PRJEB26092, sample SAMD00036197) | human gut metagenome | host: Homo sapiens | study: EMG produced TPA metagenomics assembly of... | reverse complement strand
ATAAAGGCTTTGGATAAATATATTGAATATTATAACAATAAAGAATCAAAGCCCGGTTAAATGGAAAGAGTCCGGTACAATACCGAACTCTTTCTATTACGGATAGTGTTTAACTTGTCCAACTTTTTGGGGTCACTTCATCGGGCAACCTCTTTGTAATGTCGTTTTGAAGTAACGAATTATGCTTCAGCCGGAGCTTCTTCAGCAGCCGGAGCTTCTTCTGCGTTAGCAGCAGCTTCAGCAGCTTTCTTTTCAGCTACTTTCTTAGCGATTTCTTCGTTTACTTTCTTTTCTGCTTCCAGACGTGCTTTAGCTTCAGCTTTCTTAGCTTCTTCTTCTTTAGCTTTCAAAGCAGCCAGACCGTTCTGCTTGTTTTCTTTCCAAGCGTTGAAACGAGCTTCAGCAGCAGCTTCATCGAATGCACCTTTTGTAACACCACCCAGCAAGTGTTTCTTCATGTAAACACCTTCGCGTGACAAAATGTTGCGTACGGTATCAGTAGGCTGTGCACCTACCATTACCCAGTGTAATGCACGTTCAAAATTCAAATCTACTGTGGCAGGATTGGTATTAGGGTTGTAAGTACCAATTTTTTCAGTAAATCTACCATCACGTGGTGCTCTTGCATCTGCAATAACAATTGAATAGAACGCATAACCTTTGCGTCCGTTTCTCTGCAATCTGATTTTAGTTGCCATTTCTTAAACGTTAATTTTTTAATGTTAATGATTTGAATTATGCTAATATCTCGTATTAGCGGGTGCAAAGGTACGACTTTTATTTGTATTACAAAAGGTTAAGTAGTTATTATTTGTTATTTATTTCGCGAATCCATTTTTCCAGTTCGCCTGTCCACTGGCGTTTGTAGATGAAGGAATCACGGAATCCCCATCCATGACCTCCGATGGGATAGGTGTGCAGGCTGGCAGAAACTTTGTTTTTTACCAGTGCCATATAATAGTTCACGCTGTTTGCTACCGGTACTGCACCGTCGTCACTACTATGCATGATAAAAGCCGGAGGAGTTTGTGGGGTGACTTGCAGTTCATTGGAATATTTCTGTTCGAGTTCTTTCGATGGATTTTTGCCCAGCAGGTTGTCGTGAGATCCATGTGGGTATAAGTCGGGTCCATAGTAATTACTGGATAGAAAAGAATCTGGAAATCCGGACGGGTTTCAGCATCGGTAAAATGAGTGGCAGCAGTGCTGGCAAGGTGTCCGCCTGCCGAAGATCCCATGATACCAACTTGTTGTAGGTTCCATTCAGCAGCATGTTGTCGCATGATGCGCAAAGCTTGTTGTGCATCACTCAACGGGACTTCGTTATTTCCATTTGGCATGCGGTAGGTAAGTACGGCATAGGTGATACCCTGACTGTTGAACCAGTTTGCCAGATCGTGACCTTCGTGGTTCATCGCAAGGTGAGTATATCCTCCTCCGGGACAGGCAACAATGGCCATTCCATTTCCTTCTTTAGCCGGATAAACGGTCAGAGTGGGTTCTGCTACATAAAGCGGACCGTTTTCTACTTGCTGAGTCATGTTGTTTGTGTTAGGAGCTCCATTGGGCCATAATTTGATTTCCACAGGTTTTTGGGCTGTGAGCATAGTCGAAAAAAAGACCAGGCTCATAAGAAATAGTTTTTTCATACGTGTATTAATTTTATTTGGTTGTTTGAATATTATCCGGTTGTTTGTACCTTATCCGCTGTTATGGTTATAGGAGTGAGCCTATATGCTTTTTCGGACATAAAGTTGTCCGATGACGGTTTGAATCATAACTGCCGGATGGTCGGATTGGCAGGTTCAAAGATAGCATAAATCTTTTAAGATAACAAAAACACCCACAGACTTCCGTCGGAGCAGAATGTCTGTGGGTGAATGTTGCTTTAATGTATAAATATATGTCTATCTGATTATTATGACTTCTTGATGTTCATACTTGCTTTTACCAGATATACAATCAGCAGTACGTAAGCTACTAGCGATGCAACCTGACTTAGCGGATTCTCAAGCCATGCTTCGTTTACGAGGTTGATTCCTCCGAAACGCATAGCAGCGCTGACTACTCCCATCAGTGCACCTCCGGCAATAAATCCGGAAGCGAGGAGTGTTCCCTTTTCTCCGCGTGCGGTGTTGACAGCTTCATCTTTGCTGCGGGTTGTTACATACCAGTTGATTGCTCCACCTACGATAAGCGGCAGGTTCAGTTCCAGTGGAATAAACATACCCAGAGCGAAAGCCAGTGCCGGTACTTTGAAGTAAGTCAGTACGAGAGCCAGTACAGCTCCTATGCCATACAACAGCCACGGGGCAGCTACACCGTTCATCAGCGGATCGATAACGGCAGCCATGGCATTAGCCTGAGGAGCAGCCAGAGCACCCGATGAGAATCCGTAAGTCTTGTTCAGAATCATGATGACACCTCCTACGGTAGCGGCAGATACCAGTGTACCCAGGAATTTCCAGGTCTGCTGTTTGGCAGGCGTACTACCCAGCCAGTAACCGATTTTCAAGTCGGTGATGAAACCTCCAGCCATTGACAATGCTGTACAAACTACACCTCCCATGACCAGTGAGGCTACCATTCCGGTTGCACCTTTCAGACCGACAGCTACCATCACTACAGAGGCCAGAATCAGTGTCATCAGTGTCATACCCGATACCGGATTCGTTCCAACGATGGCAATGGCATTGGCTGCAACGGTAGTAAACAGGAAGGAAATACCTGCTACCAGGACAATGGCTACAATGGTGTGAAGCAGATTGCCCTGCATTACATCAAAGTAGAAAAACAGAGCTACCAGTATAATCGTAATGATAGAGCCGATTGCAATAATCTTCATCGAAAGGTCTTTCTGTGTACGTACTACATTGGCTTCCGCTTTCTTGCCACCCATTTCCTTGGCAGCCAGACTTACGGCACTCTTGATGATGCTCCATGAACGTACGATTCCGATGATACCGGCCATGGCGATACCTCCGATACCGATGCTTTTGGCATACTGAGAGAAAATGGCTTCAGGCGACATGCTGCTTACAGTTTCGGTGATAGCCGGATTCCATGCGTTCAGTACCTGATTGCCCAGATCAGTGAGATACCCGGAACGATAATCAGCCATACGGCAAGCGAACCGGCACAGATAATGGCAGCATATTTCAGACCTACGATGTAACCCAGTCCCAGTACGGCAGCTCCAGTATTGATTTTTACAACCAGTTTGGCCTTTTCGGCTATCATTTCTCCCCATCCGCAGACACGGGTTGTGAAGTTTTCGTTCCACCATCCGAAGGTAGCTACGATAAAGTCGTACAGACCACCTATCAGTCCGGCAAAGAGCAGCGGTTTAGCCTGACTTCCTTCTTTTTCGCCCGAAACGAGCACTTGTGTACTGGCGGTAGCTTCAGGGAACGGATATTCTCCGTGCTTTTCGCTGACGAAATATTTGCGGAACGGAATCAGGAACAAGATTCCCAGCACACCTCCCAGCAGTGAACTGATGAACATCTGGAAGAAGTCGACTGTCATTTCCGGATATTTGTCCTGCAAGATGTATAATGCGGGCAGGGTGAAGATAGCTCCTGCTACGATAACTCCCGAGCAGGCTCCGATGGATTGTATAATGACGTTTTCACCTAATGCACTTTTACGTTTGGCTGCGCTCGAAACACCTACGGCAATGATCGCGATAGGAATAGCAGCCTCGAATACTTGACCGACCTTCAGTCCCAGATAAGCTGAGGCGGCAGAGAAAAGTATCGCCATGGCGATACCCCATAATACAGACCAGAGGTTTACCTCCGGATAGTTTTTGTCGGGCGACATCAGCGGATGATACTGCTCTCCCGGTTTCAGTGGGCGGAATGCATTTTCCGGCAGTCCTGTCTGTTTTTCGTTTGTTTCTTTCATGGTTTTCAGGTATTTAGTTTTTTAAATATTTCTTCATGCCATTGGTTAAGTAAATATCCATTTTCCCGTCTTTACGTTCGTAGATGAAATAAGCATCGAGTTCAGGATGAGCATTGCAGATTGCCTTTGCCGAATCAAGTCCGAGCACCATGAACGAAGTGGCGTAAGCATCGGCTGTTGCACAGTCTTTTGCTACGACAGTAGATGAGAGTATGTTATGCTGCACCGGATAGCCCGTACGCGGTCGATGGTGTGCGCATATTTTTTACCGTCTTTATAGTAGAAGTTGCGGTAATTACCCGAAGTGGCAAGTCCGGCGTTGGTGATTTCGAGCACAGTCTGCAATTCCTGATTTACAGCCAGTGAGTCGTCTATCGGTTTGTTGATACCGATGCGCCAGCTTTCCATATTTTGGTTTTCTCCTTTCATAACCAGTTCTCCTCCGATGTTTATCATATAGTTTTTTACACCTTTGCTGTCGAGCAGGCGTGCCACACAGTCTACTCCGAACCCTTTGGCTATGGCGCTACAGTCGAGCATTACGCGTGGATCTTTCTTGACGATTTTTCCATCGATAAGGTCTATTTTCTCGAATCCGACAAACTGACGTATGCTGTCTATGGTATGTGCCTGTATGTTTGTGGCGTTCTTGAATCCGAATCCCCATGCATTTACCAGCGGAGCAACGGTAATGTCGAAAGCTCCGTAAGTTTCCTGAGAAATATCTTTCGCCAGACGGAAAACATAAGTAAACATACTGTCGGCCGTCATTTCTTCATTGTTGTTGATGCGTGTGATAACCGATTTCTTGCTGAATGGAGAGAGCGAATTGTTTACTTTCTGCAATTCAGCTTCTATATCTTTTTTCAGGTTTTCTTTCGACTGGTAAGTTATCTTGTACATTGTGCCGAACACCAGTCCTTCGTCTGTCTGGAAAGGAGCTTGTTTCCGGAGAATCAATACCGTTCCGATTATCAGGAATGCCAGAAAAGGCAGTTGCCATTTTAAACCTTTATTGTTTGCCATAGATTATATCGTTGAGTTTAATTTATAAAAAAAAGATGTTCTACAAGAATTTTTACACCGATACCTATTAATACCAGACCTCCGAAAAGTTCCATACGCAGGTTGAAGCGTTTTCCGAAAAAGATACCGATCAGGTTTCCGACTATCGAGAGAACGAATGAAGCGATGCCGATGATAATGAGCGGAGAGAACAACTGGCCGATAGAGTTGAATCCCGTAAATGCGAAAGAGATTCCTACTGCCAGTGCATCGATGCTGGTAGCTACCGCCATGGTAAGGATTACCTTCAGGCTGGTAGGGTCGAAACTGCATTCTTCGCTGTCCTTAAAATGTTCGCGTATCATACGGATACCGAGAAATGCCAGCAAGGCAAATGCTATCCAGTGGTCGTACGATTCGATAAGGTGATTGAAACGGCTGGCTCCGAACCATCCTATCAGTGGCATCAAAGCTTGAAAGAACCCGAAGAAAAAAGCCATTTTTAAAAATGTCCGCCATTGGATACGGCGTAGTATGATGCCGCTTGTCACCGAAACCGTGAAGCAGTCGATAGCCAGGCTGACGGCAAGCAACCATATTTCAAGTGTACTCATGCGCTTTTAAAAAGGTAAATTGTATATTAAGTTATACGTCAGATTGAAGCTGCTTCCAGCGTTTTTACCGAAACCGGGAACATACCATGGGTTAGAGTTTTCGTGACTGTCTACGCTCATACGCATTTTATATCGTACAGCCCATCCCATGTGGAAACGCTTGTATATTTTAACTTTAATCCCCACAACTCCTTCCAGCCAGCTGGCATTGCTCTTTACACCTAGATCGGCAAAAGGAACTGTTATATGTCTCCGTAGTTTGGGTCGGTCATGTCAGGACCGCTGGCATCGTAAGTGAAGCTGCTCATACCATATCGTAAGCCTACATATAAGTATCCCGGCAGATAAGGTTTCTGGTAGAAGACATTGTAGTCCATACCAATACGGAAATAAGGAGCCGACGTCTTGTAATGCATGTCGTTGGCATCATTGATGACGTCAGTTTTTCCATATCCTATTTCCACTACGGGCAGGAAGCGGTTTTTTAAGTTAGTCTGAACGATGATTTCACTGCTCAAAATGTCACCTCCCAGCAAATATCCTCCTGCGCCAGCAACTTCTATGCCGACGGAAGTTCCCTGATAAAGTGGAGAAGCCTTGTATTCTGCCTTCAATGTCTCTTTGTCCTTTTTTTGTGCATATGCATGCGACGGCAATAGGAAAAGACTACTCGTCAGTATCAAGAACAGTAAAATATATTTTAAAGTTTTCTTTTTCATTATTGTCTATATTCGGATTGGTTATAGTCAATGAATCGAGGCGGTGACGGGTATTCTCTACTTTGGTGACCTCGTAAAACATCATGGAGCCACAGTCCAGGTTGGTGAAATACGGGATGTTCCGGTGTTCGATATTGATGGTATCAGTACCGGCATACCGTCTTTCCAGGCTGCGATAGATAAAGACAAACCGTGTATGAGTGCCGTAGCTGAACGGAAGTTCGAAACTGCTGGCACCCGCTTCCTTGTTGATGAGTGTATCCGATACGAGTGAATCCTGTACGGTACGGGACTGGAGGCTTCCGTCGGGCAGGGTATCGTATACTACGATGTCGGCATGTGTCTGTCCCACAATCGTAATGGTGTCTGATGTATTGAAAGACCTTCCGTGTTGGTCTACTAATGAAAAATATGCATACGACATGGAGTTGGGTGGACAGTTTTCTACTTCACACCCCGGGAAGAATATGCATATTAATAAAAGCAAGCCTAATATGGCCGGTAGTTTCTTCATGGTTACAGTTCTTTTTCTATTTGATATTTGTTTCGCTCAGGAGCATTGCGGGCTATCAGTCTCCGATGAATCCGGCAAGGAAGAGTTGTGTACCGATAATCATGGTCGTAAGAGCCAGATAGAAATACGGACTGTCTGTAATCAGTCTGTACGGATTACCGGCATACAGGTCGTACAACTTGTTGACTCCTATGATAGCTACGGCTATGAAACCGAGAATAAACATGATAGAACCCAGAAAGCCGAAGATATGCATCGGCTTGATACCGAATTTAGACAGGAACCAGAGTGTGAGCAAGTCCAGATAACCGTTGACGAAACGGTTCAGTCCGAATTTTGTCTTTCCGTATTTTCGTGCCTGGTGGTGAACCACTTTTTCGCCTATCTTGCTGAAACCGGCATTTTTTGCCAGATAAGGAATATAGCGGTGCATTTCGCCATATACCTCAATGTTCTTGATGACCTCCTTGCGGTAAGCCTTCAGTCCACAGTTGAAATCGTGCAGGTTATGGATACCTGAAACAGCGCGGACCGTAGCGTTGAACAGTTTGGTCGGAATTGTTTTCGACAGCGGATCGTACCGTTTCTGCTTCCATCCCGAAACCAGATCATATCCGTCGACAGTAATCATGCGGTAGAGTTCCGGTATTTCGTCGGGACTGTCCTGAAGATCGGCATCCATTGTGATGACACATCTCCCTCCGCACGTTCGAATCCGCAAAACAGTGCCGGAGATTTTCCGTAGTTACGGCGGAATTTTATTCCTTTCACCTCCTTGTTGTCCTTACTTAAAGATTCGATGACCTTCCATGAACCGTCGGTACTTCCGTCGTTTACGAAGATGATTTCATAACTGAATCCGTTCGCGTCCATAACTCTCTTTATCCACGCATGCAGTTCGGGTAAAGACTCTTCCTCATTATATAAAGGAACGATTACTGATATATCCATAGTTTAAAAACGTTTTTTTTGTTTCATTGCCACCAGGCCGGTAGGTATAGCCAGCAGGATGCCGTAAAATATATTTTGAAAAATCAACTGAAATGTAAGTTGCAGCGGAGTCAACGATGAAATCGTATCAAAAGCCTGAATAAGCTGGTCGATGGAAGATACCATTTCGCCCTGGGCACTTGCTTTGATGCTTTCCAGCTGTTGCAGGTATGAGTCTGCCAGAAATCCCTGATCGATAAAGCGGAAATAGACATAGTGTGCTACTGCTGCCAGCAACGCGGCAAACAGATACATGTACAGGGTAAATAAAAAAGCACGGAAAAATGAAATCTCACCGTTACAGTATGTATTTCTGAACTTGCGTACGTAAATGTATCCTAACACAGGAACGAACAGGGTAAGCAGTACGAACAATAGCTGAAGGAGAGGGATAGTGAATCCCAAGGGAAGAAAAATGAATTTGAATATCCAGAATATTCCCATAAAAGTACCGAACCGCATAGCGTGTTCCTGAAGTGTAATCGGTTTGTCTGTTGGCATCTCTGTCTTTACTTTATAACTTTATATATTAAGACTACAAAAGTACGCTTTTTGGAGATATTCCGGGCTATAAAACTTGTAAAAAACGTATTTCTTTCAATTTTTGTGCATTTTTTTGTGGCAAAGTATTGCAGGTTCAAAAATATGTGTACCTTTGCACCCGCAATCGAGAAACATCGATGATGAATCTCTGATGCAGACATAACATGGGTAAGTCCCATACGGCCAGCTCCCTTCGAATCCTCCAGGGCTTGATCGCAGCAAAGGTAGTTGGTTGTAGCGGCGCGATATGGCAAGCTTGCCACCTGCCTCTTTAGCTCAGTTGGCCAGAGCACGTGATTTGTAATCTCGGGGTCGTTGGTTCGAATCCGACAAGAGGCTCGATAATGTTTACACGTTTACAGACAAATGCCTTTAGTGGCGTTTGTCTTTTTTATGTTTGGCCTTATGCGTGTGGCCTTGGCGTCTGCCACCACTTCCTGCACGAACGGGAACGAATGCTTCTCCGACAAGCCATATCCACTGAACCGGTAAGCCTCATGCTGACATTGGTGTCTCCACACTTGGCCATAAGTTACTCAAGAACGCCTATAACCAAGTCCCATGCATTGGCATCATACCCGACGCAACTTGATGGCATATACAATGATGACAATAAATGAGGTAATCAGAATTAAAAGGGCTATTAAATAGTTAAAACTGCCACCGCAATAAACTTCATAAGTCACAAAAGCAAGAAACATCATGATCAACAATTTCAACCACGCTACCAGTTTTGCTATCAAACTGTAGCCTTTTTGCCTATCTTTAAATTTCTGTGGCAAGTTGCAATAATGTGGATGCTTCTCGAAAAATGTCATAAAAAAATAAATTAAAACACTTATAAGCGGTAGTATCAAAGTGTAAAAAGGGCTTCCATATTCATCTGCAACTCCGTGTATGTTCCAGTGCGTAGGCACGTATTGCCGTGTCATTATGACCACAACACAAAGTCCAATTTGCACAACAACCAACAAGATCGTTAGCAAATTTGTATTATTTTTCAATTTCGGCATTTTGTAAATTTATCAAATAGCATTACGTAAAACATCTTCATCATATTTTGAGCATTCCTCAGGAAAATTATTTCTAATATATTGCATAAGTGAATTTACTGTTTCATTTGTAAATTCATCAGCAACAATATAAGCCATTTCTTTATTTTGTGATTTGATATTCCATACCTCTATTGTATTAGAGGTCATAGGATTTTCCACAAGTGCTCCATTTTTTCTCCTCTTATTTCCGCTTGTTGTCGCTGCGACTTTCCATGCTAAAGCCGTTACGGCTCCAACAGCATTAGCTACTCCAAAATGTTCTACAACAACAGCCCAAACTACTGCTACGGCACCTACTATTACTGCTACGGCAAAAGCGACCGCACAGGCTTGTGTTTCAAAATTTTTTACAAATATGCAACTTCTTTTCCAAATATAATATTAGAAAATGTAAAATAATGTTATTTGCCTCGTAATTTGTATGATTCATTCAGTATTTTGTCTATTTCACTTGAAATTAATTCAAACTATCAGTATTCATCGAAGTACACAATGAAAACTTTAACATAATCAATGTAAATCCAACTAAACAACTATTAAGTTGTGGTTATCATAAAAGATACCCAACTTCATATTATTTTGTCAAGCAAATATAGGCTGCCGCTTCCGCATGTTGTTTGTAAAGCCATGACGCAGATTTTGTATCTTTATGATAGTTGGTCTGTGTCATTGTTTTTGGATAAAATAGAAAATCAGAATCACTAAAATCCGCTTTACAGATAAAGAATGTTTACGTTATGAAGCAAAAGTTATGCTTTCATGCTGTAAAAGCAATGCTTTTGCATGGTCGTTTCAGGCATATTGCAGCTAAAAATAAGGTTGTTTTGCTGTCAAAAACAGTGGTTTCAGCTTGTTTTTACGCTGAAATAACTGCACAAAATCTGTGCGGCGTGCGTAACAGCTTGTGATATAACCGCTTACGTTTGCACACGATTTCGCGCTGTTTTCACGGCCGGATGATTTTTATTTCAGAATATCGCGGCTACAGGACGTTATCTGAAATCAGAAAGAAAGCATTTTGCGTAATATGCTTTCAGTATGCCGACAGCCGTTGCGCCCTTTCCCGTCTGGCTTTATTTCATGTCTGCTCGTGTATTGCGGCGGGCCGATGGCCATAATTTACCATGCCGTATGTTTGTGAAGTATGCTTATTTTCAGTATCTTTGCATCTGGAATATGAAAGTGAACAGAAACCATATCTTGCAGCTTGTTACCGAAGGCGAGCATGTGCATCAGGACTTAAGTTTGCCATAACAGACGCATGCAAGATAGCACGCAGTCTTTCTGCCTTTTCAAACACCGAGGGAGGGCGGCTGCTTGTGGGCGTTAAGGATAACGGCAAGATCGCCGGCATACGTTCGGCCGAGGAGATATACATGGTAGAAGTTGCCGCAACGCGATACTGCAGGCCGTCGGTTACTCTCGACAGTCAGATATATAAGGTCGACGGCAAGGATGTGCTTGAAGTCAGCGTTGCCGAAAGTCAGCATAAGCCGTATACGCCGTTGACGAGGACAAGAAACCTAAGGCATACATTCGCATTAAGGACGAAACGATACTTGCCAGTCCGGTGCATCTCGATATTTGGCGGCATGACCATAAGGATGTGATGATAAGATGTAACGAACGGGAGCAGTGCATCTTGCGCCTTTTGGAGAAGTATGCGAGATTACGCTTAACCGGTGTGTCAGACTGTCGCATATTCCCCGCCGTCAGGTAATCAGCCTTTTGGCCGATTTTATCCGTTTCGACCTGGTGGAGACTGTTTTCAGAGAGCATATATTTTATTTTAAACTTA
>ENA-OQHA01001103-OQHA01001103.1-human-gut-metagenome-genome-assembly--contig:-NODE-1103-length-11172-cov-6.789588_pt1 | contig 11172 bp, 12 predicted proteins | sample MGYA00242558_ERZ504707 | MGnify/ENA primary metagenome ERZ504707 (study PRJEB26092, sample SAMD00036197) | human gut metagenome | host: Homo sapiens | study: EMG produced TPA metagenomics assembly of... | reverse complement strand
CCAGAGCAGCGCCCGGCTTCAGGTTCGGCTCGACGTCCTTCTTGTACACGGCGGCCTGGTACTGGTCAGGCAGCAGGATCATCACCACGTCGGCTTCGGCAACGGCCTCGGCAACAGGCTTGACCTCAAGGCCCTGCTCCTTGGCATACTCCACGGACTTGGAGGTAGGACGCAGGCCGACGACGACGTCGACACCGGAATCGCGCAGGTTCAGCGCATGGGCGTGGCCCTGGGAACCGTAACCGAGGATGGCCACCTTCTTGCCATCGAACACGGACAGATCGGCGTCCTTTTCGTACCAGATAGTTGCTGCCATAATTGGCGCTCCTTTATTGTTTTTTGCGATTCGGAACTTGCTTTTTCCGAACAAACTCGCTATTTTCTATTCTTTTTTCGGTTGTTATCACGGCGAGTGATTCCTAGGATGTTGCTCCCCCCGGATTGTGTCCGAGGAACCACTCCGCCTCTCCTGCGGAACTGTTCTAGTACCGCTTTCTTTATGATGTCTGTTGGCGTTCACATAGTGGCTATATTCACGTCAAACGTTTTTTCTAAGGCTCCGAGCCACCCCAAGCGAAGCAGCCCGGCAAGCCGGTCGGCGTCACTTGGTGAAGTCGACGTTCTTCGTTTCCTTGCAGCTCAACACCGCGATGAGGCAGCACAGGGCCATCACACCGAGGTACAGGCCCACGGAATGCACGCCCCAATGATGGGACAGCCAAGTGGCGATGGTCGGCACGAAGGCCGCGCCGACGATGGCAGCCAGGTTGTAGCCGATGCCGGAGCCGGAGTAACGCACGTTCGCGTCGAACAGTTCCGGCAGGAAGGCGCCGATCGGACCGAACGCGGTACCCATCAGAGCGAAGCCGATGCACAGGAACAGCAGGTTGGTGGCGAAGTTGCGCTGACCGACGACCGCCGGATCAAGCAGGAACGGGAACAGCAGGGCGAAGGCGATGAGGCAGCAGGAGGAGATGATGATCACGCGCTTGCGGCCGAACTTGTCGGCGTTCACGCAGGAGATCACGATGAACGCGGCGAATACGCAGACGGCGATCATCAGCATCAGCAGATACTCCTGGTTGCTGAAGCCCAGGTTGCCACCACCCTGCTCGACGGTCTTGGTGCCCCAAGCGAGGGACCAGGTTGCCAGCGTGTAGAACAGCGTGTAGGTGACGGCCACCAGGAACGTGGCCTGGATGACTTCCTTCCAGCTCTTCTTGAACACTTCGGTAAGCGGGGACTTGACGACCTTCTTCTGCTCCTGGGCCATACGGAAGATCGGGGTCTCCTCCATCTGGACGCGGACGACGAGGCCGACGATCACGAGGATGGAGGACAGCAGGAACGGCACGCGCCAGCCCCAGGCAAGCATCGCGTCATTGTCGTTGAAGGTCTCCAGCAGGAAGTAGGTGCCGTTCGACAGGAAGAAGCCGATCGGGCGCCCAGCTCCGGGAAGGAGCCGTACAGCGCGCGCTTGTCTTCCGGAGCGTTCTCGGTGGCCACCAACGCGGCGCCGGACCATTCGCCGCCAAGTCCGATGCCCTGCACGAAGCGACATAGGCACAGCACGGCGACGGCCGCGACACCCCATTGGTTGTAGGTCGGCAGGCAGCCGATCAGGAAGGTGGCAATGCCCATGGTGAGCAGGGAGACCACCAGCGTGGTCTTGCGGCCCATACGGTCGCCGAAGTGGCCGAACACCAACGAGCCCAGCGGACGGGCGATGAACGCGATGGCGAAGGTCAGCAGGCTGGCCAGCAGCGCGACGGTCGGATTGGTGGTGTCTCCGAAGAACACCTTCGGGAAATAATTCGCAGCGGCGGTGCCGTATGCGTAAAAGTCGTAGAACTCGATGGCGGTGCCGACCATGGATGCTGCGATCACGGTTTTGACCGAATCGCGGACCATCGCCTGCGCTTTGCCAGCGGCCGCTTCGACTGTACTCATTGATGTACTCCCTGTACGTCCTGTTACCGGTTCCCAACTTCCGCCGATAACGATGTTGTTTGTAGTTTTTCTGTTTTCTGTTGTGCGCTATGCCGGCCGGCTTCAAAAGGTTTTCGCTGCGTCTGCCTTGTGGGCTGCAACAAAAATGGCCCCGCATCATGCAGGGCCATCAACGTGTGTGCTACGCGCGCCTCAAACCCTGCCTTCGTTGGCGAGGGATTGAAGCCGCAATGCTCGAATCAGTCCGCCAACGAAAGCGGAATAATAATTCGTGCGGACAGCAGTACGTGTGCGACCATTCCGTTCATCGTGGCGAACCTCCTTTCGCAAAGTCATTTCCCCGGGCGGGATTTCCGCTCGAACTAAGCCGTAAACATAGGCGCGTCCATCTCCCCTATCCACTAAAGGTTCACTATGTGGACGCGCCGTTTCGCTTTATTTTCCAATCATTGGCGATCTAGCACCGTCATAGTCGCCGTCATTGTTGCGATTTCAACCGCAATGTCAGCAGACCCGCCAACAGCATCGAAACAGTGGCGACAGCGAAGATCAGCACGGTGGCACCGGTCGCCACAATCACCGCGGCGCAGGCAGCGACGCCCAGTATCGTGCCGAACGTATTGGCCAGACTATAAGCGGCAAGCGATCGGCCCACGGAACGCACATCCGGCAGCATCGCAAGATCCAAGCTTTGGCTGGCGCCATCGAACACCACGTATGCGAAGCCGGCAAGCAGGGCGTACAGCGCAACCGCCAGGAAACCGTCGTCCATCAGCAACGGCAGCAGCGCAGCGACCATGAACAACACGGCGGACGCGACGGCCGGAATACGCAGATCGCCAAACAGGCTGACGATGCGGCCAAGCAGCAACGCCGCAATCAAAGCACCGACAAACGTGCAGATGGCCATGACCACAACCACCGATCCGGCACCGGCAATGCCGAACAAACCGGCCTCATCGGTATTGCCGACGATATTCGGCGCCAGATACCACTGATATACGGCGATTCCGGCTGTGGCCGCAACGGCGAACATGCGGGCCGCGAATGCCACAGAAAACTTCGGCGCGTTCTGCGGCGGACGGTATTGCGAGAAGAAATCGCCTTTCTCAACATCCCTACGCGGCAGGTAGCTGCTGGCCCCTTCGAACGGCAGTACCAACAGCGTAACGACGGCCGCGACGACAAGCCAACCCGCGAATACCAGCATCGCGAAACCCGTAGTGCCATCCAACCTTCGCCACCGGCATGCGGCGTCAGCGCAACAGCCACGGCGACGCCGACCAGCTGGCCAAGCGCCAGCCCCTTGCCGTGCCACGAATCGGCGCGGTCGCGGAACTTGTCAGGCACACGTTCGCCGAACGCGGCGGCGAACGGTATGGCCGCCATCGCATACGCGGCCTGCGTGGCCAGCCAGAAGAACACGGCCCACGGGAGAAAATCACATGCGGAAAGAATCGCCATGCAGATAGCCGCCAATACGCTGCCGCTGACGATCCATGGCGTACGGCGCCCGAACCGGCAGTAGGAATGGTCGGAACCGACGGCGATGCATGCGTTCAGCAGGAACGTCATGATGGCACCTGCGATGACGAGCATCGCCAAATCCGTGACGCGGTTGATTCCCGACAAACGGCTGACGGTTTGCGGAATGAGCACCGTGTTGAACGCCGCCATCGGAGCGGACAGCAGCATTGAGCCAAGCGCAAAACCCGCAACGAGCCGGTTGGCCTGCATTGCGGTCGGCCTGGTGCCGTCCGGAGCGGTCATCGGGTCGCGCAGGTCGAGGAAGGACGATTCGAGGTTCGGCACAGCCACGTCAAGATGCGCGGCCGCGGTTAGGGGCGCTCCACCTTCCGATGCGATGCGCGCGGCCTGGGTTTCCGGACGCTCGTTGGACGCTTCCGGAATACGCGGATGCTGCTGCACCGACAGCCGGCGCATGGCCGCCTTCGCTTCGGGAGTCAGGGTCTTCTCATAATCGGGGCGATCGTCGATGCCCGGGCGGATGAACACCTGGCCGGGCAGCGGCTGCGGTTTGAATTCGTTATTCTGATTGTCTTCGGTCATATCTGCTGTTTTCTTGGCTTATCGCGTTTTCTGCTTGTCGCGTTTCATGTGCTTCGATACTCCACGCATGCGCCCGCCCGCTACGAGCGACACATACGAAAATCGCCCGGACGCATTGCTTCAGCGCATTCGGGCGATTCTTCAACGCAACTTACGATACCAACACGTGCGGCCACTGCCGTCCGCCCGACGGACCGGGTGCGACGGACCGGGTGCGCGACCGCAAGGTGGAACGCAATCGCAAGGCCGTACGTAATCGCAAGAAATTTTCCGTCAGGCGACGACAGGCGGATTGGCGATCAGATCATCCGAACGGTGGTCTCCCGCGGAATCCTCCCATTCCAACATGGCGACCGGCGTAGTGTTGTCCACACCGAGACCGCGCTTCGGCTCGAACGTCAGCGTGGCCTGCTGGTTTCGCCGCGCCAGGTGAAGCTGATGGACGTGTCGTCATCGGTGGTGTACGAGAACGTGCCGTCGAACGCGTCGAGCTCGTTGCGGAACTTCGCGAGCGCGTTCAGCGCCTTGACCACCGGACGCTTAAGGTTCTCGTCGATTTCCGCGGTGGAATAGTAGTGGCGGTTGATGTCACGGCCGTTGTTGGTTTCGTGCAGCAGCTTCATGTCGTTACGCCCGGCGAGCGCGCCGACGTAGTAGACCTGCGGCACGCCCGGCAGGAAGAACTGCACCGCGCGGGCGGCGATGTAGTGCTGGTCGTTGCACCCGAGCGCCGAATAGTAGGTGCTATTGACCTGGTAGAGGTCGAGATTGGATGCGGCGGCGCCAGTGGCTGCCTGGGATTCGCCGTGGGTGTTGGCGTGGATGGTGTTGACGAGGTTGTCCACGTCCTCATCCGGCACCAGGCCCTTGAGCGAGCGGTCGAGCTGGTCGGAGCCGATGTCGATCACGCCGATGCGTCGTGCGTGTCGAGCACGGTGACGGCGTTGTTCGGGCGTATGTCGGTCCAGTGGGCGACGGGCTCGACGTGGCCGGTGCTCAGCGCGTGCAGCAGCAGCGGAGGCAGGGCGAAGTCGTAGACGCGGTCCACCTTGGATGCGATTTCGACCTGCTTCTTGTAGTAGGAGTGCACTTCGATGAGGATTTCCAGACCGCGCTTGACGCCTTCCTCACGCAGACGGGAGATCAGCTTGAAGGTCTTCGGGGTCATGAAGCAGCTGGTGCCGGCTTCCTTGGCGCCATAGCCGACGGCGTCGAGGCGGATGTAGCTGACGTGAGAGGCGGCCATCTGGTCGAAAATCGACATGAGGTATTCCCAACCCTTGTCGGAATCGGTGTCGATGTCCACCTGCTGCGGGGTGAAGCTCACCCAGACCAAGCGCGTCTTGCCGGCGAACTTGTAGTGGGTGAACGGCAGGCCCGGACGCGGACGGTAGATGCCGGCCAGGTCCTCTTCGGTGGCGCCGTTCGGGAACACGGAGCTCATGGTGAGGAACATCGGATAGTATTCGGACTCCTCGCCCTTGGCCAGCACGTCCTGGAACTGCTTGGATTCCCAACTCATGTGGTTGACGATGGCGTCGACCATGATGTTGTGGGTCTTGGAGAGTTCGGCGACGTCGTCCCAGCTGCCGAGACGTTCGTCGACCTTGGTGTGGTCGATCGGGTCGAAGCCTGCGTCGGCGCCGTCGAACGGGGTGAAGAACGGCAAGATGTGAACGCCGTCGTACACGCCGTCGAAGCGGGTGCGCAGAATGTCGGTCATCGATTGATGGTGCCGTCGCCAAGGCGGTCGGCGTAAGTGATGAGCTGCACCTTGTTTTTCATGGAGCCTCCTTCGGTTCCAAAAAGTCGTTGCGAGATTCTTTGCGGGAGTCCTTACGGCCATTCCCACGGTTGTGTCGAACCGGTTCGATATTACCGCAAATGGGGCTCGACACCAAAACCGCAACCGGTGTTCGGGCGTGTCGAACCGGCTTTCGGCCGAATCGCGGCGCATGTCTCCGGCGCCCGATTCGAAAGCGACGGACATGCGGGGGCAGCCGCGAGCGCAGGGCCCTCAGCCTTGGGCACAGGACTTCAGCTGCGGGCGCAGTCCGTAAGCTGGCCGACCTGCTTAAAGTAACGGTCGGGTTCGAGGCCGTCGACGGTCGCCACGTTCGTCATATGCACGCCGTCGAGGCGCCGTATTCGACGATCACGTCCAGCATGCGCTCCTGCCACGTCGGTTCAAGATACGGGTCGACGGCGTTGCTGCCCAACGCGCGCATCGCACAGACAAGCGCGTGCGCGCCCCAATTCGACGTGCCGGCCACCACCAGCTGGTCGGTCGGCACCGTGCAGGCGATGTTCTCGCCGTGGTCGACCACCCCTTCGATGGCGTAGTCCTCCACACGGCCCATGCCGATCTCGTTGCCGCCGTCGCCCACGCCGATCGTGTGCAGGCCGAGCAGCGTGAGCTGGCTCAGCGGCGCGGTCCATTCGGTGATGTCGATGCCGCGCCCCGCAACCTGCCGCTCGGCCTCACACCATGTATTCCAAATCGCGTTTGCTGGTGATGAACATGTGCCCCGGCGCGTGCGTGATCGCGAATTCCGGTTTGGACGCCATCACCGCGGCCTGCGGGGTCACGCCGCACGCCCAGAACACCGGCACATCGCCCGGCTCCAACACGGGGGCATCGCCATAGTCGGGATGCATGATGTCGTCGATGCCGATCGCGGACGGGTCGCCCACACATACGGGGGCACCGTGCACGGACGGGTAATAGCCGGAAATCCGGCATGCGTCGGCCACCTGCGTAGACGGAATGCCACGCATCGACACGACCATCGTCGAATGGAACGCGCCGGCCGAACGGCACTCGATCGACGTGTCGTACATCGGCACGTTGCGGCCTGCCGTGATGTGCCGCACCGGCACGCCCGCCTCCATCAGCGGAAACTCGAATGTGAAACTGCAGCCAATCACAAACGTGACCAAATCGGATCGCCAATACTCGCGAATATCGGGCACTTCGGCTACCAGTTCGCCACGCTTCCACACGCGGTACAACGGCACGTCGGTACGGATGTCGGCGCCCGGCGCGGTGACGGGTGCGGTGACGCCCGGCTCCATCACTTCCAGCAGCGGACAAGGTTTGGGATTGCGCTGCGCGAACAGCAGAAAATCGAATGCCTGCTCCTTGGGCAGAATCATCAGATTCGCCTGCGCGTAGCCTTGCGCGATGCCGCAGGTCGGGCGGACCAGGCCGTCACGGAACGCGGCGCGCGCCTGTTCGGGCGTGCTCGCCGCGCCAAGTTCGGTTGTTCCCATATCGGACATCCCATCCACCATTGCGCTCACCTTTCCCGTCGGCCGCCGTCCGGCCTTTTCCGAACGAACTGCCGACGAACCCCGAAATCAGATTCCGCAGAAACGGACGTTCAGAGTCGCTTTCCCTCACCTTGGTCGCCGAACGTTACGGGAGCCGCGCGATTCATGACGCGTATGTTTCCGCATTGCAAATTGCGGTGCCAAGTGGAAACAAACCATGGTTAGGTTGGACGCCGAAGACGCACGCGAACGCTGACGCAACACAACAGCGCAACAGCAATAAAGCGGCAATCAAAAGACGCGGAGCGCGGAAGAGAGGTTCCCATGAGTTCGATCGTTCTGGCAGTCGGTAACGGCAAGACGCTATTCGGAGGCGCAGGCGTGGCGCCCGACGCGGATCTGGTTCGTTTCGTCGATCCGGAAAGCCCCATCATCAACGCGTTCGATTTGTGCGCACTGCGTGGCGACGGCATTTTCGAAGCGACCACGGTATGGAAGGGTTTCCCGGTTTCGTTGGAGAACCATCTGAAGCGTCTCGCCAATTCCGCCCGCCTGGTGGACATGCCCGAGCCGAACATTCCCGCGCTCACCCGCGCGGTCCAGCTGGTCATCGACCAGTATGACGATCCGGAACCCGGTCCGATGCTGCGCATCATCGTCTCCCGTGGTCTCGATCCGGACACCGGCGTGGGCAAGGCGGCCGACCGCACGCCGACCGTCTACATCTTCCTTGACGCGAAGGGCACGCTGCATTCGCTGGAGCCGATCACCATGGCTTCGATGACGCGCGGCTACCCGTCGGACATCACCGCACGCGCCCCGTGGCTGCTCAACGGCGCGAAGACGCTGAGCTACGCGTTCAACTGCGCCGTGCACCGCGAATGCGCCCGCCGTGGCGTCGGCGACGCGATTCTGTTCACGGAGGACGGCTACACGATGGAATGCCCGAATTCGTCGATTGTGGCACGCTATGGCGATACGTTCGTCACGCCTGATCCGCGTATCGGCATCCTGAACGGCACGTCGCAGCGCGAAATGTTCGCCTGGGCGCTCGAAGAGGGCAAGAAGGCGGAGTACAGGAAGCTGCCGATCGCCGAGCTGCGCGAAGCGGACAGCCTGTACATGACGCACGGCGGATGGTCGATTCCGATCAGCGCGATCGACGGGCGCGCACTTGCCGTGGATGCGGCGGAGATCCAGGCGATCAACGATGCGATCCATTCGGGCCGCACGCACGAGGACGCGTTGAAGATCGGTCCGACCGGCGATTACGAATAAGGCGAAACGACCCGCTTAGCAGGTAAAACGGCCCGTCCAATGATGGGCGATACGGCCCGCTTAGCGCGTGGTATCGCCCAGTTTGCGCGTCACGGGAATCAGCACGTCCGGCTCGTACGGCTTGCGTCCCGTGGCGCTTGTCGTATCTGCTTGGCATCCCCTTCCTTGGCGATCGCACGAACGATATTGCCGACCGCGACCTGCGCGATTTTGTCGAAATTCTGCGCCACCGCGGTCATTTTCATACCGGCCAGGTCGGTCAGATACGTGCCGTCGTAGGCGATGATCTGCAGGTCGCGCGGAATCGAAATATGCCTCCGCATCGCTTCGCGCACGCAAAGCGCGGCACCGATATCGGAGCTGACCACGGCATCGACGCCGTCCACCGGCATACTGTTGAGCACAGCATTCACCGCGTTCTTATACCCTTGGAAATCCTCCACATTGCCGGCTTCGACGTACTCGTACCGCACGCCGGCCGCTTTCAGCTCCTGCTCCAACGTAAGGTAGTAGCGGACGGCCGGGAACGTTGTCTTGTGCAGGTCGAAATCGTCCGGGCTGTCTCCATTGCGCGCCGCCAAATCGAAGAACTGGTCGCGCGGGCCGCCGATCATCACCACGTGGTGCGCGCCGGTGTTGACCAGCATGTGCGCCATGAGCCGGCCGCCCTGCTCATGGTCGGAGCCGATCGACGCGATGCCGCCGCCCAGCACACGGTCGAAGGCGACGATGGGGCGGTGGATGGACGTCCAGTAATCGTTCGGATGGGTGGTGTGCGAGCAGACGATGATGCCGTCCATCATGTGACGGCGCAGCATGTCCACGTATTCGACCTCGCCGTTTTCCGCGTCGGCGGTGGAGCACAGCATGGTGCGCAGTCCTTGCGCGGCCAGCTCGCGTTGCAGATGCGCGGTAAGGGTGGCAAAGAAGGGGTGGCGGATGGTCGGCACGATCACGCCGACCAGGTTCGTGCGGTTCTTGTACAGGTTGCGTGCCAGCTCGTTGGGCACGTAATTGAGCTCTTTCATGGCGGCTTTGACGCGCGCGCGCATGTCGTCGGACACGTAGCCCGTCTTGTTGACCACTAGCGAAACCGTGCTCAGCGAGACCCCGGCCTCTTTCGCCACGTCACGCATGCCGACCATTGCCCAACACCTCTCCCCCGCATCGTCGGGATGTTTCCTTACAAATCGCGATATTATGTGTTATTTTACATGCATCTGTAACGTTTCTTTGCAATCGTCCGCACAATATGAACTATCAATTGACGAAAGACGCCCTCCCCCTCTTCAATTCCCCCGAAAAATCCACTTTTTCACCCGTGAACGACGTATGTTTCACGACGCGTTCCACGTATCTTCCACGCACGCCCCGCATGTACTCCACACGCGTTCCGCCCGCAAAAGGGCGGTGCGACACTTGCGATCATCTCGCTTGCGTCGCACCGCCCCTTGCGTTGCGTGGCCGCCGTCGATCCGGATGTGCCGGACGTGCCGCTGCCGGCGGAATCGCCCGCCTGGTCGAATCGGACAACGCCGCGCTGCTTGTCGAAGCTGGCTTTCTTGATCGTCACCGTCGCGCTGCTTGCCTTCAGACCGTGCTCTTGCGCAACGGACGCGTCGATGGTGACGGTGTAATCGCCGTCATCGGCAACGGAAAACGCCCACTTGCCGTCGGCAGCGGTTTTGGTTTCCGCCGTTGCCTTGCCGGACAGCGTGATGGTGACGTCGGCGATCGGCTTCTTGTCGGCGTCCTGCAGGATGCCGTTGACGCAGCCGTTGCTGGCGGTCGGATTGCATTCATCGACGGCCTGCGCGCCGGAATCGGCGGCGGACGCGATGGCGGGAGGGAGTACGAAAAGCATCGAGAGAACGGCGACAATCGAACAGAGTATGACGATTCCCGGTCGACGATGCCGTGTGAGATACGTTACGGCTGTCATAGGTTTTTCCTCTCTTGTTGTTTTCACAACGTAGGAGAGGAAACAGCTCGCGCGGTTGCGCTCAGATTTCCTGAACGTTACCCGATGACCGCCCGTGTAACGTGAAAATTACGCGCGGCCGAGCCGGTGACAGCTATGCGTGGCCGCCCAGCATGGCGATGCCGAATCCGAGCGCCACGCAGGCGAGCGGCACCGCGACCGTGGCAGCGCCATAGCCAGGGCCATGGCGAAACGGCGTTTGCGAATCAGCGACAGCACCTCGTTGATCGCCGACGAGAATGTTGAGAATCCGCCGAGGAACCCCACAACGAACGTCATTACCGTGCCCATATCAACCGACTGCGCATAGTACGACATCATGGCGATGCCGGCGCACAGGGAGGCGACGCCGTTGATGACGAGCGTGGCCAGGGGGAAGCTGTGGTTGCCGTCACGGTTCCAGCTGCGTTGGATCGACACGTCAAGCACATAACGGGCCATGGCGCCGATGCCGCCGAACAGGCAGATCATCCAGGTCATCAGCGCACCTCCCCTGTGGTCGGGTCGGCGACGAGCGGGATTTCCGCGGTGACCGGCTTGGGTTCGAAGCTGGGCAGAGGTGCGACGGGTTGCGATGACTGCGGCTGCGATTCGATTTTCGGCACCTGCCGGTCTGCGCG
>ENA-OQHA01001102-OQHA01001102.1-human-gut-metagenome-genome-assembly--contig:-NODE-1102-length-11180-cov-2.804940_pt1 | contig 11180 bp, 15 predicted proteins | sample MGYA00242558_ERZ504707 | MGnify/ENA primary metagenome ERZ504707 (study PRJEB26092, sample SAMD00036197) | human gut metagenome | host: Homo sapiens | study: EMG produced TPA metagenomics assembly of... | reverse complement strand
CGATCTTGACCTTAAGGCCGCTCTCCTTGATGGCCTTGACAAAGCCGTCGTTGGCGGCATCGAGTGCGGAGTGCTCGGTGAGTTGCAGAACGCCGATGGTGTAGTCGGAACCGGCGGCAGCAGAGCCGGAACCAGAGTTGCCGCCGCATCCGGCGAGCGGGGCGAGCGCGAGCAGACCGGCGGAGACCAGAAGGCTCCTGCGGCTGATGGTGATGTCCTTCATATCATTACCCCCAGTATAAAAATGGCTGGAAACACTGCACTGGGACAAAGTGCAAGTGGAACTATAGTAGCGCTGATGTCCATTTTTACAACAGCCTGGCGGGTTTTTTAATACAGAATCGGATGGGCGGTACGGGTAGTCGAATGGGCGGCGGAGGGTCTTATGCGGCGGAGGAGGCATCGTCCTCGTCCAGGACGGCGAAGAGCTTCTTGCCGTCGAGGAGACGTGTGGTGACGTTTCTCATGCGGCCGATCTCAACGGTACGCAGCGTGTCGTCGGCGCCTCGCGCGTCATAGACCGTTCCCAGCAAATACGAGATGCCGTCTCGTTGCTTGATGGCAAAGGGCCGGAGTGTCATCCGCGCCACTTCGACCTCTCCGCGTGCGTGACACTCGAAATATCAAAACTCACCGTGGTTCCGTGGTCGATGGCCTGCTCGATGAGCTCGCAGGCATCGATGCGCTTGACGGGCTTGCGTATGGCCTTGGTGGATTTGTCGCCTGCGCTTGGAGCAGGCTCGGGTGCATCGAGGTAGCCGCGAACGTCGGCACTCGCCATGGCGACCAGGTGCTGCGCCATGCTTTTTCGAATGGCGATGGGCGTAGAGCGGTTGCGCATGACCATGCCGTGGAGCCGGATGATCTCTTCGTCGGTGAGCGGACGGGTCAAGAGCCGATACCCCACGCCGCGCTTGTATTCAATTTCGTATCCGGCATGGCGAAGTGCGGAGATGGCGGTGTAGATGCTGCGCCGCGCCGCCGAGATGGGCATGCGGGCGGGGTCGTCGGGATGGGCGAGACGCCGGATCAACTCATCGGAAAGCATGGCCTTGTCCTCGCCGGTGTTTTCGCTTAATAATTGCAGGATGCGAACGGCGCGATAGGCTGCCATCGAGGCGGCGCCCCTCGTCGTGGTCTCGTAAGTTTCAACAGCGGTTTCGGTCATGGCGTCCACGTCCTTTCCGTTTTGGGTGGCGACGGTATGGAGCTAGGGCGCGGGGCTTTCCCAGGGGTGCAGGACACTCCGGGCGGTCGGTAGTCGTCGGCAAGCGGCGGGTCGAGTTTTCAACAGCCCTGCTCAACTGACCAAAATCTTGCCAAAAGCTTGACGGATACTGTTGAAAAAAGCGCCCCTCGGCTTGCCGAGAGGCGCTGGCGTGATGCGCTGGAACGCGTTCGGTGGCGCTGTGGCGATTAGAAGTCGGCGTTGCCCACGGTGCGCGGGTGCGGCAGGACGTCGCGGATGTTGCCCACGCCGGTCAGATACATGACCAAGCGCTCGAAGCCCAAGCCGTAGCCGGCGTGCTTGCAGGAACCGTAGCGGCGCAGGTCAAGGTAGTACTTGTACTGCTCGGGATTCATGCCCAGGTCCTTGATGCGGGCCTCGAGCAGATCCAGGCGCTCCTCGCGCTGGGAGCCGCCGATAATCTCGCCGATACCGGGAACCAGGCAGTCGGCGGCGGCGACGGTCTTGCCGTCCTCGTTCATGCGCATGTAGAACGCCTTGATCTCGGCCGGGTAGTCGGTTACGAAGGTCGGTCGCTTAAAGTGCTCCTCGGTCAGGAAACGCTCGTGCTCGGTCTGCAGGTCGATGCCCCAGCTGACGGGGTAATCAAACTGGTGGCCAGCAGCGACTGCCTGCTCCAGGATTTCGACAGCCTCGGTGTAGGTAACGCGGGCAAAGTCGGAGTTTGCCACATGGTCCAGGCGCTCGATCAGGCCCTTGTCCACAAACTTGTTGAGCATATTGAGCTCGTCGGGGCAGGTAGCCATAACGTCCTTAAGGACGTACTTGAGCATGGCCTCGGCGTTATCCATGTAGTCGTTCAGGTCGCAAAGGCCATCTCGGGCTCGATCATCCAAACTCGGCGGCGTGGCGCGTGGTGTTGGAGTTTTCGGCGCGGAAGGTGGGGCCAAAGGTGTACACGTCGCCAAAGGCCATGGCAAAGTTCTCGGCATTGAGCTGGCCGGACACGGTAAGGCTCGCGTGCTTGCCAAAGAAGTCCTGGCTCCAGTCGACCTCGCCGGACTCGGTGAGGGGCGGATTTTTGGGGTCGAGCGTGGTCACGCGGAACATCTCGCCGGCGCCTCGCAGTCACTCGTGGTGATGATGGGGGTGTTGACGTAGACAAAGCCCTGCTCCTGGAAGAAGCGGTGGATGGCGGCAGCCGCGACAGAACGGATGCGGAACACGGCGCGGAACAGGTTGGTGCGCGGGCGCAGGTGCTGCTGGGTGCGCAGGAACTCGACGGTTGCGCGCTTCTTCTGCAGCGGGTAATCCGGGGCGCTGACGCCCTCGACCTCGATGGAGGTGGCAGAAAGCTCGAAGGGCTGGGGCGCATCGGGGGTCAGCTTGACGGTGCCGGTGCAAATGAGTGCGGCCGAGACGTTTTGATGGGCGATCTCGTCGTAGTTGTCGAGTGCCTCGCGGTTCATGACGACCTGCAGGTCGCGGAAGCAGCTGCCGTCGTTGAGCGTAACAAAGCCAAAGTTCTTCATGTCGCGGATGGACTTGACCCAGCCGGCGACGGTGACGGTCTGGCCGCCAAGCGACTCGGCATCGGCGTAAAGCTGCGCGATTTTGGTGCGGTTCACGTATCCTCCCATAACGGTTGAATGATAGTTATCCATACAGTTCGATATTCTAGCAGCTCGGCTCATTTGGGCTATACAGATAAGGCATTGGCGGGATGGTTTTTCAAACGAAAAGCGCCCACGGCAAATGCTCGTGGGCGCTTTTCGTGTTGCCTTTTGGCTGTGTGGCGCGGGGCCTGGCTACTTGGTCTTGGCTACCAGCAGCGGGTCGCCCAGCTTGACGAGCGGGTTGCCGCCGATAAGCGTTCCGGACTCGCCGACATGGTCGATGCTCTTAAGACGATCGAGCTCGGAGATGATGACGGTCACGATGTCCTCGTGGCCGGCGGCCTTGATGGCCTCGCGATCGAAGCTGATGAGCGGCTGGCCGGCCTTGACCGTGTCACCCATCTCGACAAAGCGGGCAAAACCCTTGCCGTTCATTTCCACGGTGCCCAGGCCAACATGGATGAACACGCGAAGACCGTCCTCGGTGATCATGCCGATGGAGTGGTTGGTGACGGTGGTGGCGCCGATACGGCCGTTAGCGGGGGCGTAAATGGTGCCGGTAATGGGCTCGATGCCGTAGCCCTGGCCGAGCATGCCCGAGGCGATGGTCTCGTCGGGAACCTCACTCAGATTGACGAGCACGCCGTTGACGGGAGCGTAGATGACGCCTTCGCGGGTGGCGAAGCTTGCTGCGGGCGGAACGGACGCCTCGCCCGACGAAGTGAACGTGGACTTGAGCGAATCGAGCAGACCCATAGATGCCTCCAACGTATCAGGCGTGCATGTTGCATGCGTGTGGTTTGCCGGAAACGTTTCGTACGTGTTTCCCAGCATGGTCAGCGCTCCTATTTTACGCTGCTTAACGATGCCTCTGAACAGCGATTTTGTGATATATCAGTTGAAGGCCAACTCATTGCGGGGGTGTTTCTGCGCCGCGGGCTCAAGTGGGGTACGCTAAGGTGCGAAAAACGAGTGCGCACGAATCGCACGGAGGGAGCACCTATGATTATTGAGAACCATGCGCTGTGGGGCGAGGAGCCGACCGAGGATTATCCGGCGACGTTTACGTATCTGGGTGCCGAGCCGCTGCCCGACAAGCCCAATGGCCGCCGCCCCGCGGTGATCATCTGCGGCGGAGGCGGGTTTACGCATATCGCTCCGCACGAGCAGGACCCGGTGGCGTTTGCGTTTTTGGACCGCGGCTACCAGGCCTTTGTGCTCAACTATGTGACGAGCGCCACGGGCGACGTGAGCTTTCCGCACCCGCAGGCGGACCTCGCCAAGATGGTCGCTACCGTGCGCGCCAACGCCGACGAGTGGCATGTCGATCCCAAGCGCGTGTGCATCGTGGGTTTCTCGGCGGGCGGCATGATCTGCGCCTCGTTGGCAACGCAGTGGAAGACCGGACCCTTCGCGGGCCTTGCCGGGGCTCGTCCGGAGGATATTCGTCCCGACGCGTGGTGCTGGGCTATCCGTTGCTCGACCTTGCCTATGTGCGCGATATGCAGACGCGCGACCCGCGCATCGACCTGCGCGTGCCCAAGACGGGTGGCAAGACGGGGCGCGATTTGCTCAACGACTATCTGTCGATGGTGACGGGCGGCGAGGCGACCGATGAGCACCTGGCCGACATTTGCCCTACCACGCACGTTTCGCGTCAGATGCCCCCGACCTTTGTGTGGGGCGTTTCGGACGACAAGACGGCGCCGGTCGCGCAGGTCTACCCGTTTGCGCAGCGCATGGCCGAGGAGGGTGTTGCATGCGAGATGCACGTCTTTGACCAGGGTGGCCACGGCCTTTCGCTCGGCAACGCCAATACCGCGGTCGACAACGAGGACAAGCAGGTTTCCGTCCGTCCCTGGATCCGTCTGGCCTTCCGCTTCCTGGAACGCCATATGTAAAAGTAGACTACTTGCCCGTTTCAAAAAGTCTGCTTAGAGGAGGAGCCATGCTTGAGGTACGTATGTGGTTTTGGCCCAGACGCCGGTGGGGAGCAAGCGCGGCGAGGTGACGTTTTCACATGGGGTGAACGGCGCGCTCAGGGCAGTACTAAACGTCAGGGGCCTCAATATCGCTCTCTCGGGTGCCCGCGCTGAGTGCGATTTCTTTGAGCTCTCGGGTACTATCTCCCACGTCTTGATGGGCAAGGCGCCCTTTACATGCACGGGGTCGGTTGAGGGTGATCGACTCACTGCTACCGCGCGGTCGGGTTCCATTTCGATCTCGCTGAGCGGTATGCGCAAAGAGCTTTCGGGGCGCACCGCATAAAGTTTGCGCAGGTAAACATCGGTATTTGACTTTATAAAATAGTTCAGAGCGCTATCATTTGTCGTTACGAGTTGGTTAGCCCCGGTAAACGGTTAACCGCGTCTAACGAAAGGATGAGCGCGTGAAGCTCGATACACTCGAGATTGGAAAGGACGCCGTTGTCGCATCGGTGGCATCGGACGATCAGCACTCCGACAGCATATTTGGACATGGGCCTAACTCCGGGCACCGAAGTTACCATGATGAAGTATGCCCCCATGGGCGATCCGCTCGAGATTCGCCTGCGCGGCTACGAGTTGACGCTGCGCAAGGACGATGCCGCACGCATTGAGCTCGTGGATGTGCACGACACCGATACCGGCCCGCGCGTTAACGCCGCAATCGGCACGACGGATCACCCGGCCCTGGGCGAAGGGACGTATTCGCCTCGTGCTGCCAAGACGGCCGTGCCCGAGGGCGCACCGCTGCATTTTGCCCTCGCCGGCAACCAAAACTGCGGTAAGACCACGCTGTTCAACCAGCTTACGGGCTCCAACCAGCACGTCGGTAACTTTCCCGGCGTGACGGTCGACCGCAAGGACGGCACCATCCGTAACCATCCCGAGGCAAGCGTTACCGACCTGCCCGGCATCTATTCGCTGTCTCCGTACACGGGCGAAGAGATCGTCAGTCGCCAATTTATCCTGGACGAAAACCCCGATGCCATCATCGACATTATCGACGCCACCAACATCGAACGTAACCTGTACCTGACACTGCAGCTCATGGAGCTCGACCGCCCCATGGTCATCGCGCTCAACATGATGGACGAGGTGACCGCCAATGGTGGTGCCGTAGACGTCAACCTGCTCGAGAGCCTGCTGGGCGTGCCTGTTGTTCCCATTAGCGCTGCCCGCAACGAGGGCATTGGCGAGTTGGTGATCATGCCTTGCACGTGGCGCGGTTCCGCGAGCGCCCCGGTCGCCTGGACTTCTGCGCGCCCGATGGTCCAGACGGCGGCGCGCTGCATCGCTGCATTCACGGCATCGCCAACCTTATCGAGGACCATGCCGCGACGGCGCATATCCCGGTGCGTTTTGCGGCGACCAAGCTGGTTGAGGGCGACGAGCTGGTGACCGAGGCGCTTCATCTGGACCGTAACGAACTTGACGCCATCGAGCACATCATTACCCAGATGGAGGGTGAGGCCGGTACCGACCGTCTATCTGCACTGGCTGACATGCGCTTCGGCTTTATCGGCGACGTGTGTGGGCGCTGCGTCGTCAAGCCGCACGAGAGCCGCGAGCACGTGCGTTCCGTCAAGATCGACCGCATCCTGACGGGTCGCTACACGGCCATTCCAGCGTTCCTGGTGATCATGGGTCTCGTCTTTTGGCTGACGTTTGGCGTGATCGGCGCGGCGTTGCAGGGACTTATGGAGGACGGCATCGCTGCCATCATCGCCTCGGCCGATGCGGGCCTCAAGGCGTTCGGCACCAACGACGTGGTGCGCTCGCTGGCTGTCGACGGCGTGCTTACGGGCGTGGGCAGCGTGCTGACCTTCCTGCCGATTATCGTCGTGCTCTTTTTGTTCCTCTCCATTCTGGAAGACTCCGGCTACATGGCGCGTGTGGCCTTTGTCATGGATAAAGTGCTGCGTCGCTTTGGCCTGTCGGGCCGCAGCTTCGTGCCTATGCTCGTCGGTTTTGGCTGCACCGTGCCGGCTATCATGTCGACCCGTACGCTCCCATCCGAGCACGACCGCAAGATGACGGTCATGCTCACGCCGTTCATGAGCTGTTCGGCCAAGTTGCCGGTCTACGGTCTGCTGTGCGGGGCATTCTTCCCGCAGGCGACAGTTCCCGCCATGGTCTCGCTCTATCTGATTGGTATCGTGGTCGGCTGCATTGCCGCCCTGGTGCTCAACCGCACGGCATTTAAGGGCGACCCGGTGCCGTTTATCATGGAGCTTCCCAATTACCGCCTGCCGAGCGTCAAGACGACGGTGATGCTGGCATGGGATAAGGCCAAGGACTTTATTACCAAGGCCTTTACCATTATCTTTGCCGCCACCGTGGTCATCTGGTTCCTCCAGACGTTCGATATCCGCTTTAATGTGGTCGCCGATCAGTCGCAGAGTCTGCTTGCCGGTCTGGGTAGCATCATCGCGCCGGTGTTGGCCCCACTCGGTTTTGGCGACTGGCGTGCGTCGACGGCGCTCGTCACCGGACTCATTGCCAAGGAGAGCGTCATCTCGACGCTCACGGTGCTTTTGGGCGCAACGTCGCCCGCGGCGCTGTCGACCATGTTTTCGCCGTTTACCGCCTACGTGTTCCTGGTCTTTACGCTGCTGTACCCGCCCTGCGTAGCGGCAATCGGCGCCGTCAAGAGCGAGTTGGGCGCGCGCTATGCCGTGGCCGTGTTCGCGTTTCAGGTGACGGTCGCCTGGATCGTGGCGTTTGTCGTGCATTCGGCGGGCATATTGCTGGGGCTGGCTTAGTTATTTATTGATGGCGCAACCTCTGTGTATTGAGTTGATTACGGCCCCGCATCTGTTGCTGACGGATGCGGGGCCGTTGCTATATAATCGCCCATCGCTCAAGACAATCGGAGGGGGTTCCTACATGACTCAGGCAAGACAAGATGGCATCTCGCTCAAGCAGTGGCTCCCGCTTATCGGGCTTGCCTGCTGTTCGTTCGTGTTCAACACATCAGAGTTCATGCCCATTGGCCTTCTGACTGATATTGCCGCATCGTTCTCGCTCACCGAGGCCCAGGCAGGCATCATGATTTCGGTCTACGCCTGGGGTGTCATGCTGCTGTCGCTGCCACTCATGGTGTTTGCCTCGCGCTTTGAGTTCAAGCGGATGCTGCTGGGCGTTTTGGCCGTGTTTTCGCTCGGCCAGTTCTTGTCCGCCTTGGCGCCCACCTATCCTATTTTGGTTTGCGCGCGTCTGGTGGTCGCCTGCGCGCATGCCGTGTTCTGGTCGGTCGCCTCGATCATGGCTTCGCGCCTGGTCGACACCCGCCATGGGGCGCTCGCCATCAGCATAATCGCCACGGGCTCGTCCATCGCGCAGATTTTTGGCCTGCCGATCGGCCGCGCCATCGGGCTGGCCGTGGGCTGGCGCATGACATTCGCCGTGGTCGGTGCCTTCTCTGCCGCCGCGGTGGTGTACCAAGCCGCGGTGTTTCCGGCTATGCCGCGGGTGAGCGCTTTACCGTCAAACAGCTGCCCGTGCTGCTCAAGAACCCGTTCCTGATCGCGCTCTACGCGGTCACGGTCTTATGGCAACCGGCTATTATGCGGGTTACAGCTATATCGAGCCGTTCCTGGCGCAGGTCGCGCACGTCGACGCAAGCGCTATTACCATGACGCTGACGGCGTTCGGCTGCTCTGGTCTGCTCGGAAGCTGGCTGTTCGGCCGTCTGTTCGATGGGCATCGCTTCCCGTTCTTGGCTATCACGCTCTCCGGCGTGCCGGTGGCTCTGCTGCTCATGGGTCCGGTTGCACCGTCGCTCGTCGCCGTTCTCGCTGTTTGCGCGCTATGGGGCTGCTGCGCCACGGCCTTTAACGTGGCGTTTCAGGCCGAGCTCATCAAGTACACACCGGCGGATTCGTCGGCCGTCGCCATGTCGATCTTCTCGGGCCTGTTCAATCTGGGTATCGGCACGGGCACCGCAATCGGTGGCGCCGTGGTTTCGGGTCCCGGTATCGCTTGGATTGGCTTCGCGGGCGGGGCGATTACCGTCGTGGGCGTCATCCTCGCCATCACGGTGCTGTTCCCGGCCATACGCCGCGCAAAGCCCGTCGCCTAATCACGTCCCCTCATCAGCTGCGGTGGAATAGCTCCTGTTTAAGGCCTCTGAAGGCCCAAGCAGGAATTATTTCACCGCAACTTATTTTGGGGGAGGGGATACGCGGCGGGCATACAATGGATGTCGTTGTGTTGAGCTTACCGGGAGGTTGCTATGTGGGCATACGAGACGACGTTCTATCAGATCTATCCGCTGGGCTTTTGCGGAGCTCCGCGCGAAAACGCCGCGCCCGTTGCCGAAGATGAGCTCGCCCAGGCTGCCAACGCAGCGCCCAACCCCGATGCGCCCATCATGAAGATCGCCCAATGGGCCGACTACCTGCAAGAGCTCGGCATCGGTGCTGTGCTCATTAACCCGCCGCTCGAATCCGACGGCCATGGCTACGACACGCGCAGCCTGCGCCATATCGACCGTCGCCTGGGTGGGGATGCCGATTTTGCCGCTGTATGCGAGACGCTGCACGCCCATGGCATCCGCGTGGTGCTCGATGCGGTCTTCAACCATGTGGGCCGTGGCTTTTGGGCCTTCCGCGATGTGCAGGAGCGCAAGTGGGACTCGCCCTACAAGGATTGGTTCCACATCAGCTTTGACGGCGACTCCTGCTATGGCGATGGCTTTTGGTACGAGGCTGGGAAGGCCATTTTGAGCTCGTGAAGCTCAACCTGCAAAACCCCGCCGTGTCGATTACCTGCTCGAGTCCGTGCGCCGTTGGGCCGACGTCTTTGGCGTCGACGGCCTGCGCCTGGACGTTGCCTATATGCTCGACCGCGACTTTATGCGCCGCCTGCACGCCTTTGCCCGTGAGCTCAAGCCCGACTTTGTGCTGATCGGCGAGACGCTCCACGGCGACTACAACCAGATCGTCAACGAGAGATGCTCGACTCCTGCACCAACTACGAGTGCTACAAGGGCCTGTACTCCAGCTTTAACTCGGTCAATATGTTCGAGATCGCGCACTCGCTGCACCGCCAGTTTGGCGGTGACCCGTGGTGCATTTATCGCGGCAAGCATCTGCTGTCGTTTGTCGACAACCACGATGTGCCGCGCCTGGCGAGCATCCTTACCGACAAGTCCTGTCTGCGCCCCGCTTATGGCATGCTCTTTGGCATGCCGGGCATTCCGTGCGTCTACTATGGCAGCGAGTGGGGATTCCTGGCGAAAAGGGCGGCCCCGATGGTGACTGGGCGCTGCGACCTGCGCTCGATGAGCCTGCGCCCAACGAGCTGACGGCCTTCATCAAGCAGCTCGCGCACCTGCGCTCGGCAGACGACGCGGCGGCCGTGCCCTCAACTATGGTGCCTATCGCAACGTGGTGATTCAGACAAGCAGCTGCTGTTCGAGCGCGCCTGCGACGACGCGACGGTGCTCGTGGCGGTCAATGCCGTGAACGAGCCCTATACCTTTGGAGCCGGCGAGCTCAACGGCTCCTTTGCCGACCTACTTGCCGACGATGCGCCCACGGCCGAGCTTACGGTACCCTCGAGCTTGCACCCTATGAGGTGCGCTATCTACTGAGGGCCTAGCCCATGCCTGTGTCCGACGAGGGCTATCAACATATTGAGCATGGGTTTGAACCCGTGTTTGACGAGCGCTCGCGCGTTTTGGTGCTCGGATCGTTTCCCTCGGTGCTTTCGCGCGCCAACGCCTTTTATTACGGCAACCCTCAGAATCGCTTTTGGCGTGTGATGGCCGTGTGCTCGGTGCGCCCGTGCCGCCCAACGAGGGAGACTCTTTGGCGAGCGGCGAGCCCGCGACGCTCGACGCCTCGGTTGCTGCCAAGCGATCCATGCTGCTTAACGGTGGCGTAGCCCTGTGGGATGTGATCGAGAGCTGCGACATTAAGGGCTCGAGTGACGCTAGCATCAAAAACGTTGTGCCGGCACATATTGAACGCATTGTGGATGCCACGCCGATCGAGATCGTTGTCTGCAACGGCGGCACGGCCGGACGGCTCTACAAACGCTATCTACAAGAGCGGACGGGGCTACCCGCCATCGTGCTGCCGTCGACGAGTCCTGCCAACGCGGCGTGGCGTTTGGAGCGGCTTGTCGAGCGTTGGAGTGAAGCCGTTGACTGGGCAGCTCATTAATTTAGATTATTGATTGAGTGCGGGCGCCGAGGTGTTTCAGAACGCTCGCCAGATCGGCACGGGCACGGCTGGCTCGGCGCAAGCCATGCCGTCGGCGTCGACGTCCTCGGCATTACCACCACCAAGTCGCTGCGCATGCTCAACCGAACAGCCCATACGAACGGCGCCTACGAGCTTGTCCATCGCTTCCGAAACGGTCGCCGCAAGAGTCCCATGCGCG
>ENA-OQHA01001101-OQHA01001101.1-human-gut-metagenome-genome-assembly--contig:-NODE-1101-length-11181-cov-5.173421_pt1 | contig 11181 bp, 12 predicted proteins | sample MGYA00242558_ERZ504707 | MGnify/ENA primary metagenome ERZ504707 (study PRJEB26092, sample SAMD00036197) | human gut metagenome | host: Homo sapiens | study: EMG produced TPA metagenomics assembly of... | reverse complement strand
CTTTTGGTTTGTTTAAACCGTTCTTTAAATGTAAAGAAATTTTCGAGAATCGTATGTGTTTCACTGTTTAGTTATCAAGGTTTGTTGTGTCTGTCTCTCAGACAGCTCGTTTATTTTATCTCATCTCAAATCGTTTGTCAAGTACTTTTTTCAACTTTTTCAAACTCTTTTTTGATGAATCTCTGTCTCGCTGACAGCTTGTTTACTTTATCACATCCACAAGCGTTTGTCAACAAGTTTTTTCATTTTTTGAAAAATTTATTTTTTTCAAAAAAATAACGGAGAAGGAGGGATTTGAACCCTCGCGCCGCGTTAGCGACCTATACCCTTAGCAGGGGCACCTCTTCGGCCTCTTGAGTACTTCTCCAGACTCCGAACTTACAATTTCTTATTAAATTGGAGTGCATTTCTTCTGTGTTTTCATCCGAAACGCATGGTTAATTATATCCGAAAGATATAAGTTTTGTCAACACCTTTTTTTCATTTTTTACATTAATTTTATCTTAGCGCGATTGACCAATCATATTATCCCCTTAGACAGGTGGCTACGCACGACACGCTGTCCGTGTGGACAGCGCAGGGGAAGTCCATCTCAGAGTTCCGAAGTCCGAGGGCTTCCCTGCCCCCCACCCTCTTGGCACGGAACAAGCGCTACATCTTCGATATATAATGCGACTGACTTTTATTATGGAATCTTATGCCAAGCTGATTACTGTCTGAGCCGATATTATTCCGGAACGTTGTGCCGAGCTGATTCTTAGATACAACATTCCTCCTGAACAATTTCTGTATGACACTCTACTGCCATGCATCATTGAATACTATCTCGAACTGTTCACTTTCCGCAACCGGCCTGTGTGCACAGCCGAGGAGCTGGCATATGAGCGGGGCGCTCTGCAGGAGGTGTGACAACTACTTAGGCTCTGGAAGGTGGCGTTGTTTTTCAAAAGTTCGCTGTCTGAGCGCAGCGAGTTCGGACTTTTGGAAAACGCTTTTAGCCACCTTTCAGAGTCTTAGTAGTTTCCACCGACGAAGCCTGTCCCGCCCATATGCCAGCTCCTCGGCGTCCGTCAAACCACGAAATCCCGCAACCCCCAAAGAAAAGAGGCCGCACATGCAGCCTCTTACACACATAACTATAGAAACTATAAGTAACCCAACATCAGATCATCCAGAAATTATCCGTGCAGACAATCCTCCTGTAAGTCTCAAACTTAAACCACTTATTATGAAACTCCGACTTATTATCAGCAGCCTCAAACTCCCTCAAAAACATCTGATAATCATCATTACTGCGGATCTCCAGGGCAAAACCTCTCTCATCCACAACAGGAAGCCCCATAAACACATACTCATCCAGCGGAATAATATCCTGCACCCTCTTATCACGGATCAGAACAGCCGCGCTATCCTCCAGAGAAACAATATCAAAATAGCCCGGATACTCAAAGCTGTCACCCTCAACAGGCACCACATCCCCTACATAATAAGTCTTAACCTCTTTATCCGCCTTGGAAAGCAGCGCATTCTCAAGGTTAAAATAAAACTCCTCAAAAACATAACCGCCAACCTTCACATCATCCTTCTGGAAATAAGGCTTCTCCCCCTCAGTATCAACCGCTTCCACAACACCACATGCAGAAGTCATATGACTCACACGGTCGATCAGGATCAGCTCACCAAGAGTCTTATTCCTCTTAAACTCATCCAGCACAACCTTATCAGAAAGACCGATTTTGCAAAGAGCGATCTCATTCTTCTCGATCGTATCCGCATGCAGATGCTCCCCGGTATTTACATCCGTCTTAAACTCAATACTCTTAACCACACCTGCGATCTTCTTGGTACCAAGCTTCACAAGATACTCCTTGCCCACTTCAAGCCTGGAATCATCCATCCATAGAAGCGTAGCCTCAAAGCCCTTTGCAACAGGGATCTCATTATTATTGGTAAGAACACATCCACGGCTTACATCCACCTCTTTATCCAACTGTATCGTAACAGCCTGGCCGGCAACAGCCTCTTCACGATCGTCACTGCCCACCAGGATCGTCTTAACAGCCGCTGTCTCGTTGCTTGGAAGCGTTGTGATGATATCGCCTACATGAACCCGGCCACTCTCGATCTGGCCCTGGAAACCGCGAAATTCATGGTTTGGACGAGAAACACGCTGAACAGGCAGATAAAACTCGCTGACATTCTCAGCCTCTGAAACATCCACAGTCTCAAGATGCTCCAGAAGAGCTTTCCCCGTATACCAGCATATTCGGAGACTTCTTCGTTACGTTATCACCCTCTGTAGCACTGACAGGAATGATCACAACATCCTGAAGCCCCAGAGTCTCAGAAAGCTCATTGATATCCTTTACGATCTCATTAAAACGACTCTCACTGTAATCAACAAGATCCATTTTGTTAACAGCAAATACAAAATGATGGATACCCATCAGAGCGCAGATACGTGCATGACGCCTTGTCTGGACCAGAACCCCCTGCTTCGCATCCACAAGAATAATGGAAAGCTGAGCAAAGGAAGCTCCAACCGCCATGTTCCTTGTATACTCCTCATGTCCGGGAGTATCCGCAACGATAAAGCTTCTTTTATCGGTTGTAAAATAACGATACGCAACATCAATGGTGATTCCCTGCTCACGTTCTGCCATCAGGCCATCCAGAAGAAGAGAATAATCAATGGCACCACCTCTGGAACCTACCTTGCTGTCCAGAAGAAGGGCTTTTTCCTGGTCCGCATATAAAAGCTTGGAATCATAAAGAATATGACCGATCAGTGTAGATTTTCCATCATCTACACTTCCGCAAGTGATAAATTTCAGTAATCCGCTCATCCTAGAAGTACCCCTCTCTCTTTCTTTTTTCCATACTTGCAGCTCCGCCGTCGGAATCAATAACACGTGTGGTTCTCTCAGATTCCACAGAGCTTAAGGTCTCGTCAATGATCTCGTCCAGTGTCTCCGCGTCAGACTCGATACCACCTGTCAGAGGATAGCATCCGAGAGTACGGAAACGTACCTTTTTCATCTGCGGCTCCTCCCCCGGGTTCAGGCGCATTCTGTCGTCATCCACCATGATAATGTTGCCGTCTCTGTATACAACCGGACGCTCTTTTGCAAAATAAAGAGGAACGATCGGGATATTTTCTCTCTTAATATACTGCCAGATATCCGTCTCAGTCCAGTTGGAAATCGGAAAAACACGGATGCTTTCGCCTTTATTGATCTCCGTATTATAAAGCTTCCACATCTCCGGACGCTGGTTCTTCGGATCCCATGCCTGCTCTGCGTTACGGAAGGAGAAGATACGCTCTTTTGCACGGCTTTTCTCCTCATCACGACGACCACCGCCAAATGCAGCTGTGAAACCATATTTCTTAAGGGCCTGCTTCAGGGCCTGTGTTTTCATGATATCTGTGTATGCGGAACCGCTGTCAAAAGGATTGATTCCCTGCTTCACACCATCCTGATTAATGTACTCCAACATTTCGATTCCCAGATCCTTCGCGGTTTTGTCACGGAACTCAATCATCTCTTTAAATTTCCATGTTGTGTTTACGTGAAGAAACGGGAATGGCGGTTTCTCCGGGTAAAAAGCTTTCATTGCAAGATGAAGCATTACAGAACTGTCTTTTCCTATAGAATAAAGCATTACCGGCTTCTCGCACTCTGCTGCAACTTCACGGATGATATAAATTGCCTCTGCTTCCAGCTCATCCAAATGTGATAATCCACTCATATCTGATCTCATCCTCCTGTTCCGGCCGCCAGAACCGGCAGCACTTATCTTCTGGTCTAATATTTATTCGAATTCCGTCGATCCACATCGATCACGGATGTAGAACCGTCCGTTTTTGTAATGATCCAGTGAAGGATATCACCTTCGCTTTTTACATTCATGATACTTCCGTTACCGCCGATATCTGCACCAAGGAAAAAGTCGATGGCACCGGCTTTACATTCCTTTACACAGGAAACGCAGCCCCAGCAGTTTTTCGGATATTTCATCACGGCTTTTTTGTCTTCCATGACGATCAGGGTTCCCGGACATACTTCACTGCATTTTCTGCAGCCAACACATTTTTTCTGATCAATTCGTATGCTCATATGTGTCCTCCTTTACAATGTCACGGAAAATCATCCTAATCTCGCCGTTTTCCAGTTTTGAATTTACATATTTATAAAATTTCTCATCTGTTTCCGGATGATCCAGATTTTCGTTGAAAGAATGCCATCTGGTCTCTTTGCGGTTTTTCAGATGAGCGATCAGTGAACGGCACACAATGAGACGCTCACGAAGTTCGTATGCAAACATCAGCTCATGCATATCTGCTGCCGCTGTTTTTTCGGCAAGAGCCTGAAGCTGAAGGATTTTTTCGTCTGCAAGATCAAGCTGCTTCTCATTAAACTGATAATTGGAAGCAATTCCTCCCGCATATTCATCCATGACCTTCTGCATAGCTTCCTCAAGCTCCTCAATGGAAAATGCCGGTGCATCTTCATTACGGAACTTTTCATACCGGGAAAGGATCTTCTCTTCCTGAACCTTGATCGCCGCCTCTGTCTGAATATCAGCCTCTTTCAGATTCCTGCACCAAACTGTTTCACCATATCCAATGCTGCAAGCTTTCCTTCTGCAAGAGCTCCTGTCACATATTTCTGCGGACATCCGCCTGCAACATCACCAGCAGCATAAAGTCCCTTCACCGTGGTTTCACGGCCTGTATTTACCCAGTAGCCGCTGGCTGTATGACCGCCTACGATATATGGCTCTGTCCCCTGGATCTCAACATCCTGCTCGCTGGGGTTCTTTCCGCTTTCGATCCATTTCAGAGTCTGGCTCGGTGCCATGTTGAGATAAGCCTTCAGAAGATCTTCGTCCTGTTCCTTCGTGATCCCTGTAGTCTTCAGGTAACACGGTCCGTGGCCAAGCTGATTTTCCCGCACTGTTCCATAAACTCTCTCGCTTGTGGTCAGTCCGTATTTTGTCTCATAGATCTCGCCTGCTGCATTGATCTGTTTTGCGCCGACACCTGTGCGATAGTTCCCGTAGGAGCAATGGTATCCTTGCAGCGAAGTGCGATAAAACGCATCTCAAAGGACGTCATCTCCGCACCTGCCAGAATTCCCATTGCGTATCCTGCACCTGTGTTAAACGGCGGATACCACATCTTATGTCTGGAAAATCCGGGATTATTTGGTTTATAAAGTCCGGCCGCTCCGCCTGTTGCAGCAAGAACTGCCTTTGCCCGGATAATGTATGCGGTTTCTTCCATAATAGAGAAACCAACCGCTCCGTAAACCTGTCCGTCTTTTACAAGAAGGTCTGTGATATTTACATAATTCAGAACGTCTACGTTCTCAGCTTTATGAACTGCATCAGCAAGAAGAAGTTTAAAATTCTCACCGTTGATCTTGATGTTACGGTTTCCTCTGGCAACATAATCGCCATTTTCATCCTTCAGGATCACAAGCCCAAGCTTCTCCATTTTTGCGGTAACTTCGTTGAAATTCTCCGCTGCTGTAAGAAGAAGGTCCTGCCTTACGATACCGGCAGCATCCTTTGTGGCATAATCTACATAATCCTGAGGTTTGCGGCCTTTTACGATGTAAGCATTGATGGCATTAACACCGGCTGCCAGACAGCCGCTTCGTTTAATATTTGCTTTTTCTGTGATCAGTACCCTGCCGGCTTTCTGTTCTGAGAGAACCAGCGCCGCATAGCAGCCTGCGGTACCTCCGCCTATGATCAGCACATCTGTTGTAATTTCCTTTGTGTTTAATCTGTTTTTCATACTCATCACTCTGTTATCTGAATCTCATGTACAGTTACATTTTTTTCTTTATCTACGCCAAAGGCCTTCAACACCGGATTTTCTGCATCCATAAGGGAGAGGATCAGATATTCAATGTTCGGGTCAAATGCAAGTCGTTTATCTTCTTCGGAAGGCCTTGACGGAGACTCCGGATGAGAATGAAAATTTCCGATCATCTGATATCCGTTCTGACGGATATCTTTGATCGCGCTCAGCTGTTCCTTCGGGTCCATGGAAAAGTGTTCGTTGCTTTCATCAATATTTGTCAGCAGATACACCTTCTCGATGGTTTTTACATCGCCCTCAATGGTCCCGCCCAGAAGGCCGCAGGACTCATTGGGAAGTCCTTTTCTGCAGTGATCTAATATTTTCTCGTAATCTTCTTTTTTTAATTTCAGCATTTCTTCGCAGCCTCCAATGGGTTTCTATACTTATTTATACTGTCTGCACCAGCAGACACTTTTGCCTTCTATATTATCAGTGTTTCAATTCACACACAGCCTGCTCATAATCGATCAGCTCTGTGATCGTCGGATCATCGCCGCATACCGGGCAATGATGATTCTTCGGAAGCTTCACGGTACGGAAAGTCATCTTCAGTGCATCGTAGGTGAGAAGTCTTCCTGTAAGGAGATCGCCCTGTCCGATGATATACTTGATAGCTTCCATTGCCTGAAGGCTTCCGATCACTCCGCCCATAGCTCCGATCACGCCAGCCTGCTTACAGTCGGTACGGCATCCTTAGGCGGCGGGCTCTGAAATGCACATCTGTAGCATGGGCCCTGTCCCGGAACGTAAGTCATCAGCTGTCCCTGGAAACGGATGATTCCTGCATGTGAAAACGGTTTCTCAGCCATTACACAGGCATCGTTGATCAGGAATTTTGCAGGAAAGTTGTCTGTTCCGTCAAGAATGAAATCGTAATCTTTGATCAGATCCATGATGTTGCTGGAATCTACAAAGGTATGATATGTATTTACAGTAACGTCCGGGTTGATTGCTTTCATGGTCTCAGCCGCAGACTCTACCTTCAGTTTGCCTACATCTGCAGTTGTGTGGATGACCTGTCGCTGAAGATTGGAAAGATCCACCTCATCTGCATCCGCGATCCCGATTGTTCCCACACCTGCTGCTGCAAGGTAGAGGGCTGCCGGTGCTCCAAGTCCGCCGGCTCCGATGATCAGAACCTTTGCATTCAGAAGCTTTTTCTGACCTTTTACTCCGACCTCTTTCAGGATGATATGGCGGGAGTACCGCTCAAGCTGCTCATTTGTAAAAGCCATTATCTTGCGCCTCCTCCCATGTAGTACAGGAACTCAACAACATCGCCGTCCTTTACCTCTGTCTCCGGAACGTCTGCCTTACTGATGAATTCATCGTTGATAGTTACGGTTACATACTCAGGACTTTCGATATCCTCTTTCTCAATAAGCTCTGTAAGCTTCAGTCCGTCTTCGTATTCCTTTTTATTTCCTGCAACTGTGATTGTCATTTCTCTGTTCTCCTATTCTTCAACTTTTCTTACGATCAGTGTATAAGTTCCGTCTTCGTTGTCCTCGAGTTTCAGGATCTGATGTCCTTCTTCCTTCACGCTTCTCGGCACATTCTGTACCGGCTCGCCATCGTTCATTTTGATCGCCAGGATCTGTCCGTCATCCAGCTCCTCAAGTGCTACTTTTGCTTTTACAAAGGTTACCGGGCAAACTACATCGGTAATATCTACTGTATCATCAATCTTAATATCAGCCATTGTATGCTCCTTTCAAAACTTTCTGAAGTTTTTCAGCACCTACCCGGTCGATGGTAAATTTAAAACGCTCTCCCGGATTTGCATGATCCTCAAAGAACCGGATCGCTGCATCGGTCACTCTGAAAAGCTGCTCCTCAGAGGTGATCAGCGGAAGGAATTCCTGTCCCCTGCTGATGTGATTTCCAAACGTTCCTCCAAAGGAAACGATATATGCTTCGTTTACATCCCATACATCCACAGGACAGGATTTTGCACATCTGCCACAGTAGTTACATTTCTCTGTATCGATCACCAGCTTGTCATCCTCAAAGGAGATGGCGTTTTCTCTGCAGGCCTTTTCGCAGACGCCGCAGTGGATACATGCATCCTCTTTCCAGCTGACCTCAGCTGCTCCCTTGATCCCTACATCATTCTCCTCTGCCTTCAGACAGTTGTTCTGACATCCGGTAACACCGAATTTAAATTTATGAGGAAGCTCTCTTCCGAAATATCTCTCATTTAATTTCACCGCAATGTCATAGCTGTTGATATTTCCGCTTGGACAGACAGCGTTGCCCTGGCAGGCTGTAACTGTACGGACTCTCGGTCCGCAGACACCAGGCTTGCATCCGCCTTTTGCAAGATCATCCTTTACATCATCAATATCATCTAATTTAATGAACGGGATCTCAACTCCCTGTCTGGAAGTAAGATGTACATATCCGTCACCGTATTTCTCAGCTACCTCTGCGATCTTCTTAAGGTTTTCTGCGGTAAGTGTACCGCCTACACAGGCAAGACGAAGGGAAAAATTATTTTTCTGCTTCTGTCTCATGAAACCACCTTTTTTTAATGTAGCGTAATCTACTTTTGCCATAACGAACTCTCCATTTCTCTGCTGGTGCAACTCCTGGTACATCGTTTTCGGTGTACCATATTTATCGGTTATTTTCTATCGCTTGTTTGAAATCTTCTTTTAAATCTTCAATATCTTCAATTCCCACACTGATACGGATCAGATCCTCGAATACTCCGGACTGCTGCTTCTCTTCATCGGAGATGTGTGCCGCAATGGTGGATTCCGGATGAATCACCAGGGTCTTCGTATCTCCGATATTGGAGATGATCAGCGGGATCTTCAATGAATTAATAATGGAAAAAGCCTTCTCCTTGCTTCCGGTTCTTACGGTTACGATAGCTCCGTAGCCATTCTTAAACTGCTTTTCCGCAATTTCGTGATAAGAGCTTTCTTCCAGTCCCGGATAATTTACTTCAATGTCATCACCCAGGCCCTGTAAAAATCTCGCAAGCTCCAGTGCATTATCACACTGTCTCTGCATTCGAAGTCCCAGAGTTTCCAGTCCCAGGTTATTAAGGAAAGCATTCTGCGGAGCAAGACACGCGCCAGTGTTCCGGAAAAGTCCGTTTCTAAGCTTGGCGATGTATGCAAATGGTCCGAATTTCCGGTATGGAGCAAGTCCCGGATATCGGTCAGGGTCCCATTTCAGACCCTTACCACAGACAAGAATGCCGCTGATCGCATCACTGCTTCCATTAATATATTTGGAAGAGGAATGAACCACAATGTCAGCTCCAAGCTTCAGTGGCTGGATCAGATACGGTGTTGCCACGGTGTTGTCTACGATCAGCGGTACGTCATACTTATGTGCCACTTCTGCAACTGCCTGGATATCGGTAACGTCCAGCTTGGGGTTTCCGATGGTCTCCGCAAAAACAATTCTCGTCTTCTCTGTGATCTCTGCCTCAAAAGCTTCCGGCTTATTCTCTTTCACATATTTTACGGAAATCCCGAAAGGCTTCAGATCATCGAACAGTTCCACGGTTCCGCCGTACAGTCCGCAGGCTGCCACGATCTCGTCTCCCGCCTGAAGAATGTTCAGAAACGCATTGGTCAGCGCTGCCATTCCGGATGCACAGGCCACACTTCCGATCCCATCCTCCAGCATGGTCACTCTCTTCTCAAAGGACTCTACCGTAGGATTGTTGATCCTTGTATAGGAGAAGCCCATTTTTTTATTGTCAAAAATTTTCTCCAGGTCTTCCGCACTGTCATGTCGGAATGCGCTGCTCTGATAGATTGGAACCTGTGTGGCTCCCTGCGGATATTTCTCATTAGTGCCGTGGAGCAGTCCTGTATTAAAGCCGTATTCGTTCATAGCCTCTTCCCTTTCTTTTGTTGACACTTATATTAACCTACTATTCATAGTATGTCAATAGGAAAACTGTATTAAATGTATTTTTTTGTGTACACAACTATATGACAGCATGATACAATTATAGCAGTTACGATAATTACAGCACCAAAAGAAAGATGCCCGCAGGCATACAAACCTGCATTAAGAACAGGAGGTGATCCCTATCAATATAAACCCGAAACTCCGGAATATTTCTCATTCTTTATTCAGTCCCACCCTTGATTTCCGCGTCCGGCTGTTCAACATCCTCGCCCTGGGAGGTACTGTAATCAGCCTGATCATGACCTTTCTCAGTCTCGGGACCGGTTCCTGGGAAAATGTACTAATCAATTTTGCGCTGGTTGCAGTCTCCGGAGGACTTTTTCTTTATTCCTATTACAGTGGAAAATATCAGCGCAGCTACCTGATCACCATTGTCGTGATCTTTCTGATCGTTTTTCCGGTGATGTTTTTTACCAGCGGCGGTTATCGTGGCGGCATGCGGCATTCTTTTGTGTTTGCTATTATTTTTACCGTGCTGATGCTGGAAAGACGCGCTCTGATCGTTTCCCTGCTGGAGATCCTCCTTTATATGGGACTGTGTCTGGTTGCATACCATTTCCCGGACACTGTAACTCCTTTTGCCACGGAAGCAGACCGGCTGGCAGATATCCTTCTGGCGTTTGTCTCTGTAAGTATTGTCTGCGGCAGTGTTCTCTATTTTCATCTGAAGGAATACAATCAGCAGCAGCTCCTTCTGGAGGAACAGAATCTGCGGCTGCGCTCCCTTGATAATGCCAAATCCACCTTCCTGACCACCGTTGCCCATGAGATCAAAATCCTCTGAGTTCCATTTCCCTCCACGCCCGGGACACCTCCGAGCTCCTTGAGGAAGAGCCTCTGGATTTCTCTCTTATGCAGGAAAATCTCCGCACTATTGAACAGTCGGTAATGCGGATTGACCGGATCGTGCTGGATCTGATGGATACGGTTTCCATTGAGCAGGGACGGCTTGCCCTTTCCCTTGTCCCATCAGATCTGTCCGGTCTTTTGTATTCTGTAAAAAAAGACTACTGCAGTCATCCAAGCCCAAAGAACAATCAGCTGGTCCTTACGACACAATCCGGACTCCCGGAAATCTCTGCTGATCCGGAACGGCTGATCCAGGTTGTCACCAATCTGATCTCCAATGCAGAGCGTCACACCCAAAACGAACCATCACCATTTCTCTTACCGGCGAACCGGGCTGGCAGACCATCTGCGTCTCCGACACCGGAACCGGCATGTCAGAAGAAATAGCGAAAAACGCACTCAAGGGTTATGTTTCCGCTGATAAGGATTACTGGCGGCACGGCATAGGCCTCTATGTCTGTCATCAGATCATCACTGCCATGGCGGCAAAATATGGCTGAAAAGTAAAGAAGGCGAGG
>ENA-OQHA01001100-OQHA01001100.1-human-gut-metagenome-genome-assembly--contig:-NODE-1100-length-11200-cov-2.541226_pt1 | contig 11200 bp, 20 predicted proteins | sample MGYA00242558_ERZ504707 | MGnify/ENA primary metagenome ERZ504707 (study PRJEB26092, sample SAMD00036197) | human gut metagenome | host: Homo sapiens | study: EMG produced TPA metagenomics assembly of... | reverse complement strand
ATGGGTAGCTGTCGTGTTAAAAGGAATGCAGGCAGGAGTTGCTGCCGTCATTTTAGATGCTGCGTGCAGCCTTGGAGAAAGTGTATTAAAAGAAAAAAGCAGCCTGTCTATTTTTATCATGACCGCTGCTTTTGTATGTGACTTTTTCTTAGGAGTAAATGTTGTTTATATTATTCTTGTAGCCGCATGTATCGGCATCATTCAGTTTATATGGTATCAGTACAGACCATTTTTTCTCAGACAAACACAGAAGAAGGTATTCCTTTTTATAAAATTGGAACTATCGGAAACGCACCTGATGCCTATATTTCAAAGGAGTTATTTGATGATTATAAAACCAAGTACAACTATCCTCATAAAGGAGAGGTTATGATAACTTGTGCAGGAACTGTTGGAAAGTGTGTTGTTTATGATGGTAAAGATGCTTATTATCAAGACTCTAACATTGTGTGGATTGATAATCCTTCACAATGTATAAGCAATAGTTTCCTGTATCATCTTTTAGCGAAAGTAGATTGGCGGAAATTGAACTCTACGACAATAATCCGAATTTACAATGATGATTTGCGAAACTTGAAGTTGAACTATCCTCAAATAGAAGAACAGCAAAAGATAAGCCGCTTGCTGTCACTTCTTGACGACGCATCGCAACCCAAAACAAAATCATTGAGGACTTGAAGAAGCTAAAGTCTGCGATTATTGAAAAACATTATAGCCAAGTCAAAAAGCGAACTACCTGTATTGCTGATTTGGGCGAACCTTTCAGTGTTGGCAGTTTGGCAAAAGATGATTTGACAGAAATAGGAAGCCCTTGTGTTATTTATGGAGAACTTTTTACGACTTATGGAGAAATCATATTCCACATAGAAAGCTGCACCAACAAAACAGATGGTATGATTTTGAGTAAGAAAGGGGACTTGTTATTCCCTTCTTCAACCACTGTTGACGCAATGTCTTTAATTGCCCCATCAGTTATCAATGTTGACGGAGTTGTATTAGGTGGAGATATGTTTGGAATACATATCAGCCATAACTACAATGCGCAATATCTAAGTTATTACTTCAATCATATCGCCAAAAGACAATTGGCAAAATTTGCAAAGGGCAGCACCATAATTCATTTGCATTATACTGACATTGAAAAAGCCAGACTATTGTTACCTTCTTTGGAAGAACAAAATAAGATAGCCAACTGCTTGATTTCATTAGATGAAAAGATAAGAGTTGAGAAGTCTTATCTTCAATTGCTCGATAAACAAGAAGCGTATTTACTTCGTCAGATGTTTATATGAACATTTGACGAAGTAGGTATTGTCGTTGTGTAGTGTAACAATTCAACATGCGCTGTTCTCGTGCTATCTTTGATAATAATGCGCTCATAATCTGAGCTATTTGTTTCTGTTCATCCATAGATGGAATACAATGAATGGTATTAAGTAATCTATAACAGAGATATTAAGCAAACCATGATTTCTTGCACCCTCACCTGCTATATCTGCAACAGCTTTATGCCATTTCTTTGACTCAAAATAATAGACGAGAAAATCAGAATCCACTTTAGCAGAATCTGGACGGAAACAAATATATAAAGGAGATAATACACCTTGTTCATAATTGTCCAAGCGTTTTACCGTACCCCAAACATAATCGCCAGAATAACTTTTATTATAAGCAAAATCTCCATTTTGTAAAAGGTAATATCCTGACAAATTTTCACTAGCAACATTCTTGTTGAAAAATTCTTCTTGACTTACAAGTCCATATTGAGCTGCTATCGTCAAAACTCGCTTACATTGCTCTTCTGTGTTTTTACAACGGATTCTATGGCAAATTTCGGAAAGACGTATAATTTGCCAATTATCGGAAAAGCCATGTAACCTTACTTCTGGTTGCTTATTTTTTGGACTGCAAAAAAGTTTTTCAATAATCGCAGACTTTAGTTTCTTCAAGTCCTCAATGATTTTGGTTTGGGTAGCAATGCGTTTATCAAGCAAATGTATAAATGTCGCTATTTTCGTCTGTTCTTGTATTGATGGTATAAACACTGGACAAGCAAGCACTTCTCCCTTTTTAAGATTTGTTTGATTGATGCCATCATCATAACGTAAGTAATATTTGTTGCGATTAATTTGATACATCAAAAATCTGCTAACATTCCCATTTTGAGCTGTAAAAGAACATATACGTTGATTTAGAGTATATATGTTGTCTTTTTCTATATAAAAACATTTTGCTAACGCTTTTCCATTGGGTAAATCACTCATTACCATAACAAATTGTGACTTAAATAGAGGCGAAAGTTGCAATGTTACTTTTTTAATTACAGAACCTTTTGTTGAAACAAATTTAGAATTTACAAGAATATAACATCCATTCTCATCTACACAATTCTCATGAGCCTTTCCATTTGAAAAAGCAACCACATTTTGAAGAAATGTCTTTACTCCACTCGTTACTAAACTCCGGAATCTGAGATTTGGGACGTTAGAGTTTGATTTTCTCTAATTTATAGAATAACCCTATAATTAAGGATTACATGACAACAAAACTATTAGAGAAATTGCGTTAGCTTGGAAGAGTGATAAGCAACGTTATGTAAAGCAGTCAACTTATGCTGCTTACGTGTTAATTCTAGAGAACCATCTTTTACCATCATTTGGTGATTATGACTCTCTCAGTGAAAAACTGGTACAGGAGTTCGTCCTGCAAAAATTGGAGAATGGGCTCAGTGTTAAAACGGTGAAAGACATACTCATCGTTCTCAAAATGGTAATGAAATTCGGTGTGAAAAATGAATGGATGAACTATTGCGAATGGGATATCAAATACCCGACATCTGAAACCAATAAAGATTTGGAAGTGCTGACTATAGCTCACCATAAGAAGATCCTTGATTTCATCAAAGAGAATTTTACGTTTCGCAATCTCGGTATTTATATCAGCTTGACTACCGGGCTACGTATCGGTGAAATCTGTGGGTTAAAATGGTCGGATATAGATGTTTGCAATGAAACGATAACCGTAAGACGTACTATTGAACGCATCTATATGGTTGAAGGCGATTGCAAGCATACCGAACTGGTAATCAATACACCTAAAACAAAAAATCCTGCAGGGAAATTCCGATGAATAAGGAATTATTGGCTATGGTTAAACCACTAAAGAAAGTCGTAAACAACGAGTTCTATGTAGTGACAAATGAAGAGAAGCCAACAGAGCCTAGAACTTATCGTAATTATTATCACCGTTTGATGAAGCGTTTGGAGATACCTCGTTTAAAATACCATGGATTGCGACATAGCTTTGCTACCCGTTGTATTGAAAGTAACTGTGACTATAAAACGGTCAGCGTATTACTCGGCCATGCAACATAACGACAACTCTTAATCTGTACGTACACCCTAATATGGAACAAAAGAAGCGCTGCATCACCAAGATGCTTAAATCCCTCAGAAAATGATTTTTCTTTTGACGGCAAATAACCTACTACAGATTTTCAAAATAGGTAAAATATATTATTTGTAATAAGGTAATAAAGATGACAAGTCATATTGTAATCTGTATGTATTATAATCGATCCGGTTTGCTCCGTGTCAGTGACACCAAGCAAAGCTCGGCTGATAGGTTTTGGCTACAAATGGAAGCTTCAGTTCATCGCCACAGAGAGAAACAGCAGGGTTTCACTTTGCTCCACTCAGCTGTTTCTCACAGTGTCAATGAGGTTGGGAAGCTGGTCTTCAAACGGTGATTTGCTCGATGGTTCTACCAAACGCAGGCTGATGCTTGCGGAAGTAGAGCCATCGAATGGTTTATACGGTTTGTTCACAGATGTTGGTCACCACTTCCGACTTATCGTATTTTATGCGATGCCGGAAGTGACGACCTTTTGGGGAGGATATGCCATCCGGTTTGCTCCGTGTCTGCAACACCAAGCAAAGCTCGGCTGACAGGCTGTTACTACTGATGGAAGTTCCAGTCCATTGCCACAGAGAGAAGCAGCAGGGTTTCACTTCGCTCCACTCAGCTGTTTCTCACAATGTCAATGAGGTTGGAAAACACATCTACAAATGATGACTTGCTCGATGGTTCTACCGAACGCAGGCTGACGCTTGCGGAAGTAGATCCATCGAATGGTTTATACGGTTAACTCACAGATGTTGGTCTCCACTTCCGACTTATCGTATTTCATGCGATGCCGGAAGTGACAACCTTTTGGGAAGGATGTACCATCCGTTTTGCTCCGTGTCCGTGACACCAAGCAAAGCTCGGCTGATTGGCTTTGGCTGCGAATGGAAATTCCAATACATTGCCATAGAGAGAACCTGCAAGGCTCCACTTCGCTTCACTTTGTAGGTTCTCACAACAGCAACGGTTTTCGGGGATGTGCATCTTCAAGACGGTCGGGATGCTGGGTTACGCGGACTTTCTAAGGAATATGTTTGAGATGACCTGTTAGAACTAATCTTTTCCCTTGAAGTCATTGTCAGGAAAGTATTGAAAACCATTGGAGCTTCTTGGTCCAACTCGTTTTGTACGTGCAAAGGTACTGCGGACGGGAGAAACATCAAGTGCCGCTTACGCTTTCGGACGGAGGACTTTCCGGCAGCCTTCCACAATTTGTGCCAATTGGGTATTCCATAAAGTCCTCTGACCTCACACTTGCCTTATTCTCCCTGGTGTCCGCAGTGAGGGGCTGCACGAAAAACGGTTTTCCCGACCAAGAAGCTCTAAAGGCTTCACAAGAGGGAGAAGAATCGGAATCGCAACCATCTAAATTGTTTTGACTATGGATTATCCCGAATTATCCGGAGCAACCATCTCCGAACGTGACAAGGCTTTTGCTAAGGCATTTGCAGATTTTGTAAATGGCAGTATGTGCTCACCTGACCAGACTGGCAGGGAACTGACCAGGGCGCACCGCTACCTGCAACAGCAGATGTTCAAGGTGTTCCTCGGCTTTATGAAACAGCTGGCATACAATTATCAGCAGGGAAGATACGATGACCGCAATGAGTGGGCATCACGCTTTCTGCAGAAGCCTACCAACGGCTCATTGAGTGTGACTTGATTTTTGACCCCGAATTTATGAATTCTAAATAATACAGCTATGTGCAGACTTATGACAACACAGTTGGAGGAAGCCTTGAAGGGCTTTCCTCTTTATTCCCAAGACGGCAAGGGAAAGGACGCTATTTGCCGTGCCATCTTCGCGCTTGGTGGCGTGCGATGGTTCATTCTTGAAGGTGAAAAGGAAGGAAACGATACCATCCTCTTCGGTATCGTTATCGGACTGATGGAGAACGAGTACGGCTACATCTCCTTGAATGAACTTTCGGACATCGAATTGGATTTGACCAAACAAGGCTTCGGCAAACTGCAAGTACGGCAGCAGGAAGACTTTTGTCCGGTTCCACTGAAGAAATTACGGGACAGCCGGCTGCAGGAATTCCTTGCAAGAATGGGCTAATGAGTGATAGTGTAAAGTAAAAACAACCAGCCTTGTCCATACACGGATAAGGCAGGTATCAAACAGACAATTAAAGATAAGTGTATGACTACAAAAGTATTTGCTATTGCCATCCAGCTTGGATGGAGTGCTACACCCCAGTATAAAGACGGGGAGCTTTATATTGATTTTCACCGAAAGACCCTTAGCGGAGTGCCTTTTTCTTTCACTGCAAAATGGAAGAAGGGAAGATTGGCAATCTCGTCAAAGAGATAGAGTCATTCGTGGATGCCATTGACCCAGAAATTTGTGCCGAGGAATGGATGATTCAGTCGGGAGTCGTTGCGCCTTCCCGTTTACAACAAGCGGTAAGCGATATGGATGCCATCCGTACAGATGCCTGGCTGTTGGCTTGTATGCTTGCAGAAGCGGACGGACAATCCGTCTTGGCAGGTCTGCCGGGAAATAAATGGAATTAAATGATAAATTGGAACTGCATACGATGATGGAAGTTCTTCCAAGAATATAGGTTGAATACAACACTTCCGTTTTATCATCTTACCTGCGAGAATATTTTTTTGCAAAGGTATTGCTGCCCCACCAAGGCGTCAAATCCCTTGCAGAAATCTTCCTCAAACAAGTTGAGCGTATTTTCTGCCCTGAATTTGCCTTCGTTGGTGGTTGCCAGCACTCTGAAAAAAGCAAAAAACATCCCTTCGGTTAAGCTGCAAAACAGCAAAACAAAAGGGAAAAAATCAGAGCATATGGCACAGATTGACAATAACCTCAAACAGCAGTTGGCAAAACCTCAGACTTGGTTCTGCAAGTATTTTCCTAAGCGCATCCGCAACGTGGGTGAAAAGGAAATCGCTGACAGACAGATGGTATATGACTTCAAAGACGGAAGGAGTTTTGAAGCAGTGGCACAAATGACCGCAACAAGCATGAAGGAACAATATGGCGAAAAGTGTTCGGGCATCGTCTTCGTTCCGGTTCCGGCTTCTACCAACGAGAAGAACGAACTTCGCTACAAGGCTTTTGCGGAAGAGTATGTGAACTGACCGGAGCTATCAATGGCTTTGACCATGTAAGGTAGTCGGCGGACGGCTTGCCATCCACGAAAACCGCAAATTGGAAAAGGAAATCCGGAAAGTGAACATCATCACTTTTGATAAAAAATGGTTCTGCAATAAAACAATCGTAACCTTTGACGACGTGATAACACGCGGCATCACTTGGGCAACTTATTCCGACCAATTAGAGCAGTTGGGAGCACATGTTATCGGTGGCATATTCTTGGCAAAGACACACTATAAAGTAAATGAACAATGATACAAAAGGATTTTTATAAGGAGGCTTCCATAGCCTTTACAGGACATAGAGAAATACCATCCGAACAGCAAAGTGAAGTAAGGGAACGGCTGAAACAAGCCGTTATCCTTGCTTACAAGCAGGGAAAATACCGCTGTTTCTGTGGCATGGCATTGGGGTTTGACCTAATGGCTGCCGAAGTCGTACTTTCACTCAAGGGGAAATTGCCTTCTTTGCAGCTGATAGCTGTTGTTCCATTCAAAGGGCAGAACTGCCGATGGAATGTATCGGAACAAAACCGCTATGACCTTATCCTCGGCAAGGCGGATAAGGTCATAGTGTTGAGCGAGAACTATTTCAAAGGCTGCCTTTTGAAACGTAACGACTACATGCTGCAACACTCCGGAAGTGTGATTGCCTACTTTGACGGAAAGCCCCAGGGTGTACGTACTATACGTGCCACAAGGCTTGGAAGAGAGGGTTGACTATCGTCAATCTCTTCCATCCTTAGACGGGAACAAGATAAGGGGACGTTACTCACGATCTCCCCTTATCTTTCGACCTCTCTTTGGGAGACCTGCCGCCTTGAACGCTATGAGGTCACTGCCAAGAAAACGGATTTTTACCTTGCCCGGCACCTGGATGAAAGGTAACGGATGATTGGGCAGTAACACATATACATAGATGGTACATCGGTGAATACCCAAATAACGTGCCGCTTCACTGACCGAATAGGTTTGGTCCGGCTTAATCTCTACTGTTACTCTACGAGTTTCCATATTTCATTGTTTTTGTGCAACATCTTGTTGTTCAGTCTTCTTATTCATCAGATAGTCATTGATGTCTTTGTAGTCGGCATAACGGAAGGATTCGTCTGTAACCCGGTATTCAAATAGTTTATGGAGGGATTCTGTCGCTTCTTTCCCGGCAGCATCATTATCCAAGAAACAATGGATGTGTCTGTAACGCTCCAGATATTGGTACACTTTCTTTTGGTTGCAAACGGAGTTCAAGATGAGATAGTCACACGGACTCTCCATGCGGAAAAGATAATCCTGTCTCTTTACTAAAGTCAGGAAGGACAGGAAGTCCATAAAGCCTTCAAAAACAAGGCATCCCTCTTGGATTTCGCCCGGTGAATAGGCGATGATGCTCAAATCCTTACTTCCCATACAGCCCTTGAAATAGGGATTGCGTAGCTCATAACCTCCGGACTGGTTTCCGAAAGCCACGGAAAAATACCATCTTCCTTTCTGTTTTTGATGGATTTCCTGGCAATAGGTGCAACCAATGGATTCATCAATCTGCCTCGAACACAAATAGCTGAGTAAAGACTTGTTCTTCAAAGGATGCAAGGTGAAGGTTGGCTGTTCATGGCTTGGCTGCGCTTTGCTGGAAGTTGCATGAGGTGTTGCAGAACGAACAACGCATCCGTTTTTTCCCTCCAAGTATTCCAGCGTGGCTGATACGGTTGCAAACCCCTTAATCGCTTTGCCAATTCCACAATATCCCCTCCTTCGGACATGCCATAGTCATACCACCGGTTAATATCACGATTAACCTTGAAGGACGCTATTTTCTCTTCCCGCAAAGGGGAGCGATACCAATAGTTATCGCCATAGACCCTGCAAGGTCTGAACCCTTCCTTTTCCAAAAAAGAAATGATGCTGATTTCATGTGCTTGGGATATATTCATTGTTTGTTACACTTTATAAAAATACTTTATCCACGTTTTTCCGTATAGGCACCCACATAAAGTAAAGCACTTTTTGGAGTCCGTTTATTCATTATCATTGTCGCTGAATAACTCTGCCTCCATCGGAGTCATGTCGTAGAAGAATATCTTGTCCTTCTTTATCACCAGTTAAAGTCGTTGACCAAATACTGGAGCAGCTTGGCTATGATACTTCTACCTCGCTTGAAACCGATTTCTTCATAAGCAGCCATCAGTGCCTGCACCACATTTTCATAGCCTTTGATGGGGCTTCCTTGAAAGCTGCCGACAAGGCTTCCCGATGCTGCTCTTCGGTCAAGTCTTTATAACTGATTCGGGCTGATTTGGCTTTTGACTGCTGCTCACAGGTGTGTTCCCTGGCTATTTCCGGAAGTCCTTCTGCATTGACGGTAAAGGCAAAGGGCTTGAACTCCTTCTCTCTTATATGCAGGGGACGTACCTCGCTGACATCCGGATTAGTCGTGCTTTTGGAAATGACAAGTACAGTTTCTGCCTTGTTGTTCATTTCCGTTCCGATATGTCCTCGCACATTATTGTCTCCCTTGTTTTGATGAAGGACGCAGTGGATATGAAGGTCATATTTCGATGACCATTCCATCATTTTGTTGATGACTTCCACCGATTCTCCGGCATTGTTGATGTCCAACAGCAAATCTCTGATACCATCTATAATGACCAGACCATAGCCATGATTATGCGCAAGTGCATAGTCTATGACTTCCATACGGATGGCTGGAGTGTATTCGCGAAGCCCGATAAAGTCCAGGTTCTGGTTGTCCATATCCGTAGGCAGACCTGCCAGCTTCAAGATACGTGCCAGTACATTATGGCAATGGTAACGGCTTTGCTCGGTATCGACATAAAGTATGCGCCGTTTGCCTTCGGGCAGACAAGCCGATAGTTCAATACAGTACCATTGGAAAGGGAGGCTGCCACCAAGGCAGATACGTTGAATGTCTTTTTTGCCTTCGCCTTTCCGGTTGATGCACTGAAGTTACCAAGGGTAGCTATCGTAGAATTATCCACCCAGATGATTTGAGGGGGAACCGAGTAGGTGTCGGTTGCCTTAATGAGGGCATCGTTGAGAATTTGCTCCAGACGACTCTCCATCGACTCTTCATTTTCACTCATTGTTTTGGGCTCCTTGTTCATTATGATAAGAATCTGTTAATCGATTAGCTTTATTTACTGACTTGTACGGCTCTTTATTTTGCAGCAGCCAACTGTCAAGTTCCTCTTTGTCAAAATAGAGCATCTTGCCTCTTGGCTTGTAGTGGGGCACTTCCTTGGCAGCAGTCAGTTTATACAGCAAGCTTTCGGAAATGCCCATGTAGGAACAGGCTTCTTCAAAAGTCAATACTTTCTTGCTCAGGTAGAGATTCTTTTCCAACGTCAACAGGCGCTGTTTCAGTTCATCCAACTTCCCTATCTTGTTCAATGCTTCTTCCACGATCGACAAGCGTTCGTTGAGCCTTGCCATGAATGCGATTCGTTTATTCATATTGTTATATGTTTAGCGTTGATAACGGAGGGTAGCCTCCATACTTGTTTTGATTATGACGCAAAAGTAAAGGGCAACAGTGACCGATGGTTGATATTCGGAGTGATAGTTGGGAAGTATCAACCCTATTATCACTCTTTTAACTTTCCGTTGTTTCACCAGCTTTCACTTAGTTCTTCTTTTTTCATTTCATATACGGCTTTGCGTATGTTTTCAAATTCAGCCGCAGAAGACGCTTTTGCTTTGTTAAGCGATGATGAAAGCGAATTCTTCTTTATCCATTGTCCCCCTTGGGGTGAAACCAGGAAATGTCCCTTATCTAATACATTCTGCCAGTTCCGGCTTATCATATTACAATCGAGAAGAGCATCAAATAAGACTACCGCTCTCCGTACATGATATACTTGTAGCCGGAATCCTATCTGGCAACTAAACAAAGAGCGAAGTGCATCTCGGATGTCACCTCCCTCCATCGTACTGAAGATTTGGTAGGTTTCACTGATGCAAGCAAGTTGCTCAATCTGTCTGTCAGAAAAACTACAACCCAGTGAATAACTTTCCTTCATTGGGAAAAAGACCGCTGATGTCAGATGTTTGCAGACCAATGCGTTCAATTCCACTTGAGAAACAGAGGATTTAACAAGCAATGGTTCGACAAGATAAAACTGTCGGTGAACAGCTGGCGGATGAGCGTCAGATTCCTTCGATGGGCATTCCTGCATTTAGCGTGTTCGCAATCAATATAGTAATGACTGCTCAGGAAGAGGTCGATGAAATAATCCAACCTGACCTGCTTCCTTACGACTTCGCTCAAATAGCTGTCTCTTGCTTCAAGAAACAGCTCGTAAAGCTCGTTCTCCACATCTTCATTACTTTCCACGTGGTTGTGGACTCCTTTCATCTGCTCAAAAAGAGAGATGACCTTTTGGGCCTTTTCGTTTCATTGTATTTAAATTTACTATATTTTATCGATGCTTTCCGGATTCGTTCAAGTCCTCCGTTTAGATTGTACGTATCGGAGAGCATCAGTTTCTAATTCTTTCGGTGATTTGATTTTACTCTCGTGAAGCCAAGTGTCAATCTCAGACTTCAAAAACATGATACGTTTGCCTTTCTTGTGGAAAAGGTATCTGATGGCAACTGGTCCATCCATACACGGTCTGTTTCTGCCGGATGGGCTGGGCAGGTAGTCACAATAGCTCTTTCA
>ENA-OQHA01001097-OQHA01001097.1-human-gut-metagenome-genome-assembly--contig:-NODE-1097-length-11239-cov-1.949514_pt1 | contig 11239 bp, 18 predicted proteins | sample MGYA00242558_ERZ504707 | MGnify/ENA primary metagenome ERZ504707 (study PRJEB26092, sample SAMD00036197) | human gut metagenome | host: Homo sapiens | study: EMG produced TPA metagenomics assembly of... | reverse complement strand
CTTTCCGCTTCTGTTTTTTTCCGGGTCCTTGCCATAGTCCAGACAATCCCGGATTGCCTCGCAATCGTTTCGCCTTCGCCCGCATGGCGCTGCAACAAAGTTGTGGTAGCCAAAAATCATTCCTCCTTTCCATGAGAAAGGGCGGCCCATCCAGACCGCCCCGACTTCGGGCCAGTATGGCCCGAGGCTGCTTAACTTGCCAGAAACCGGTACAGAGCGGATTTGCCTCCGTCCAAAGCCCAAAGCAGAGAACCAGCCGCCGCTTGCAGCCCATACGGCGAAAGGAGGAAGGCGAGGAACAGAAATACAATCCCGCCGATGGGGGTTGGCGTGAAAAAGAGGGCGATACCCAGCACCGCCAGGATCACGGAGGCAATCGTCAGCAGGAAGGCGCAAATATCAAACAGAAACACCAGCAGAGCCGCCAGAAGGGATAGCGCCAGAGCGAAGGGCGTAACTAATATTTTCAGCAGTATCTTCATCATCAAAACCTCCTTTATTCTTTCTATCTCTATTTTATCATGCCTGCCCGGGGACATAAATGTTGCGAAAGATTAGTGAATCCTGTCCCAAACTTTTGGGTCATACTGGCCCGAAGTGGTAAAAAAGAACAGGGCGGCAAGCCCACACAACGGAAGCCTGCCGCCCTCGTCTTACTTTGCCACCAGCTCGGAGAGCTCCCGCAGCACTTTTGACACCTCGCCCCACAGCTTTTCATAGTCCCGCTTCAATCCGTCGATTTCCTCCGGGTACACGCCATAGGTGTGTGCGTGTACGGCGACCTGATTGAGATTGTTGGAACAGCGCCGTTGCAGAGAGATCAACTCTTTTACGGGTGCAAGGTCGATGTGCAGGATATACCATTCAGAGCCATTTTCCGTACATAGGCCCCGGCGTTGGAAATGCCCGCCTCGGCATCCGTTCATGGATGGCTGCCAGCACGTCCGGCGTTACCATAACGTGCAGATGGACATTCCTCTTGCGGTTCTCCATCAGCGTTCCAGCTCCCGGCCTTTCCGGCGCTCTTTGGGTTCCTTTACCTTATCAAGCGGTTTTGCGTCCAGCTCCGGGGGCGTGGGTGGGATGGGCGTGTTGTTGGGTACGCCGTCGATCATGTTGCAGTTCTGCTCCGTGGAGAGCTCGGCGGTTTTCAGATAGTTGTCTTTTTCGTGCATGGCGATCCTCCTTTATCGTTCCTCATGGTTTTTATGGCTCCGCTTCTGGCCGGGCTCCTTCGGGGGTTCCTGCCCTCTGGTTCCGTCTTTGAGCCGGGCAGTAATGGATGGGCGCACCCGGTCAGGATTGCCCGGTGCTGGTTTCAGTTCATAATCCTCCATCTGCTTTTCGGTCAGCGGCTTTGCGTAGGTCAGTTCGCCCCATGCCATCAGCCTGCCGTCTGCCACAGGACGCCGCCTGTCGTCATCGTAGTTGACGATGGAAAGAGGCTGGTTATCCGGCGGCTTCGGGTAAGTTCCTATGTCCACGGGCCGCTGGGTGGAATAATAGCGGTAAACGCCCTCCGGTCCCAGCTCGGTATGCTTGACCGCCGCATGGTAAAGCTGCTGATAGTCGTCCACCCGGCGGTCAAAGTCCCTCTGCGCCCACGCCTGACTGGTTCCATAGCGGCCCCAGTAGTAATCCCGATGGCCGTTTTCCCCCTCGGTAAACTGCCAGGTCACAAAGGGGCTCGGTGCTCCCGGATTATGCCCCAGCGCAAAGCCGTGTCCGGTTTCAAAGGTGGCAGCTTTCAAAATCACATATCCTTGTACTGTCTCCAAGAGATCCCTCCTTTCTGTGCCTCGGGCCAACATGGCCCGAAGTGCTGGATGTTACGAAATAAGAGGCTGACCGGGGAGGAATGTAATAAGATATTCCCGCCCCGGAAACACCCTCAAAAAAGCCCGGAATGTCAAGCCTTTGGAGGCGGCAAATCGTAACCGCCGCCCGGCCTTTTCTCCCGCATTTTCCTCATGCGTTCCCGGCTTTTCCGGCGGTTCCCTTCGGCCTTGCAGGCGTCGGAACAGTAGGCTTGACGCCCCTCGGGCAAAAATGCCTTTCCGCAGACCGCACAGGCCCGCAGCTCCGGGGAGATGCCTTCCGTTGTCAGCGACGCTTGAAGCTCCGGGTCAAGGGGCAGGACAGCCTCACGGAAGTAACGGCAGTACGCCCCTGTCCAGCACTTGTGCAGCATATAACAGGCACAGTCCAGAGGAAGCACAGGCCGCTTTCCCTGTCATAGTTGGCACACATCCCCGTGACCAGAGAACGGATTTTCTTCTTCTCGTCACGGGCCAGCTCCCGGGCGTCCATTTAAGACTTCGGGCCACGATGGCCCGAAGGGCGGGGCTCCACGATCAGCGCCCGGAACTTCTTCCTGCACTGTTTTTTCTTTCCTTTGCACTCCTTGTAGTAACGGCATCCCTTACAAGGGTCGTCATTGTCCCAGCCGGGGTGCGGTACTTCCTTCATCATTCGTTCAAAAGGGCTGCTTGTAAAATTCATTCTCATTCCTCCGTATCTTCCTCCCACGGCGGGGTATCTTCGTCCTCGGGTTCCTCTGCGATCTCCTCCAGCTCCCCGTCCTCATATTCGCAGTAATCATCCTCCAAATCCGGGGCCTCATGCTTCGGCTTGTAAATCTTGAAATAGTAACCAATTCCACCGCCGGCCAGCACCACCGTACCGATCAGGAGCAGAGAGAGAAGGGGGCTGTCCTTTTTCTCCGGCTCGGGTTCCGGTACTTCCTCCACCGGTTCGGTGGGCTTTGGCTCTGGCTCCGGGGTCACTTCTTTGGGCGGTTCCTTACCCTGTTCGGCAAGAGGCAGAAGGTCGTCTGTGGTAACGGTATTGAGGAAATAGACGTTCTCGCTGGTTTTCTGTTTGTCGATCACCAGATAAAACACGCTCTCGTCTGCGGTGGTAATGGTGTAGAACTCCTTTCCGTCCTCGTCGGTGGCGTTGTCCACCACGGTTCCCGTCCCGTCCGGGGTAAAGGGTTCTGTGTTTCCGGCTCCGCTTCGGTTTCCGCCGGGGCGGGAGCTGTCTCCGGCTGCGGCTCGCTGCTCTGGGCGTAGGCCGGGACCGTAAAGATCAGGCAACACAAAAGGCTGGCAGCCATCGCCGCCAGCCTGCGGTATTTAATTTTCTTCATGGACTGTGTCCTCCTTTTCGGGTGCCTCCGGCTTCGGGTCAGTATGACCGAAGCGGTAAGGCTGTTTTGGGTCAGTTCAAAAAGCCATAAGCTGGGCGGGCGTCAGTTTGAGGGAGCGCACCGCCTGCACGATCTGGCTGTTTTCTTCCTCCTGTTTCTGCTTTTCCAGCTCCCGGATTTTGGCCTGCCACTCGGCAGCCTTCTCCCGGGCTTTTTCCAGTTCCTTATCGAGCTTGTCGATCTTGTTCATGCAAGGACTCCTTTCCTCTGGCTCACAAACGCCCGAAGGCATAGAAATGTGTCTGCCAGTAGCTTGAATTGATGTTTGCGTATTGGATGGGCGAACCACAATGGAGCATCATCCCGTCGCCCACATAAATCCCCACATGGGACACAGGCCGGGGCTGTCATAGGTTCCCGTGAAAAAGATAATGTCGCCGGGCTTTGCCTCGGAGGGGGAAATGATAGCGCACTGGTTATAAATGCCCTGCGCCGTGGTACGGGGCAGGTTGTGGACGCCGCTGGCCGTGTACACCCAGCAGACAAAGCCCGAACAGTCAAAGGAGGTGGACGGGCTGGAGCCGCCCCACACATAGGGCCAGCCGATGTACTTTGTGGCTTCTTCCATGAGCGCCGCAAAAGCCGGGTCATCCAGCGCCTCGCCGGGTATCTCATAGCTGGGGCCGGTATCTTCGCCGCCGTTGTAAATCCCTTCCCACAGATAGGGTTTGTTGCCTTTGAGCTGCTGCATAACGGTGTAGATTTCCCGCTGCTGTTCGTTAAGCCTCGGCAGGATCACGGCGGGCAGCGTCTTGTTTGTGAGGGTCACATTGAGAATGTAATACTCATAGGGGACTTCCTCGGTGGTGGTTTCCCCGGTCTCCGTCGGTGCTGGTTTCGGTGCGGTAGCGTATCTCGACTTCCTCCGTCAAGGTCAGCTCATACTGTGCCTCGAAGATCTCCCGCAGTTCGTCCTGCACCTGTTCCCGGAAATACACATGGTACTTTGCCGAGAGATAGGACGCCAGCTCATAGGGGTTATGGCCGATCTCGTCCACGGAATAGCGGTACTCGTCATAGCCGGGATGGGTGCTTTCGATGTTCGCTACCGTCTGCGCCAGCTCGTTTTCCAGTGCCGTGTAGTCCTCGTCCACGCCCAGCAGGTCCGTATCCTCCGAGGCGTAGGAGGTGCCGGATAACGCATTGGCAAGGCCGCTGCCAAGCGTGGGAAGATAGAGCTTACCGCCGACACAAGAAAACAGAGCAGCAACAGCAGGAGCAGGACCAGCACCGCCACGGGATGACGGGTCACAAACTGCGCCGCCCGACGGGTCGCAGTTCCCGAAGCGGCAGCGGTTTTCTTTGCGGCCTTGCGCCCTGTTTTGCAGCCGCCTTTGCTTCTTTGGAATACCGGCGTTTCAGTTTCCATTTCTGCTGCACACGGGAAAGCGGATTGCTGGCAAGTTCCGGGTGCTCGGAGGCCATCTTTTGAAAATCCACATTGGCCCGGGCTTTTATGTCCTTCCGTTCCCACTTTGCCACCTTCCGGGCCGGGTGTTCCCGGTATCTCCGTTTGGCATACCGGGTCAGTTTCCGGGCTCCGGCCTCGGCCACAAGTTCCGACTTATGGGCTCCTTCCACACCCACATTTTCATGCTCAACTTCGTGGATTTTGTTGTGGAGATAAAACCATGCTTCGGTGCGGGCTCCCCGGACAGCTTTCTTCGCAAGCCCCGGCGGCTTCTTCGCTGCCCGTTTTGCCTCGGTCTTGTCCAGTTTCTCCCGGGCCTTTCCCAGCTTTTCCCCGGCGTGTTCCGCTTTTGCCTGTGCTTTCTGGTACTTGTCCTTTTTGCTCCCGGTCTTCTCGGCGGAGCCTCCGGCTCCTGTGCCTTGCCGGTATCCTGCGGCCCGCCCGCTTCATCTTCCTGCCTCATGCGGTCAGAGGGACGGCTTTTCCGGCTGTCCTCTTGAAACTTGCCGCTTTTGGACTTCGGGCCATCATGGCCCGAAGGACTGTCCTGCCCGGTATCCTCGTCCTTAAACCGCAGGCGTCGGATGGTGCGGGGGAAGGCCCTTCCCGTTCCGCCGGTCCGGGGCGATTGCTCCCGGTATCCTCCGTCGGCCCCGGCCTTTGAAAATTCCGTTTATCCGGTTTCTTTCCGATGATGTATCCCTCCTTTCCAAACCTCGGGCCATCATGGCCCGAAGTGCGTTATGCCCGGTTCATTTCCTGTTTTTTGTCCTCCGGGCGGGTGGTCATAATGGCGTACAGCTCGGTATTCTGCGGGAAGCGGTCAACAAACGGGATGGTGGTATTCCCGAAGAACAGCAGCCCTTCGCCGGAATTGGTATGGGTCACATAGGAAAGCTGGTGGGGGCTGATCCCAAGCTGTTTGGCTAAAATCTGCCGGTCCCCCTGTGCCTGCGAGAGCAGCACAAGGAAGTCCGAGTTTTCAAAGATGTTCTCGATCTCCGGGCTTGCCAGAAAATCCTTCACGTTCTGCGTTAAAGCACTGGGAACGCACCCTTTTTTTTCGCAGCATTTTCCAGATCGCCACACAGTAGCTTGCCGTCAGCCGGTCACGGAGCAGCACATGGAACTCGTCGAAGTAGCACCATGTAGCGATACCGCGGAGGAAATTCATGGACACCTGCGAGTTTACCAAGTCCTGCATAATGAGCATGGCAATCGTCCGAAGCCCGGCCCCCAGCTTTTTTAAGTCAAGGCATACCAGACGGCGGTTTAAGTCCACATTGGTTTCATGGTTGAACACGTTAAGGGAACCCGACACATAGATTTCAAGGGCAGTTGCCAGCCGTACCGCCTCGCCCTCCGGCTGGGAACAGAGCAGGTCATACAGGGTTTGGAGGGTCGGCATTTTGCTTGTTTCCGGGTCCTGCAAATGTTCCCGGTACATCTGGCGTACACAGCGGTCAATGACGGTCCGCTCCACCGGCTGCAAGCCATCCTTGCCGCCAACGATCAGCTCCATCAGCGACAGGATAAGTCGGCTTTCAGCGCCATCGGGTTTTCCTCGTCAAAGCTCAGGTCAATGTCCATCGGATTGATGTGGTGGGGGCTGTCCGGGGCGATCTCGATGACCTGTCCGCCCAGCCGCTTGATAAGGGGCGAGTATTCGCCCATCGGGTCAACCACAATGATCCGGTCACGGGTGGCAAGGAACACGTTCACAAGCTCCCGCTTTGCGGCAAAGGATTTGCCGGAGCCCGGCACGCCGAGGAACAGGCCGTTGGGGTTTTTGAGCTTTTTCCGGTTTGCCATGATGACGTTATGGGAAAGAGCGTTGAGCCCGTAATAGACGGCCTCGCCGTCCATGCGGAGCTCCTGCGTCATAAAGGGAACGAAAATAGCCGTGGAGCTGGTGGTCATGCCGCGCTTGATCTCAATGCCGTTATGACCCAGCGGAAGGCTGGAAAGAAAACCATCCTCCTGCTGGAAGTCCAGCCGCTTCAAGGTGCAGTTGTATTTCTGGACGATACCAGATACCGTGAACAGGTCGTTGTCCAGCTCCCGGCGGTCGGGGCCATGTTTACCACAAGGAAGGTCAGCAGGAACATTCTTTCATTCCGGCTCTGTAAATCTTCCAGAAGGGTCTTTGCGTCGTTGCTGTACGTTACAAGGTCGGGTGGAAGTATGTCCATGTCGTACCCTGACCGGGCTGCCTTCTTTTGTTCCTCCACCTTCATCTTGTCAATGTCGGAGACTTTGGCCTTGATGGATTTTACGGCGGCGGCCTGATCGACGGTCTGGATATGGAGGGTGATGGTCATTTCCGCATCCATTTCCAAAAGCTCCGCCAGCAGCTTGTCCGAGAGCTCCGAGGCCAAAATCTGCAAGTAGGAGGCAGCGCCCCAGGTCGTCCCCACCCGGAACAGTCGGCTGAAACGGAAATCGAAACTGTCCGGGGCGATAAAGTCTTTGGTGGAAAGCCCGGTTTTGGGGATCATATCCCATGAAAACCGGAAGGGGGAGCCGCTGCGGGGTGGAGCTGCCCGTGAAGAAGCTCCAGCCGTTCCAGCCCCGAAAGATCGGCACTTGACGCCCAGCTTTTTGAAGTTCCCGCAAATGTCCGCCTCTACACGTTCCAGCCTTGCCCTGGCGGTGGAAAGGTCGTCCACATTCACGCCGAAGGTCAGGAGCTTTGTGCGGACAATGCCGTTGTTGCTTTTGGCGATCTGGTTTTCCAGCATTTCCACATACTCACACCGGACGCTGTTGTAATCATCGTCCTGCATGGGGATGTTCACGCTGTACCGGCTGCCCGGGCGGCTCCGGTGGTTGAGGAAGGAAAGCTGGAACGGAAGGCTGCTATCAAAGTAGTTGAGGCAGGCGCTCCACCCGTCAAAGATGGCCGCCTGATCTTCGGACTGTGCGAGCTGGTAGTTGATGTCCTCGTATTCAATGGTTTTGGTGTAATAGCGGTCCGCTACCCGGCACACCCCGTCCCGGTACATTTCCCGGTAAGGGAGGGTCTGCTGGGCGGTGGTGGGAATGTTCTTTCCTTTCGTTAACAGGCCGGTAAGGCCCTGCTTTTCAGGCTTTCTGCCTGCGGGCTTTCCGGCCCTTCTGCTGTTTCGCAATCGGCTGCGCCTCCTTTCTGGCGCTAAGCAGCGCATAGAAGTTTTCGGTTTTGTAAGGCCGCACACGGGGATAGAGGAACCGGGTGCGGATGATGTTTTTCAGCACTTTTTCCAGCGGCAGACCGTCTCGTTCATACATAGCCAGAAAGAAGAACGGGAGCATGAGGCCGATCATCAGGAACATGGCGGCACTGTTCCCGATACTGCCACGGGAAAACAGGTAAGCCGGGAGGCCCACCGCCGCCGCGCTGGAAAAACAAACAAGCTGGCGCTTCGTTAGGTTGAAGGCCAGCTTTGTCTTGATTTTGGAAAGGTCTTTTGGTACTGGCACATAGGCCATTTTGGTACACCTCCTTTACTGCTTCGGGCCAGCATGGCCGAGGTTATCTTGCGGCTTCTTTGGCCGGGGCTGTGCTGCGGGCAGCTTCGACGGCTTCTCGTCCGCTCTGCCTTGCCCGCCAGTATTCGGGGTGATACTGCCGGATGGACTGATTGAGCTTTTCTTCAAACTGTCCTTTGTCCTTAATGCGGTCAGGGATGTTCCACAGTTTTTTGTCCAGCAGCTCCCGGAGCACCACACTTTCCTGTGCGTCCTCCTCATAGCAGATATAGCCTTATCCTTGAAGCCGCACTTTTTCGCCGCTGGGGAGAGGACGGCGGCTACCTCATTTGCCACCATCGTTCCGCCGTGGCTGGCGGTAGATACCAGAAACACCCCCGGACAGAGGTTTCACAGCTCTGCACCTCGCCCCACGGGGAACTTTTCGGCGCATGGAACATTCCGCCCGTCCGGCTCCGGTCCGCCTGCATGAGCGCCGCCCTTTCTAAGATGGCTTTCAGTTCCGGGGAAAAATAGGCATATTCCCGCAGGACCCGGGCGGCCTCCCCGCCGCAGGCGTTCATCAACAGGGTATAGGCGTCGCTGTCCGCTTTGGTACAGCGGCCCAGCAGTTTTCCGTCGTAATAGCAGGCCGCGTCATAGCCCGTCCGTTTGCGTGGCATGGTTCCCGCCTCCTTTCTGCTTCGTGCCAGCATGGCCCGAGGTCAACGCTCTGCACTGCGGCTGGGCTTTTCCTTCGGAGGCCGTTCTGCCTTTGCCTGTTCGGCAGCCGCTTTTCCGGCTTTGAGCTGGTCGCTGATGGAGCACGCCCACAGAGCCGCGCTCCGCCATCTGTTCCAGCTTTGCCTCATAGGCTTGCAGAACAGCGGTGTTGAGCTGTTCCCGGAACTCCTTTGTGACAGGGTAGGCCATATCCCGGTAGCCGCCTTTGCCGTCTGGCTGGCTGGGCATCCCAAGAAAGAGCCCCTTGCTGCCCTGTACGATTTTCAGATTTTCCACCACAAAGCAGTCATTGAATTTCACGCTGGCAAAGCCCATCAGATTTTTCACAGGTTCGATGACCCGCACGCTTACATCCAGCTTTATAGGGGCGGCTGGTGTTCCGCCCGCAGTTTTTTCCTGCATGGATTTCTCCTTTCCGCTTCGGGTCAGCATGGCCCGAAGTCTCTTAATGGCAGCCGAAGATGGATTTTGCAAGACTGCCTGTTTTGAATAAGGTAAAACACAGCAGCACCGTATATCCCACGCAGCCCCAGATCGCCCCGATGGGGTCGCCGTCGGTGGCGATACTCTGGATCAGCACCGCATAGATGGCGACACAGACTAAGATCAACAGACCTTGAAAGCCCACCGCAAAGAGGGAGCGGAAATAGTTCTGCCCCATGTGTCCGGTTTCCCTGTTGGGGACTGTGGCAAACGGGATAGGCGCTAAACTTGTGAGTAAATAAATTTCAATCATACGACCATATACGATGACGAAAATCACGATGTTTAAGGCAATCATGGTAAGCTGGATCAGGAAGGACTGGAGCCAGAGTCCGAACAGAGGGCCTAACTCCATCGCCTCAAGCTCTGTCCGCAGACTGTCCAGCACATCCGGCGTGATTTCTGTCCCGTTCTGGATAATGCCCGCTGACTGCTGGATCACATACTGGCTCACATCAAAGACCGCCAGCACGATATTGAAGGTATTCGTCAGGATCATCACAGCCACAAAGGTTTTGAACACCCACTTAAAAAACATCCATGTGTCAACTTCATGGAGGTTGTTGCGTTCTATGAGCATCTGTATCAGTTCATAGGTCATAACAAAAGTGAGGATGACCCGGCGATTGGCAGAATGGCAGTTTCGGAGATCTGTCGTATCATGGAAAAGACCCCGGCGTTCCAGTCCGCCGGGGTCGTGCCTACCTGTGTGGCGATTTCGCCAACGCTCTGATTGACGTTATCGAAAAGGCCGTCCAGATTCCCCATGATACCATCGACGAGCAGACCTTTCAGCCATTCAACGATTGCGTCGATGATAAAGTCCATATATCAGCTCCTTTTCTGGAAAAAGGGACAACGGGTGACATTTAGCTGAACAGCCCGGACAGCAGAGGGATAAGCTGAAGGCCGATCAGAAACGACACCGCCGCCCGCCATGAGCTGCTTAATGCCCTGCTTTTGCCGCAGGGTTGTCCGACCCGTAACCTTCCAGAAGGTTGATGACGCCCATACCGCCAGACCAGCGCCAAGAGCCATGACCAGAATTTTAAGAATGTCGATTGCCTGATTGAAAAATTCCATATACGTTCCTCCATTTTGTTTGTTTAATGGTTTTGGGTACAAAAAAGCCGCCCACATCGGCGGCGCTTCGGGTCATCATGGCCCGAAGTTACACAAACTCGTCGCTGTCCAGATCATCGAAATTCAACAGGTCAGCTTCTTCGTCCGTGTCGGAGCCGTCCACTTCGTACACCGTGTATTCGTCCTCCGGCTTTAGTCTCAATGGCCGGTGGCGGAACAGGCTTTCCAAGCGGAAGGCGTTTTTCTTTTTATCAAATTCGGCTGTGTACTTGTAATTCGGGTTGCTTTTTCAAGTCATACTTCGGGGACAGGGAAGGGCGGGAGCCCCCGAAGCTGCAAGATACATTTATCCCCGGGCATGGTGGTGATCTCGCTGGTGGTCATCAGTTCCCGGCCAAGCCGCTGCATATTCTGGCTGTAACTTTCAGACTGTCCCCGGCTTCGGCCCTCGGTCTGCATAGAGATGGTGGCCTTGCCCAGCCAGTTTTCCGAAATATCCTTTAGGGTGGAAGCCTCCCGGCCTCCGAGGAACACGATACTGTCCATGTTTCCCATGATGGTTTCGGAATGGTCTTTGTACAATGCCTTGCACTGGCTCATAGCCTGATAAAAGAGCGTCAGGCTGATCTCACGGGAGCGAATGACGGCCCACCGATCTTTTCCAGCCCCGGCACCCTGCCGGTGTTGGCAGCCCTCGTCCCACAGCACCCGCACACTGGTAGGGCAGACGCCCGCCATAGGTGTTGTCAGCCCGATTCACACAGAAGGTTGAACATCTGCGAAAAAGCGAAGGGCAACCAAAAAATTGTAGGTGGTGTCCGTGTCGTCTGATAAGAAAGAACAGACGCCGTATTTTT
>ENA-OQHA01001096-OQHA01001096.1-human-gut-metagenome-genome-assembly--contig:-NODE-1096-length-11244-cov-3.824953_pt1 | contig 11244 bp, 9 predicted proteins | sample MGYA00242558_ERZ504707 | MGnify/ENA primary metagenome ERZ504707 (study PRJEB26092, sample SAMD00036197) | human gut metagenome | host: Homo sapiens | study: EMG produced TPA metagenomics assembly of... | reverse complement strand
ATTACAAGCGTGTCAGCGGACTGGGTAAGGTACAGCTGAACGACATCGTGGTGTTCAACTTCCCCGCAGGCGACAGCGTAGCGACCGGTGTACCGGCAGAAGATCTTTACCGCTTGAGTTATCAGGCAGGAAAGGGCTTGTCACAACCGGTTGATATGTCCCGGCTGACTCTGGAACAGGAACGTGAGGTATATGACTATTATTATGCCGCAGGGCGGAAATACATTGATGAGAATCCGCAGATATATGGCAAGATCGTTTCCCGTCCGGTAGACCGTCGGGAAAATTACGTGAAGCGCTGTGTGGGCCTTCCCGGACAAACCCTGCAGATCAAGGACCGCATCATTTATCTGGACGGAAAGCCGAATAAGGAGCCGGACAATGTCCAGTACCGTTATCTGGTTTATACAAAGGGCATGCTGCCTGATGATCTCTGCCATGAGCTGGGCATCAGCGTAGAAGACCGCGAAATTTATTATTCCGAAGAATCCGCCTATAATATGCCGCTGACGGAAAAGGCAAAGGCTGCTTTGCTGGCACGGAAAGATCTGGTGACTGCCATTCATGACGTGCCTGATGACGATGCCGGCGGACTGTATCCCGTCAACAAGAATACGGGATGGACTGTAGACAACTACGGTCCGGTATGGATTCCGAAGAAAGGAGCCACCATCGATCTGACGCTGGACAACCTGCCGGTCTATGAACGGCCGATCCGGGTGTATGAAGGCAATCAGCTGGATGTGAAAGACGGACGCATTTATATCAACGGACAGGAAACCACGAAGTATACTTTCCGCATGGATTATTACTGGATGATGGGCGATAACCGCCACAATTCTGCGGATTCCCGTTTCTGGGGTTTTGTTCCTGAAGATCATATTGTCGGTAAACCGATCTTTGTATGGCTTTCACTGGATAAAGACCGCGGATGGTTTGACGGAAAGATCCGCTGGAACCGTCTGTTCAAATTTGTAGATTCAATCAAATAAACTTGTGCGAAACGGACGTTGGCTAGTCTGGCTGAAAGCAATCGGCGGCGCACTGGTCGCCGTATTGCTGGTTAAGACTCTGTTTGTCACCTCTTGTTTCATTCCTTCCTCCGGGATGGAGAACAGTCTCTATCAGGGGGAAGGCGTGCTGGTGGGCAAATGGAGTTACGGTCTTCGTCTGCCTTTCCCGTCGTTGCTGGGTTATCACCGCCTGGGAGCTTCTCCGGTGGAGCGGGGAGACATCGTACTGTTCAATAATCCTAACCCGGCCGATCCGGAAACGGGAATTGAGTGGCGTGAAGTTTTTATCAGCCGTTGTGTCGGGCTGCCGGGAGATACCCTTTCGCTCAACCGTGCGCTGACCGTTACCGGAAATCAGGCCTTGAGCCCGGACAGCAAGGCGCTCTATGTCTATCCGTCTTCTTCAGAAGATCTGATGCAGACCGTTCTGGAAACTCTGGGACTGCTGCCCGGCAATACACTGGTGAGCTATACGTCTGATGGCGGTTATGTCCGCAGTTTCAGCCATTACGAGTTCTATCTGGTTTCCCAGAAGCTGGAAGGCCGGATTCCTGTTGTTCCGCTCGACAGCCGTATCTCTCAGGAAACACATCCGTTTGTCGTACCCCGCAAGCAGGTTCCGGTAAAAGTTTATCCCTGGAATGCTGTGCTTCTCTGCAATACCATTGTGCGTCATGAGCATAAGCAGGCCGGTGTGCAGGGAGACACACTCTATGTGGAAGGCCGTCCGGTGGGAGAATATACCTTCAGCAAGGACTATTACTGGATGGCTTCCAACGATCCGGTCAATCTTTCCGATTCTCGTTTGTTTGGCTTTGTGCCCGAAGATCACCTGATCGGGCGTGCCCTGCGGATATGGTATCCGGCAAGAAAGGGACGTTTCCTGCAGCGGGTGCAATAGTTGTGGCATTAAATTGAAGGAAGAAATAGTTATGAAGAAAGAAGTGATATTGGGGTCCGCTTATCTGGGACCGGTGGAGTATTATACCAAACTCTTTGCTTACGATACGGTCCGTGTGGAGCGTTATGACCATTATATGAAGCAGACCTATCGCAACCGTTGTGTCATTGCTTCGGCCGACGGCCCGCTGGCGCTGACCATTCCGACGGAGAAGGGAGATGATGCCAAGTGTCTGATGAAGGATATCCGCATTTCCGATCACGGCAACTGGAGACATGTACACTGGAATGCCTTTGTGGCAGCCTATCGTCACAGCCCTTTCTTTGATTACTATGCCGATGAGTTTCACCGTTTCTTTGAGGAGCGTTACACCTGGCTGTATGATTTCAATGCTGAGCTGTGCAGCTGGTATGTGAGCAGATTGATCTTCAGCCCCGGATTATCCCTACGGACGATTATCTGCCGGTATCGGAAACGGCCGATGATTTCCGTGAACGGATCCATCCCAAGCGGCTGCCGCAGGAAGCCGATCCGGACTTTGTTCCGAAAGCCTATTATCAGGTATTCGATGCCCGGCTGGGTTTTCTTCCTAATCTCAGTATTGTCGATTTATTGTTTAATATGGGACCCGAAAGCCTGCTGGTGTTGCGTGACAGTACGGTTTCTTCCCGTTGATTTGTCCTTTCGTTTCCGGAGTTTCATGCAGACGAATCAAGTGTATTCTCTGCATGAAACTTTTGTTTCGTCTGGGTGGAACAAAAAGTTTCTCTAGGTGGAACTTTTTTTCTCTGCATGAAACACTTGTTTCCTTTCGGGAAAACTGCTGTTTCGTCGAAACAAATTCTGCCGGACGAGCCGAAGAATAGGTCCCTTCGTGCAGACGTTTCCAGCAGGGTTTCCGTACATCTTTTGCAAAAGAAATCCGCCTGAGTGCGGATTGCGCTCAGGCGGATGATAAATTGACGTCAGGATGACGGATTATTGCGGTACGATGGTGAATCCCCACTTGTATTCCTGATTAGCAGGAATCAGGTATTGAGGATCAGGAATGGCACCCCAGCTGTCGTAACCTCCCACACCCATCTGCTTCATGTCGATACATACTTCCACAAAATTGCGCGGAGTGATGTCGTTGATGTGCGTCTGGCGCGGTTTGATGTTGCGGGCCGTTGCCACATCATGCTTCCGTTCTTCTTCGTTGCGGTTCTGCCACTGATAGTCGCGGTGAGTAGCTTCTTCACCGTCAAAGTCTTCTACCGAGTTGCGCAGGGCATTGAATCCGATAGTCTTGTCAGCATAAATAGTCAGGCCTTTTCCACCTTTGCGGCTGAGAGTCAGCCAGCGGGTATCGGTGTGATGACCGTTTTCCTGCGGACGGACGTAAGGGAAGTACATGGCATCTGCCGTGTTCTTGTAGAGTCCTACCAGAGTTCCGTTGTTGCGGTCAATGTAGTTTTCTTCCGGTCCGCGTCCGAAATAAGTTACCTGGTTCATATTGGCAGGCAGGCGGAAACGTACGCCGATACGCGGAACCACCAGTTTGGAACTTTCCTTGCGCAATGCTTCGTTGCCCGGAGTAAAGGTAGCCAGACGGGTTGCTTCCGATACTTCTGTTTCAGCAGCAGCCATTTCGGTAGAAGTGAATGTATAGTCAGCTTTCACAACGCCCGACGGATGGATGCGGTAAGTGGCAATGTAGAGGTTGCCGGCAGCCAGCAGATAAGAAGCCTTCAGTACGGCATCTTCTCCGTCCATGGTCAGCGTGGCATCTACTACCTTGAAGTTACGGCTGGATTCCTTCCAGATCTGCAGGCGTTTGGTTCCTGGCTTCCGTAGTCATTGTCGTTCGGTGCGCGCCAGAAGTTCGGCTGGATACCGAAGCCTTCATTGAAATATTCCGTACCTTTTACCTTGTAGGAAGTTACCAGACCGCTGGATTTGTCGAAAGTAAAGTTGACGCGTGATGAGTGTGCAGTCAGCAGATTACCTTCTGTTGTACACTGCAGTTTCGGGCCTCCTTCCGCAAAGGTTCTGGGTTGCGGATCAATCGGCAGGCGGAACTGATCGTGCGCGATTTCCCATCCGGCAGGAATCAGGATTTCCGGTTCGACGGTTGTTGCGCTGAATTCCACAAAGTATTCCGTACCTGTTTTCGGTTTCAGGCCGTCTACATTTACGTTTACTTCCTGGCTGCCCTGCGGTTCGATGTCCAGAGAAACTTTGTGGGTACGGATCACCTTATTGTTTTCTTTCACGGTATAGGTAATCATGTACTTCTTCAGATTGGTGAAGTAGAAACGGTTGGTTACCCGGAATTTTCCGGTTGCCGCATCGATGGCTTCGAAGCTACATTCTGATGTGCATACTTCACTTCGCTCATGGCCGGATGCGGAGTACGGTCCGGGCTGACGATACCGTTGCAACAGAAGTTTCCGTCGCTCGGCATGTTGGTACCGAAGTCGCCGCCGTATGCCCAGTATTCGCGTCCGTTTTCATCTTTCACCTGAATACCCTGGTCTACCCAGTCCCAGATGTATCCGCCCTGCAGGTTCGGATATTTGTAGATAGCCTTCCACTGATCCCAGAGACTTCCTGTAGAGTTACCCATAGCGTGAGCATATTCAGAAGGAGCTACCGGGCGGTCACTTCCGATACGTCCGATTTTTTCCAGCCAGGATGCATCCGGATATTGCGGAACATACATGTCTGAGTTCCATTCCCACTGGGCACGCTCGTAGTTGACCGGTCGGTTCATGACATCCTTGTCTGCCTGTTTCAGCCACAGGTAAGTCTGATAGAAGTTATATCCGTTTCCGGCTTCGTTACCCAGTGACCAGAAAGTGAGGCAAGGATAGTTCTTGTTACGTTCAAACATATTCTGAGTGCGATACATGTGCGGTTTCAGCCATTCCGGATTGTTGCCCAGTGTACCGCCTTTTCTCAGGTCGTAGTACATACCGTGGCTTTCGATGTTGGCTTCATCGTACACATACAGTCCGTATTCGTCGCACAGTTCATAGAAGCGGCGGTCCTGCGGATAATGGCACAGACGTACGGTATTGAGGTTGTTGCGCTTCATCAGTTCGAAATCCTTGCGCATCAGCTCTTCGTTGACATAGTGTCCCGTCAGCGGGTTGTGCTCGTGGATGTTGACTCCTTTCAGTTTGATCGGTTGTCCGTTGACCATCAGAACGGTGTAATTGTTGCCGTTTGCTGATTTCTGGTCGATCTGTTTGATTTCGATGCGGCGGAAACCTACATGATAAGGAATCACTTCACTGACCTGACCGTTTTCGCGGACCGTCATCAGCACCTTGTAAAGGTTAGGAGCTTCCGAAGTCCAGGTCTTGACAGCCGGCAGCGTCTTGTCGAAAGTAACGGTTGCAGGCTTGTTGCTCTGTACGTTCACTTTCTTTTCTTCCGTAGCTACGGTTTTACCGTCGGCATCCAGCAGTTCATAGCTGACTTCCAGATTGGCGGTAGCCGTACGGTGGTTCTTCAGGTCGATGGCCAGACGGAAGATACCGTCTTTGTATGTATCATCCAGGGTAGAAGTGATGCGGAAATCCTGTACGGAAGCTTTCGGCTGTGAATACAGGAATACATCACGTTCGATACCACTCAGGCGCCAGAAGTCCTGACATTCCAGGTAAGATCCCGTACTCCAGCGAAATTTTCAGTGTCAGTACGTTTTCTCCCGGTTTCAGCCAGTCGTTGACGAGGTATTCGGCCGGATTCTTTGAATCTTCGTTGTAGCCCACTTCCTTGCCGTTCAGATAAACATAGCATCCGGATTTTGCACCGGCTATGTGGAGATAGATGTCGCGTCCGTTCCAGTCTTCGGGAACAGTGATGGTACGGCGGTAAACACCTACCGGTGTATTTTCCGGCAACTGTGGCGGTTTGGGATTGAGCGGCTGGAATTCATAACCGTGATTGGTATAGATTGCCGTTCCGAAACCCTGTACTTCCCAGTTTCCCGGTACCGTGATGTTCTGCCATCCTGCTCAGAAGGAGAAGCTTCGGTGACGTCAGCCGGAAGTTGTTTGTAGGAATCTGTGTAATAAAACTTCCAGGTTCCGTTCAGCAGCTGGTAGTAAGGACTTTTTTCGTAATCTCCCGTCAGTGCCTGCGTCTTGTTGGCATAAGTCATGAAAGCCGAACGGGGTTCTTCTCGGTTAACGGAAACCACCTGGATATCTTTCCAGTAGGGAAGAGATTCATCTGCCTGGACGGTCTGGGGAACAGCGATGGTTGCCAGTCCGGCCAGTGAGAAACAAAGGTTAGAAAAGTCTTTTTTCATGAATATAGATTGATTAATATTAATATTTGGAAACAAATGTACAAATTTTTACAGATTGCCGGGTGTGCCAGGTTCATAAAAACACTAAGATATATCGGAGAACCGGAATAAAGTTGTACTTTTGCGTCTGATACAAAGATTAATAGAGGAAAAAATGAATAATCTGCCTACAGTAACTAAAAATTTGCTTATTATCAATGTGCTTTGCTTCTTCGGAATGCTGGTAGCAAAACGATATGGCATCGATGTCGAAAATCTGCTGGGACTTCACTTCTTTTTGGCTTCAGACTTAATCTGAGCCAGCTGATCTCATATATGTTCATGCACGCCAATTTCCAACACATCTTTTTCAATATGTTTGCCGTGTGGATGTTCGGGCGTGTGCTGGAGCAGGTATGGGCAAGCGGTTTCTTACTTATTATTTGATTTGCGGAATTGGTGCCGGTCTGATTCAGGAGCTGGTGCAATATCTGGAATACGCCTTTACCTTGTCCAATTATGACAGCGTCAATCTGGGAATTGCCGGAGGAATTATACCGATGGAAGAATACCTGAATATGATGACGACGGTGGGAGCTTCAGGAGCCGTTTACGGTATTCTGCTGGCGTTCGGAATGTTGTTCCCTAACAGCCAGATGTTTATTTTCCCGCTTCCGTTCCCGATCAAGGCGAAGTATTTTGTGATCGGTTATGCTGTACTGGAGTTGTTCCTGGGACTGGGCGGAGGTGACGGAGTTGCTCACTTTGCTCATCTGGGCGGTATGCTCTTTGGACTGATCCTGATTATCTATTGGAGGAAAAAGAATGGCAATCAACAGTTTTATAGCTAATCTGAAAGAAAATTTCCGTCGGGGAGACATTGTCACGCAGTTGCTGTACATCAATGTCGGAATGTTTATCCTGACTGCACTGACGGGCATTGTACTGATACTTTTCCGTCTGCCGCCTGTTCCCTGGCTGAACTGGCTGGAACTGCCGGCATGGATTGAGGCATTTATCCGCCAGCCCTGGTCGCTGCTGACCTATATGTTCATGCATGCAGGTGTATTTCATCTCCTGTTCAACATGTTGTGGCTGTACTGGTTCGGCCGTTTGTTCCTGAATTTCTTTTCGGCCCGTCATCTGCGGGGACTGTATATTCTGGGCGGATTGTGCGGCGGACTGCTGTATATTCTGGCATATAATGTATTTCCTTATTTCTCGGATGCCGTATATTCTTCCTACCTGCTGGGTGCATCGGCTTCGGTGCTGGCCATAGTTGTGGCGACGGCTGTCCGTGAACCTGAATATACGGTACAGTTTATGTTTATTGGTGCCGTTCGTTTGAAGTATGTGGCTTTGTTTATGGTGGCCCTTGATCTGCTTTTCATGACCTCTGAAAACGCCGGCGGACATATTGCTCATCTGGGAGGCGCACTGGCCGGATGGTGGTTTGCTTCCGGTCTGAGCTGTGGACACGATGTAACGAAGTGGATCAATGCCGTATTCGATTTTCTGGGCGGGAAATGGAAACCGGCTCCCCGGAAACCGAAAATGAACGTACATTACAGTGACAAGCAAAAAGATTATGATTATAATGCCCGTAAGAAGCAGCGTTCGGACGAGATAGACCGCATTCTGGATAAGTTGCGCAAATCGGGATATGGCAGTCTGACTGAAGAGGAGAAGAAAAGTCTGTTTGATGCCAGCAAAAAATAATTCAATTCAATGAAAATATTGGGACATGCAGTGCGAGGACTCGCACTGACGGGAAATCTGGTCGTAGCGGCCGGGTTTCTTCTTTGTGGTTACAGTTCATATATCCAGCCTGTTACCCATCCGATATGGCTTGTCTGGGATTGGGATTTCCTTTTTTTCTGCTGTTGAATCTCTTTTTCCTTTTTTTCTGGCTGGTGTGCCGCCGCAAGTTTGTGTGGCTTCCGATACTGGTTTTTGTTGTGGGGTGGGGACTGGTTCGTGCATATATTCCTTTCAACCGTTCTCAGGATCCTCAGGGAGGAACCCTGGTGAAGCTGCTTACCTATAATGTAATGAATACGAACTTATCCCGTCCGGAAGAAGGAGCAGAGGAGGGGAACATCGTGACATATCTGGAACAGTCGGAAGCTGATATTATCTGTCTGCAGGAAATCACCTCTTCGGAAAAGCAGCTCCGTAAGGCTTTTCCGATGTATCCGTATGTACGGCGGATCGGTTTTGCTACGGCCAACGGTGTGGCTTGTCTGTCAAAATATCCCATTCTGTCAGCAAAGAGAATAGAATATGCCAGTGCATTTAACGGAAGTGCCCTGTTCCGTCTGAAAATAGGAAAAGATACGGTGACACTGATCAACAATCATCTGGAGTCGAACAAGCTGGATGCCGGAGACAAGGCCTTGTACAAGGAGCTGCTGAAGTCGCCCGATGAGGAAAAGGTGAAGACGAGCGGAAAGTATCTGTGGCACAAACTGGCAGATGCCGTCGCAATTCGTGCCGCTCAGGCTGATTCGGTGGCAAAGGTCATTGCTGAGTACGGTTATGACCGCATGCTGGTGTGTGGAGATTTCAATGATTCTCCCTTGTCGTATGCCCGCCGAGTGATTGCCAGGGGATTGCAGGATGCCTACGTGGAAAGGGGAAACGGTCCGGGATTTTCCTATAATCAGAATCTGCTTTATTTCCGGATTGACCATATCCTGGCCGGAACTGATTTCCGGATTCTGCACTGTGAGGTGGATCGTTCCATCCGTACGTCCGACCATTATCCGGTGTGGTGTCTGTTAGAGAAGAAAGAATAAACATTATATCTATTTTAATATGAAACATTTAGCAATTGCATTAGCCATGAGTTGTATAACCTTTGGGTGCAGTCAGAAGGCAGAAAATGCCTCCAATCCTTTTTTGACGGAGTTCCAGACTCCTTATGGTACTCCTGATTTCAACCGGATCAAGCCGGAACATTATGAACCAGCCTTCCTGCAAGGTATGGAACAGCAGAATAAGGAAATCAAGGCCATCGTGGAAAATCCGGAAGCTCCGACTTTTGAGAATACCATTGTTGCCTTGGATAACAGCGGGGAAATCCTGAACCGGGTAAGCGGTGTTTTCTTTGCCCTGGCAGAAGCCGATACGAATGATGAACTGATGGCACTGGAAGCAAAGATTGCTCCGATGTTGTCAGAACACAGTGACAATATTTACCTGAATGCAGATCTGTACAAGCGTGTTGCTGCGCTGCACGATCAGGAAGAAGCAGGAACCTTGAAGCTGACTACGGAACAACATTACCTGCTGGACAAATATTATAAAGGTTTCATCCGTTCCGGAGCCGGACTGGATGCTGCCAAGCAGGAGCGTCTGCGTGCCATCAATAAAGAATTGTCTACCCTGACCATTGAATTTGGCAATCACGTACTGGCTGAAAACAATGCCTACAAACTGATTGTCGACAAGAAGGAAGACCTGGCCGGTCTGCCGGAATCTGCCATTGCCATTGCTGCCGATGAAGCTAAGGCTGAAGGTCTGGAAGGCAAATGGGTGTTCACTCTTCAGGAATCAAGCCGTCTGCCTGTTTTGCAATATGCGCAGAACCGTGAGATGCGTAAGAATATCTATCAGGCTTATACCAGCATGGGCAATCATGGAGATGCCAATGATAACAAGGAAATCCTGAAACGGATTCTGACCTTGCGTCTGGAGAAGGCCCAGCTGATGGGATATACGAACTATGCAGAATATGTGTTGGCTGACAATATGGCCAAGACTCCGCAGAATGTAATGGACTTCTTGCATAACTTGTGGGGATATTCTATCGAGAATGCAAAGAAAGAGGCTGCCGAACTGCAACAGATCATGGATCGTGAAGGCAAAGGTGAAAAGCTTGAAGCATGGGACTGGTGGTATTATGCAGAAAAACTGCGTAAGGAAAAGTATGATCTGAATGAAGATGAAATCCGTCCTTACTTCAGTGAAGAGGATGTCCGTAACGGATTGTTCTATGTCGTAAATAAGCTGTATGGCATTACATTGACGGCAGTAGACTCTATTTCTGTATATAATAAGGATGTGAAAACCTATCTGGTGAATGATGCCGACGGATCGTTCCTGGGTATTTTCTACAGCGATTATATGCCGCGTGCAAGCAAGCGAAGCGGAGCCTGGATGAGTAATTTCCGCGAACAATGGCAGGGAGTCCGCCCGTTGATTTATAATGTGGCCAGCTTTACCAAGCCCAGTGGAGATATCCCTTCATTGCTGACTATTGATGAAGCCCGTACGATGTTCCATGAGTTTGGACATGCACTCCACGGAATGTTAAGCCAGTGTACTTATAAAGGTGTTTCCGGAACATCAGTTGCACAGGACTTTGTGGAACTTCCTTCTCAGATTATGGAGCATTGGGCCATCGAACCGGAAGTAATGAAAGTGTATGCCAAGCATTATAAGACCCGTGAGGTGTTGCCGGATTCTCTGATTGCCAAGATTGAGAACCAGGCTTTGTTTAATCAGGGCTTTATGACAACAGAGCTGCTGGCTGCGGCCTTGCTGGATATGGAATTCCATACACTGACTTCTACGGATAACCTGGATGTTGTAGCTTATGAGAAACAGGTGATGGACCGCCTCGGACTGATCCCGCAGATTGCACCTCGTTACCGGGCTACTTATTTCAATCACATCATGGGTGGTTATGAAGCCGGATATTACAGCTATCTGTGGCTGAACGTCTGGATGCAGATGCTTTTGAAGCATTCAAGGAACACGGAATCTTTGATCCGGCAACTGCAACGGCTTTCCGCAAGAACATTCTTGAAAAGGGTGGTTCGGATGATCCGATGAAACTCTATCATACATTCCGCGGTGCAGACCCGAGTCTGGAGCCTTTGCTGAAAAACAGAGGACTAAAGTAAGGGATAAATAGGCTTTTTTATCCTCTATGCCTTAAATATTTACAAACCTTTCCGCGTATAAGTGAAAAAAAAACTATATTTGCAACCTTGAATAAACGTATATAATTAAAAAAAGTAAATATAATAATTAAAGTAACA
>ENA-OQHA01001095-OQHA01001095.1-human-gut-metagenome-genome-assembly--contig:-NODE-1095-length-11250-cov-2.625101_pt1 | contig 11250 bp, 10 predicted proteins | sample MGYA00242558_ERZ504707 | MGnify/ENA primary metagenome ERZ504707 (study PRJEB26092, sample SAMD00036197) | human gut metagenome | host: Homo sapiens | study: EMG produced TPA metagenomics assembly of... | reverse complement strand
TTTCTCTATTCTTTACTATCTGTAAACAAGGGGGTATTTTTCTTTTGCTTAGATAAAGACATAAAAAAAGGAGTTCCGCTGAACTCCAACCTTTGTTAACCTTAAATCTAATACTATGAAAAACACGTTGCAAAGGTACAGACTTTCTGGAATTATGCAAGTATTGTGCACGTTTACACATGTTTTATAACATAGATTAAGGAATAAATAAACTTTTTTGATCAATCTAAAACATTTCACTTCGTCATTTAACCTTTAATTGCAACATCCCAGCATTAATGCCTGGAGATGTAGCTTTCACCTTAATATATCCTTCCTTTTTGCCAGACTGCACTATTAATGTCAACATTCCATTAAAAACATGCATCTGGGGTAAATGGAATAAATCCAAACAAGTAGGATCTCCATTAGCGGCTGCACGAAATCGTCCTTCACCATCTACTTGAAAATACACGAGTCGCCCATCCTGCGGACATAAACGACCATCCTTATCAACTATTTTAAGAGTCACATAAGCCAAATCTTTCCCGTCCGACACCAAAGACTCTCGCTTTGTAGACAATTCTATATGATGAGTCTTCCTGCCGTATGTATCATTTTTTCTGCTACGGGCTCTCCGGCTTGATTGTAAGCGACCACTTTGACTTCTCCGGGTTCATAGATGGCATGAGGCCACATCAAGCGGAAACGGTTCTCCGGAGTTTCTCCGTGTTTGGTTTGTTTGCCGAAACTTTTTCCGTTTATGAATAACTCGGCGGAAGGATAGCTGGTATATACAAACACAGGCACTTCGGTTCCTTCATGCCCTTCCCAGTTCCAATGGGGAAGAATATGTAAGGTCTCCGCTTTTTTGTTCCATACACTGCGATACAGATAATAGCGGTCTTTGGGAATGGAAGCCAGGTCGATGATGCCGAACATGGAACTGTGGTTGGGCCATGAATCTTTATCATACGGACTAGGTTCTCCTAAATAATCAAAACCAGTCCAAACAAATTGTCCCAGTGTCCAGTCGTGGTCTTCTGCCAGTGCCAGGTCAATATCGGGGATATTAGACCATACACAAGCTTCCAAATCATAAGAAGAACATTGATGATCATCATAAGTACACTAAATCCCTTTTGTACGGGTAATTTATATACTCCTCTCGAACTCACAGTGGAAGACGTTTCAGATCCCAAAATAAGATTTTGCGGCAAACGCTGATATGCTTCCTCATAACGAGAAGTACGATAATTCAACCCAGGAATATCAATCATTGCAGCAAATCCATTATCTAAAACACAGCTCACCTGGTCCATTCCGCAGGTGACCGGCCGGGTAGGATCTTCTCTGTGGCATATATCCTGCAGGAATTTAGCCACCCGATACCCTTCAGGGCTACATTGGGTGGGCACTTCGTTACCGATGCTCCACATAATCACGCTGGGATGGTTGCGGTAGTGCCGGAGCATATTGACCATGTCTTTTTCGGCCCATTCTTGGAAATAGCGGTGATAGCCGTTTTTACATTTGGCTATATCCCATTCGTCAAAAGGTTCAATCATCATCATGAAACCCATTTCATCGCACAGTTCCACCAGTTCCGGAGCAGGCATGTTATGGGCAGTCCGGATAGCGTCGCAGCCCATATCCTTCAGGAGTGAAAGCTGGTGGCGGAGAGCTGATTTGTTGACTGCAGCTCCCAAGGGGCCCAGGTCATGATGGTTGCATACCCCTTGAAACTTCCGGTGCTGTCCGTTCAGGTAAAAACCTTTATCGGCCACAAACTCGATGGAACGGATGCCGAAGCGGGTTGTATAGGTATCCGTCAGTTTCCCTTCACAATAGATTTTGGATACGGCCTGATACAATGCCGGAGATTCAGGCGACCATAAGGACGGATTCGCTACAAGGAAATTTTGTGTGAAAGGCTGTCCGTGGTTGATGTGGCCTTTATTTTCCTTGGATGCGACCACTTTCCTTCCGGGGAAAGAATGTCCGTAACTACGGTCAGTTCTTTTGTGCCGGCTCCTTCAATCTGAGTGCGCAGGCATACAGAGGCAAAATCCTTGCTACGTGGGGAGTCGTAATCTGCGTACCCCAGACAGGCACATGTATCTTTTCGGTAGATAACACGTGCACGTTCCGGTACAGTCCGCTCCCGGATACCAGCGTGAAGACTGGGGCTTGTTCTCCAGTCTTACGGCCAGCATGTTTTCCTTACCGTCTGCATGGACCACATCAGTCACATCACAGTAAAATGAGTTGTAACCGTAAGGCCAGAAGCAGACTTCTTTTCCATTGACATATACACGTGCTTCGCTCATTGCCCCGTCGAAGACCAAGGTGGTATGCTTTCCTTGGGGAGCCTTGAATGTAGTCCGATACCAGCCGGTTCCCACATAAGGCAGCCCTCCGGTACGTCCGGTTTTAACGAAGTTTTTTTTCCAGATTCTGTACGACAGTCACATTTTGCAAATCATTGTTTCTATCAAACGGACCATAAATAGCCCAATCATGAGGGACGGAAACTGTCTCCCATTTTGTATCATCATACGTAACCAACTGAGCTCCAACGACATCTTCTTTTATAAACTTCCAGTGCTCTTCCAATAAACATTCAGTACGCTGAGCATACCCAAATATCCAATTAGCACAGGCCAATATCATGGCCATCCATTTTAACCTCATACTCACAATTTAATCAATTAATTCAATCTTTACTTTTTGATCTTTGACCATAATATAGAAGATACCATTCTCCAGCAAACGTTTCCCATCTTCATTCACAAATCCTAAATCTCGTTCCAGATTTATATCGAACGTAAAGATTCTACTTTCCCCCGCAGGATTTCTTTTTTCTCAAAATATTTCAACTCCTTTACCGGACGAGTTATCGAAGAAAAAGGATCAGCAACAAACCATAACAGGGTCTCTTTCCCATCATAATTCCCCACATTTTTCACTTCGATTTCTGCCCTCAATGTATCTCCACGTCGTATTTTACTAGACGACAACTTCAAAGTTCCATATTCAAATTTAGTATAGCTTAATCCATGTCCGAATGAATATAATGGTTCGCTTGTAATATTCTGATATTTACCTTGATGTGTTCTTCCACTTTTACGATGATTATAATAAATAGGAATTTGACCTGTTGTATAGGGGAAAGTTATAGGTAATTTCCCTGATGGGTTATATCTGCCGGAAAGAATACCTGCAACAGCAATTCCAGCCGTAATACCTGGTTGCCATATTTCCAACATAGCATCAGCCAAAGGCTCTATACGTGACAAATCCAAAGGACGTCCGCTTGAAAGTAATACGACCAATGGTTTTCCCGTTTTTTCAAGTTCTCAAGCAACTCCTCTTGTATCCGTGGAAGTGCTATAACAGAACGGGATGCATTTTCTCCACTCCAAGTTTTCTTTTCACCCAAACAAGCTATTATTATATCTGCCTGTTCCGCGACTCTAATAGCTTCAGCAAAACCTCTCTGTTCATTACCATCGAAGCCACATCCCTCGGCAAACAATATATTCTTTGCTAGAAATCCTTTTTCTTTCTTCACGCCATCAAGGATAGATATCACATCTTTCTCATCTCCATGTGCAGACCATGAGCCCAACAGATGCAAACGATTATTAGCCATTGGTCCAATAAAAGCAATCTTCTGTTCTTTTTTCAAAGGGAGTACACCTTTATCATTCTTCAATAGTACCATCGACTCTTGAGCAAGCTGTTCAGCCACATTCAAACTTGACGGCAATAAGAAACGCTTGTCATCCGGCAATATCTCGGTATATGGATTTTCGAACAGCCCTAACTCAAATTTCAACCGTAATATTCTCCCAACAGCATCATCAATTGCCTCCATAGAGACTTTTCCTTCCTTTACCAGTTTACCCAAATGTTTTTGATAACAATTGTCTGTCATATCCATCTCTAGTCCAGCAGAAAAAGCATACCATGCAGCTTCTTTTTCATTTGCCGCAAGTCCTTGTGTAATCAACTGTTTTACTGCATCCCAGTCTGACACCACAAATCCACGATGTTTCCAACGTTTCTTTAAAATTTCTGTCAAAGTATAATAGTTGGCTGATGCAGGAATTCCACTAATATTATTAAACGCACTCATCACAGTTGCAGCACCAGCTTTTATGCCTACCTCAAAAGGAGGCAAATAAGTATCCCAAAGAGTCTGTTTTGAAATTTCTGTTGGAACATAATCACGCCCAGCTTCAGAAGCTCCATAGCCCACATAATGCTTTAAACAAGCTGCAACTCTATTTTTTGCTGATAATGTATCCCCTTGGTATCCTCTGACTGAAGCAGCTGCAAAAACACCATTCACATAAGGATCTTCCCCATAACCTTCAGAGACTCTTCCCAGCGCCCGTCACGTGCTACATCCACCATGGGAGAGAATGTCCAGTTTACTCCAGATGTAAACGCTTCCTGAGCCGCTACCCCACATGCATCCTCTACGAGTTCTGGATTCCAAGAGGCAGCCTGTCCAAGCGAAATTGGATAAATGGTACGGAACCCATGAATTACATCATAACCAAACAAAATAGGAATTCCCAAGCGAGACTCTTTTACAGCCTTTTTTTGTACTGAATTTCTCAAATCCGAGGTCGTTTCAAAATAAATCAGTGAACCAATCTCTGCAGGAATGTTCTTTACAGCCTCTCCAATATTGTTTACATTATTATTCCTTCCCAATGTATATTGATTTAGTTGATATATCTTCTCTTCTAACGTCATACGCGATAATAAATCATTCACTCTTATATCAACAGGAATAGAAGGATTTTTATATAACGAGCTATCTTTTATATAAGACAGATCTGTGATTTTATCAGGATGCAGACAGCTTCGTGTGCTGCCCGTTGTGCTATATCACGATACTCATCAGAAACATTTTCAGGTACAAACTTTATTGCCTATTACATTCTTTCCGGTCAATACTTCAAACCAAGTACATGCAGCAATATAACGTCCGACATTTACATCCAAATGATATCCGTCACGATTCAAATGATCTCCTATAAAAGAGGTACGGGCATTTTGTATAGCTGTTCCGGAAGGAATTATCCGATAAAAATCCACAAGCTTATCGGCTTTCTTTACCGTTTCCACAATAGCTTTATACATTGTTATCTGATTGTTATCATATTTCTTGAACCCAGTATTCCTGCAATCTTTAGCATAAGCCCAAGTCTGATGAAAAACAATCTTACAACGCTTATCTATCCTTTCCTTGACATATTCATACAATTCTGGAAGATATGTTTCATACGTTTCGTACATTCCTGAGAAAGGACTAGCCTGTTGCAAACTCACGTAATCCCATTTTTCATCGGCCAATGCCCTAGAAATACTCATATTACAATAATGAACTTTCTTACCATCAAGCCCAATTTTACGATAATCATACGCAGCCGCGTCTTTCCTAATATTGTCTACATGACGTTCTAAAGAGCAGCCACCAATAAAAAAGGTTTCCTATTACAAGTTCATAACCTTCTGCCTCTCCCAATTCATGCAGATACTGCTCTACCGCATCTTGTGAAAAACTGTTCCCTATTGAAAGAATCTTAATTATCTTAGAATTTTCTGTAATATTTTTTGAATAACCATTCTCTACCAATAATATGCAAAAGCATAAAACGGTACTTAATAAAACTTTTATACTTTTCATCATTTAATATATTTTTTCTTTTGATAATAATCATGCATGATGTACCATGCCTTTTTACGTAATCCCTGATCGGAAAGCAATCCTTTTCTATTCCATCCACTCTGATTAGTCGGATGAAAACGGAAAGGAGAACGAAAATCAAACAATATCCATGGAGAAACTCCACAAAGATTCGGAATATGATTAAACATCTCAATATTATCTTTATACAACTTAGCCTGATATTCTTCACTCCATGAAGAAGCCACTTCTTCATCTCCATGTTGACCATACAAGGCTTCTCCACCAAATTCCGAAATAATAAGCGGCTTGTCTGGAACAACATCCCATACTGCTTCTTCAGGGCTTAGAGGCCACGGATGATACCATCCCATATATTTATTCACAGCCACCACGTCTAGATTTGCTGTAAAAGGGTCATCCATCTCGAAATGACGGGTATTCTTATTGAAATAAACAAGGTCAAATGCCGCCACATAAAGCCTACTGCAATCCATCGAACGCCCCATTTTCAGTAATGATAACAAAAACGCGTTTCTAGCATCTGAAGGTTTAGTTTCATTCGCCACACCCCAAAAACATACCGCACAGCGATTCTTATCCCTATTTATCATCTCTCTAAGCATGGTCCGAGCCTTATCCAAAGTACCTCTGTCCTCAAAATCTATTCCCTGCCAAATAGGAATCTCCTGCCATAAGATAATCCCCATCTTTTCAGCCATTCGTACTATATACTCATTTTGCGGATAATGTGCCAACCGAATCATATTTACCCCCAAAGCCTTAGCCTCATTCAAAAGCATTGAAGCATCAGCCTCTGAGAAAGCTCTTCCCATACGTTGTGGTATCTCTTCATGAAAAGATACACTACGCATAAAAACAGGATTTCCATTAACCAAAATACTCGTTCCATTCACAGTTATCTGTCTAAATCCTATTTCTTCCTCTATTTTATTTTCTTCAGAAGTTATCACAACCTTATATAGTCGTGCCTTTTCAGGTTCCCATAATTCCAATTTGCGTACTTTTAACGAGGCCCGACCTACACCTTCCTCATTTGTCTGGAGTGTACGTTCAATATTCAATTCTGGGATTTCAATCCGTACGTCACGAACTCCTTTTGCAGATAAAGTAACAGTAGCATGTATCAAATCTTTTTGCACACTATCCAATCGTACAAAATAATCACGGATAAACAAACGTGGAGTAGTCACCAGCATAACGTCACGTGTTATTCCTCCGTAATTCCACCAATCAAACGCCATCGCTGGAATAGCATCAACCGAACGGGTATTGTTCACTTCCACAACCAAAAAATTATCACCTTCTAATAATACATCTGTAACCTCCACCTGAAATGGAGTAAATCCTCCCTCATGAGAAGCAACTTCTTTTCCATTCAAATAGACACGACATCGATAACTTACTGCACCAAAATACAAGAACTGTCTCTTATCAGGAGAAAGGTTTGCCACAAAATGACGTCCATACCAAACTGTACCTTCATAATATTTTAGTTCTGATGATTGTGAATTCCAGTCTCCAGGCACATTCAACCTAATCCCGTTTTCAAATGAATATTCATAAAATTCTTCTTTAGTTTGAGGAACTCTATTTTTATAAACTTCCATACGACGTCCCTGATCATATAAATCCACTATGACATTCCATTTTCCATTCAATAAATGGAAATCTCTCCCATAGACATTTATCATAGCTTGTTCTGAAGCTCCCAAGCAAATAGAAAAAGTAATGAAAAACAAGCTAAAGAATATTTTCTTCATTCCCATATCATTTATTATTTACTTTCAACAAATCCATCATCCACTTCCATGCTTTACTTGTCTGTTCAGGATACGCATAATGTCCCGTATTTTGCGCTAAAACCAATGTTTTTGGAGCTTTTATAATGTTGTACGCAGAATATACTGAAGTAGGAGGACAAGTTGTATCATTATATCCAAAGGTATAGAATCCTGGGACTTTTATCTGACGAGCAAAATTCACCACATCATAATAACTTGCGGTGTATATTCGTGCCGAAGTACGGTTCTTTTCATCTTTCAGGAAATGAGGCCATCCCCCTGCTCTTCCATGTAAATATCCGACCATATCACACAATGCCGGATAATAAGACACAAGTCCTTTGACCCGATTATCCAAGGCTGCTGTAATTATAGACAAAGCACCTCCTTGACTTCCCCCGAATGTTCCCAAATTCTCTCCATCAAATTCAGGCAATGAATACAAGAAATCAATAGCTCTCACACACCCCATATAGACACGTTTATAATAATATCTGTCTCTGTCGTCAAGATTAAAAGAATGATAATTTCTCAGAGCACCCATATAAAGATTTGTATATACCGGACCTTCCATATTTACCGGAATACCATGTATCCCAATCTCCAAAATTATAACTCCTTTTCAGCCTTTCTACTTCTCCAAGATATGCCTTACGCCAGCCCCAGGAAGTTTCAATACCGCCGGATATCTGCCTTGCGCCTTGGGATACACAATATTCCATAAATTCTTGAAGCATAAGAATAATTACCGAAACTTACATGATATACATTAACTTTAGATGTACACCTTTCAGGCATTAATGTCATTTTCGGATTCATTGGTTCTTTTGATGCTTCCATCTTAGCCTTCTCCCAGACTCCCAAAAGTCTTCAGGATAATTTACAGTTGGAGTTATTTTTCAGGTTCAAACCCAACAGTAGCCATGCCTTCATACTTACGTCCTTCAACTTCGGCCTGTACCTTACAACGCAAGAAGCCTGAAGTTTTCATAGTACCTAATTCCAATTCTGTTTCACCGGACTTTAAGATTTTCTTTCCCTCGGCTATTGGAGGCATCATGTCTGGTGAAATAGAATAACTTATTTCTGTTTTATCCAAAAGAGAGCCGTTCACAAACACCATAATCTTAACCTTAGCCTTTTCTCCTATTTTATATACCCAAGAATCATGGTTTGGAACAACCTTTATATTTACCATTCTTTCCGCAGGCTGTCCGAAAGCTGTCATAAACAGACTCAATAAGACAAACAGCCATACATCACGTAATTTACTAATCATATTATTTCCTTATTTTATATTTATACATTACAAAAGAGTTTTTTTTTAGGCAGTTCTATTTCTAAAACGCATTATGTTTCACAAGAGAATCTTGTGTTTTGCCATCCCCTAATACAAGAGTGCATTCAATATGTTCGCCCTCTTTTAACCATGTTTCTATTTTACCTATATTGTCCTCATTATTCTCACGAAATAAAAGAAAATACCCCTCACCATTTCCCTTCAACGATTGAAATCCTGTCCATGACGTTCCGGAAGGTTCTTCACCACTGGTAGGATTATTCCGGAATGAAAATCATAACTGATATCCTTATATGCCTCTACAAGACTACTCAATCCATAGGCTTCTTCAGGAAGATTTGCTGCTTCCATCCAAGCCAAAGGCTGTCCTGCCATAGAAATTGCAAACAGATAATCAAAAGAATAATGAGAAGGTGCAAATATATCATCACCATACTTATCAGAATTTCTCCATTTATTCAGGAATTCTATCTGTAGTTTTTCGGTTGGAACATATTTGGATAGCATCCATAAATTTCTCAAAGTCCAATACGGATAATAATTGCCCCAATCCGTGTAACGGTTTTCCAGGAAAATATTTCCGTATTCATTAAATAAATGATATCCTCCTCTTCTTCCGGCTGTAACATCCAAATTGAATACAACAGCATGATTGGTATCCTCCCATACTTTCTCAAACAAACACCGGAGATTTTCCTCTGCTCTCTTTGTGGGAATATTCACACCGTCAATTTTAAAAACTCTTATCCCGTATTTCCGGTATAATTCGGTTATGGCCTGTGCATCTTTTTCCCATTCGGCAAAATCATTCTGTACACTCGGATTAAACCACAAACAAATTTCTACTCCAAACTTACGTCCCTTTTCAACTATCGGTTTTAATCCGTGAGGATATTTTTTAGGGTCCGGTTTCCAATAATCAGGGTTGTCCCATATATTCTTGAAAGAACCTTTTGCCAAAGCTGAATTAGGACTTTTCCCAACCTGCCATCCGTCATCTATTTGAAAATGCGTAAAGCCTAAACGAGCAGCCTTTTCTATCTCTGACAAACAAAACTCTTCGTTCACCTTGGTGTCCTGGCTTCTGTCCCCCCATGTATTCATCATCACCATCTCATCACGTCCTTTCGTCAAAACCCTTACATTCTTCTGATATTTCCTTAACACCTTCAAGGCATCCAATTCAGTACCGTCATAAACGCCTAAAACACAACTGTTATGTACGTGTCCATTTTTCAGGTGAAATATCTTTTTCTGTTATTCCAATACCTGTTACCATAAAATGGCCGAATTCCGCAATAAAATCAGCACCTTTATATGCCAATTGAACTCCCGAACAAGGAGCTTCTTTCAAAACAAAAAATCCCGATTTACTCTCGCCGTTTTCAGCAAACAATATATTTCCACGATATGATAATTTCCTATAAGGAATAAAGTCTCTTGTCCATACTAAATTATTATTCCAGTCTGTCACATCAGTAAACTCAACTGTCTTTGTATGCCAATGCTGTCCTTTGAATGCAAATCGATCAAGAATTGCGGTCACCTGAGACGATTTCATATCTTTAGTAGATTCAATATTCTTATTATCCGCAACGTTTCCTTGCTTTTCACCGAAAACGCTGTTTACAGTTCCACGCAGATAAGTATCACACCCAATGACCGGACAATTATCATAAACCCTGTACACACGTTGCACATCCAACTCACCTAACGAGAAAGAAACCGTCACTTTCAGAAAAGCCGGATTGATTATAGTCTCCTTAACCCATTCAGTAGAAAGTTTTCCATTGCTGGCCGCATCAGTATTACGGGTAATAATCAAATCAGGCTGATTGGAATAAGTATTTTCACACCATCCGGACAGTTTATTCTCCAATCTGAGTGTTTTCAGGTTTCCACCGTTCCAAAGGAAAGTTCTTTCAACACATTGGTTTCCTATATATAGAGTATCATTTTTTAACAAACCATAACAATTTTCAGAAGAAGCATAAACAAGTACATTATTATGTAAAAAGCCGCAAAATAAAGCGACAAAAACTATGCATTTTTTTCGTTTCATTATATAACAATATTAATATTTATAAATAACGATATTCTATATTTATTTAATACCTATGAATTTTATTCTAATGCACTTGGCTTTTCCAATAATTTGTTTGGTAAATTGAAACGTTGATTATCTGGCAGTTCCGATTTAACTCCTGCCCCTTCCTTCATCATTTTCTTCAACTCCTGTAAGTGATGCTGATAGATTTCGCGTGGTAAAACGCCATATTGACGACACAATGCAGCCGCCATACCTACAACTTCACCCATCATACCTGTTGTACGCATTACACGAACTGTTCCCAAACCTACATGAGTAGTACTGATATTACGTCCGGCCATAAATAAATTGTTCACATTACGCGAATACAGACAGCGATAAGGTACTGCATAAGGATGAATAAACAGAT
>ENA-OQHA01001094-OQHA01001094.1-human-gut-metagenome-genome-assembly--contig:-NODE-1094-length-11260-cov-4.766730_pt1 | contig 11260 bp, 16 predicted proteins | sample MGYA00242558_ERZ504707 | MGnify/ENA primary metagenome ERZ504707 (study PRJEB26092, sample SAMD00036197) | human gut metagenome | host: Homo sapiens | study: EMG produced TPA metagenomics assembly of... | reverse complement strand
TGCCCGAAAACATTAGAAAGCCGCAAAAAGCCAGCGGAAAATAAACAGACCGCAAAAGCGGTCTGCTATTTGTCAAGGTACTCGTATTCTACCGTTTACGTAAAATATGCTCCCTTCCTGGGAGACAAGTTTTTTATTTGTCTACCCGGAAGGGAGCATATCAGCAAAAAATATTTGCTCATGTGACAGACCCGTCTTGCGTTTGAAAACAATATACCTTGCGGTACTCTACATTTTTCGCACAAATCAGTCATTGCTCAATGAAGGATTGTAGCAACACGTCCTGAACCTACAGTACGTCCACCTTCACGGTATCAGAATGGCGTGTTGCAGAGGCTAAATGGTTATTTTCCGTGCATTTTGTGTGGAAAATACGGATTTTCCGCTGTGTCCGTGTGGTTTTTGGAGATTTTGTTATCATGGTGTTATCACAATATCTCTGTATTTATCTACATATCTGTATTTATACTATCTGAAAATGGTTTCAATTGTTGAGCATACATTGAACTAAACGATGTCAACGTTGCTCTCAATTGTTTAGCTGCATTTTGTGTGGCTTCCTTACTTTTTAAACCACTTACAATTGCCGGTTCAAGCGTAGAATGCCATGGCATCAAAACATCTAATATTGCTTTCCATTCTTCAACTAACTTATCAAAATTTTTATTATCTTTAAACACTAACCTCCAAGAATCTAAAATCTTTTTTCCAAGTAAGCTTTCCATACAAGTGCTTACTGCTGATATCAATAACATTTTAGAGCCACGCTTACTCAAAAAATTAAGTTCATCATCTTCTATATCCGTTCTTTGTTCTTTCTTATTTTTTAAGTTAATTTTAAATTCATCAATAGCTCTCCCCAATGAATATACGAAAATAATATGTTCTGCAGTTAATTGATCCGAAAAAATATTTGTGTATTCTTTATCCTCGTCCCATATCAATTTCTTTGAGTTATAAGCAGTTACACAATCTCCATGAAAAGCCAATAAAGTTTGTGCAACCAAATATGGATCAAAGACTTCTTTGTTTCTAACCCTTGTACTATCTCTTCTACCACCGCTATAATACAGTTGTGGATATTTTTCAAACTCTTTTCTAAGTCTTACTTGTTGTTTATCATTACTTCTTAAATCAGATGGCAAAATTTCATTTTGTTTATTGTTATTATTGATAATTTCTTCTATGATCTTAGGATCACTACATACAATAAAACGTATCGGCACAAGAAAATCTTCTTTTAAGCTTTCAACAGCTCCAATAGCTCCCGTTGATTGTGCTCCATTAATAATAGTTATTCCATGTACCTTTGTTATATTGTCATCATCTATTTCATAATCATTCACTAATGCTGTTAATCCATTGTTATATGCCCAAAAATTTTCTGGTTGCTCTTGCACTGTGTCCATAATGCCTAAATTAATTTTATTTTTTCTTTTTCCCGCCCCTAAATAGTTTCTTGGATTTCCAGAAAAAAGATCATCTTTATACATTAAGTAAAGTTTTCGTATCCAGCTACCTTTTACAGCTGTTACACAAGATTTCCACTTTCCTCCCTTGACTTCAAAGGCTTTTCCATTTCCTTCTACATCAATCTCTTCTTCAATTGTAATTCGTTTACTAGAGCTATTATACCAACGTTCAATCGTATCATTTCCAACTTCTAATGAAACTATTTTAACAGAATTATCTCCAGCCAAATTATTTACCAATTTTTGTGCTGCAATCTGAACAGTATTCAATTCCTCCTGAACTTCTGGATTATTTTTTTCATTCATATTATGAACATACCAAAATAAACTGTGTTAATATCGCCATCTTTAATAGCTTCTTGTAACTCATTAACTGAATCTTTTATTCTATCTGGTATATCATTTATATCTCTCGTAAAAATCCATGATGCTGCCGTATTTAAATCACTTGCTTTATTTACCTTCGCCAAGTCTGTTTCCGTCGGATTTTTCTTCATATAAGCTTGCGCCACAACTGCAAATCCCGAATCTCTATCTATATAAATCAAATCACACTTTTTATCATCACTTCCATCTGTCAACGCTTCCGAAGCAACTGATATTATATCTTCAATGTCATATCTCAATTGTAACGCATACAATAACAATGAATTATCTCCATATAAATCGACCAAATCAGTTCGTCCTTTATAATTACTTATATAATTATACATTATCTACTCCTTATCTTATGCAAAATTATACTTTTTATCCTTCATTTACAATATCTTTACACATCCCTCACTAAACACTTTAGGAAAACATAATGGTATTATTTCATTTTGAAAAGCAACCACATATGCACGTATTATACCTTCGCCATATCTTTCATGCAATATAGTTTTTCCATCTGCATACAAACTAATTTCATCTGGAATCCCCACTAAATATGGAATTTTTTATCTTTCACCTTTGCTTCGGGAAAATACACATCCATTGCAACCACTCGTCCTTCGCCATATATCAGATGACATATGTTTGCTCCTGGTGGCACTATCGGTAATTCTTTACTTTTACTTACTAATGGTCCTTTTTCCATTCTTTTTATTTTTTCATCAACTGTATTCCCTATATATGCCTTCCATCCCGGTGCATTCAAAATATCTCTTCTGGTTTCACATAGCAAAATCAATTCTCGTAGTTTTTCTGGATTAGCGTGACCTGTTCTAAACATCGCCATAAAATATTCCCGATACTGGCTAATGTTAGTGGAACAATGTCCAATCTCTGCTTTAAATCTCCTCGTGCGTACCAAATTCCATGTCTAAATGTTTCCGCCGTATTGGTATCTATTTTCACAGCAATAAACATTCCATATACTGGCTTATCATATTTTAAGACAGCATCCGACACATGCCTTCTTACAGGTTCGCCCTCCATTGCTTCTTGGCGTGATGACGTAGACATCGTGACTTCCGTTAAGATTGTAAAGTCATTAAATTCGCAATATAGATCGCCTTTTCCTCCACCAGCGGCAGATACTGGAAGAAAATCAGAATCTAATTTAAATCCTCTTACCTCATAAGGTTTATTGACCATGTGATCAATAGCTAAAGAAGCTCTCCATAAAATCCACTCCAAATATGCCGGAGTCTCATCTTTTGGTACTTCAATAACATTATCATCATCGTATGTACGCTTTCCTCCACCTTTAATCAATAACTCCATATAATCTGCTATTTCCTGCCATTGATTACATTGTTCTTTCGCATACTGGATTTCATCTGTTTGAGATAAGATATTTTCTAAACGTCTTCTTGCAATATTGATTTCTGCTGCAGTATTCAATGGTAGATCATTAATGTTAAACAGAATTTGTCTACCCTTCATCTGCTTTATTAAATCATTTAATAAAGCCTTGGCGGTATCCATATTATCCGTTGGTAATTCTGCACCTTCGCATAATCTCTTGTACTGAACCATTATTGGTTCTTCATTTGATGTCGACTTTGCCAATTTTTCAGCCAAAATATGTTTAGCCGGGACAATAATCATTCCTCTTCCTTTTCGTTGTAAAATTCCTGAAATGCGTAAATATCGCATGTTCATGTCACTATATTCTTTAAAATTGTTAGCTTTTTTATTATAGTGCTTTCCACGTTCTTCAATTTCTTTTTTATCAAATTTACGTTTCGATGGTGCTTGTTTCCTACGTGCACGCAAATCTAAAATATTATTCACAACCTCTTCAACCGAATAACTCGGATTTGTTGTATGTCCCCATAATGCAAACTCTATTCTAGTAATCTCTGAACTTCCTGTTCTCCTCTCTAGCTCCAGCATGATTGCTAATATCCATCGCAATGGCGAAAAATAAGACTTTCCGTCTGGCATAGCAAATTGTTCAACACTTTGTGCTCTCAAATAACACTCCTGCACTGCTGGATATGTATCCGCCTTTAAAAAATTTCGTCCAAATGGTGTTATATCGTCCACTTTACCTAGTTTTTCTTGACTACCATCTTTCTTTTTCACTTGCGGATAAATAAATCCATTCTTTGAAAACATTAATCGCCATTTTCGAGCATGACTACCGGATGTATCTTTTCCATCTTCGTTTTGAATAATTCCCTGAGTATTTAAAAAAATTCATAAAATCAATTTCATTTTCTTTTCGAAGATTCCCCACATATGGCGAATTAGCAAATGCTTTAAATCCTTCTTGTATTCTATTAGGATTTCTTAATCCAGTGTTCCCTACTTGCCAAATTTCTATTTTTTCTTCCATACATCTTCTCCGTTAAATCCAACAAATAAATATTCCTGTACCTTATTTCGATTTGTCTTAGCATGTTTCTGATTTCCAAAAGAATATGTATAATCTATTGGAACTACCTCTACATGTTCTTTATATTTAGACATAAGTGCAACCATTTCATCTTGTGTTGGTTGACTATTAGAAGAATAAGATACAATCAAAATACTGTCGGAAAACTTTTTAAACAACTTATCGAATGCATCTGCAGCACCTTTTCTAGTTGAAAACGGTGTCGGATATGACTTAAATTTCTTTGTTACTGTATTTTCCTGTATTTCGACACCTTTCCAATCTCGTGCCAAACCTTCGACAAAATGATATCTACGTACATATTCATTATCTGACAATGGAGAATAATACGGTGGATCAATATATACTAAATCAGGATGCTTAATTTTTACTTCCATTGCGTCGCCATGTTTAGATTTATTTTCACAACCGTTATCGAAAATTGCATTATTGATACTTTCCACCGCTTCCAAAAATTGCTGTTCTAAAGATTTCTGTAAATCTTTTCTTCCGTCATTATACCGATCTCCGGTGTATGTAAAAATTCCTCTTGGTCTTTTCTTTGTACAAGCTCTAATCAATGCTGTCATTGCAATTGCTTTCTTATATTGATCTCTAATAGCAGCAATATTAGTCCGCAAAATATCTATTAACCTATTTCCTCATCTTTATAATATAAGCCTCGAAATGTCTCTTCTACAAAATGATCAGACTCTTTTTTTTCAATCAACAATTTTTTCGCCTCTTCCAATGGCAATACAACATTATTGTTTTCTACCATTGCCTTGGTAAAGGTTGCTGACATTGCCATATATCATTGCTAATTACAGTCTTTCCCTGCGCTTTAAACATGTAACCGACAATGCCAGATCCAGAAAACAGATCCACTACTGAGTCAAAATTGAACTGTGAAGCAACCGCCCAAATTTGAGGCAATAATTTACTTTTAGAGCCCATATATCTAGTTGCTGGATATTTCATTACCTGTTCAGGTAAAGGTTTCGGAACTATTTTTAACATAGTTTTTTGTTTTGGCAAAATATCTACTATAATATCCTCGCCTTTTCTTTTACTTCCGTTACAAGAAATATACCTTTTGGTTTGGATAACCTCAATCTTATAATCCGCGTATAGCTCATGAACCAATGGATGATTAGAATTGGTCAATATTACATGGCAACCTAATTCCTGTAATCTTTTGACCTCTTTCGCTAATTCTACATGATCTTCTTCGTAAAATTGCTCTTTTGTATATCTCTTAAAATCCGAATATTCTGAAATCGGCAAGTACGGGGGATCTAAAAAGATAAAATCTCCCGGTTCTGCATATTCTTTCAATACTGACAAATAATCTCCACATGTTATAGTTGCTTTTTTCAGCACATCTGATGCAGCGAATAAAGCTTCCTCATCGCAAAAGTTTGGAGCTTTATATTTACCAAACGGAACATTAAACTGTCCCTTCTTATTGACGCGATATAAACCATTAAAACATGTTTTATTCAAATAAATCGTTCTCGCTGCTGCTTCTTCTTTTTTCAATTTGAACCAATCTAACGAACGTACTTCATAAAAATCTTCTTTAGTATTTTTGTATTTCTTTAGATATGAAATAACAGCCTCTACATTATCAGCGACTTGTCGATACATGTTAATCAATTCCGGATTACTATCTGCGATTATTGCTTTATCCGGACTTAATGCAAAAAACAGTGCACCACCACCAATAAATGGCTCTATATATTTTCCATATTTCTGAGGAATTTTAGGCATGATATCCCCTAACATCTGGGTCTTCCCACCGGCCCATTTCATAATAGGCTTTGCCTGTATCTGTTTTTCTTTCTTTAAAACTTGTTCCATCACGCCTTTTCCCTTTCAATCTCTATTATTTCCATGATATCACTAATATCACATTTTAAGGCAGTGCAAATTTTCACCAGCACATCTGTTGTAACATTTTCATTTTTTCCGAGTTTCGCCACTGAAGCATGACTGATACCTGCAGCCTCACATAAGTCTTTCTTTTTCATATCTCTATCGATAAGTAATTTCCATAATTTTTTATAACTGACCGCCATATTTTAACCTCTAAACCATTTTTTCTAAAATATTGCTATGCCGTTATTCTACCATGTGATTTCAGTCATATCAACATTTATTTCAGCGATCGCAGACTTTTTTACAAACATATGTTTTTATTCAATAAAGACTATTTCTTTTCAAATAGGATTATGATCGTCTGCTTTCTCCAATATAAAAATATATTCATGTGCCAGCATTAAGAATTTTCTTTCTTTTCCCTCCCAATAATCAGTAGAACGACAATTATGTTGCTCTTTTATAACAATTTCTTTGAGTTTAAATCCAGCATCAACGAATTTTTGCATAGAATTCATGCCCAGTGGTAGAACATAGCCTTTCTTCCGTATATCTCCAATCATAAATGCACATATTCCTTGCTTTTTTAGTACCCTATATGATTCTTTTGCAACCTGTTCCAGTTCCTGCAAAAAATTCTTATATTTTAAATGAGAAATATCTCCTGGGATTTCTTTACTATACCGTATAATATCAGCATATGGTGGGTGGGTACAGATAAGATCTATACTTTCGTCTTTTATAAATGATAAATTGTTTGCATTTCCTTGTTTGGTGAATATTTTTGATTTTTCTTGACAAGTAAAATGTAGATTTGTGTTAGATAATTTGACAGCCTCAGAATTTATATCAACGCCAATTGCATTTCGTCCTAATAACTTTGCTTCGATTAACGTTGTGCCACTGCCTAAGAATTGATCTAGTATCCAGTCTTTTTTCTTTGAATACCTCAAATAATATTTCTAGGAATATACGGAGACCAGTTCCCTCTGTATTTTCCTGAATGTGTAGCCCAATTCCCTCTTTCAGGAAAGACCATATTGTTGTATCTTCTAATTTGAATCTTTCTGGTGTTTCTCTTATAACAATCGCTCCCTTCTTTTTTGCTCATTATACTTCCACATTGTTTATTTGTCCATGAAAAATCTCCATTCAAATATTAATTATCAATAAATATTTGAACAGAGATTCCTTTTGCATTATAAATATATTATTTCTTTCAATGCTATTTCTTCAGCAGTTGCTTGAATATTATTCAGCCTCCGCACCCATTCCATCTGATCCTGCATCTTCAATTCTTCCGTCACACCCCACTGTTCAGCCATCTGTTCCATCAATATCTCAACTTTTTCTCTTACTTCCTTATCAACCTGATTTAAATGCTCCGTCAGTTTCCCGGTCAGTACCAGATATTGATACCTGGCACTCCTGTGTTCCTTCAAAAACTGTTTTCGCATTATTCCATACTTCCTATATGTAGGTTCTTCCTCATTGATTTCCAAGTCTGGCAGATAATAATCTCCATGCAGTGTGTAGTTCAGTTCGTTCTTTTCATCATAAATCTGTTTCTTCATATTCTTACAACTCCATTCCTCTGTACTTTGCTTTATTCTTCTTAATTTTTGCATTGTGTTCTTCACTTCGTTCTCTTGCCCATTGTATACGGTCACCTATTTTTTCGGCATCTGCTCTTTCTGTTTTTCGCTTCAAGTTCCGTCTGCATCCGGATATCGTCCTGCACCAGTCGTTCTACCATATCTTTCCCCAACATGCGTAAAAGTCGGTTATACCTGTCTGCAATTCCCTGCAGTATTTCTTTCTCACCAGACAATTTCTGATAATCTTTCTGAACTTCTGCCAGTTCCTCTTTTGTTTTTTCATGCTCTTGCTTTTTCTTCTGAAATTTACTTTTCCAACTATCTCTTTCTCTTGTGAGTTCTTTCACCTGTGCAGCCATCGCACCGATTTGTTTTTCATTTCGATGAATAATGGTTTTATTTTCTTATCCCGGTAAGTTATCGCACGTTCCAATGCTGTAGCTTCCGGCAGAAATGTTTTAATCATTCCATATTCTTTTATTTCCTTACTGACATTATCCATCACTGGTTGCAAGAATTCTCTTCTGTCCTCCAGTTTTTTCAATTCCGCTTCTGCTTTCTCAGCACGTCTTTCCGCTGTTTCTTTATCTTTCTGGAACTGAATTTTTTCTTCTTCCAAAAGCTTAATATCTGTCCTTGCGTCCGCAATCTGAGAAGTCAATCCTTCATTCTCCACTGTCAGATTTTCTTTTTCCTGTTCCAATTCCTGCACTTCCTTTTTGCGTTCTTTTTTCTTGAAATTGTAAATATCCAGATGTTCTTCATGTGTGCCTTTCTGTTCCCATTCAATTCCATGCTGTTTTGCGATTTCAGCCAGCACTTCTTTTTCATGATTTATCCACTGATTCAGTTCTGTATCATGCTTATTTCCACCTTGAAATCCAAGACTTTTCAATGCCTGTTTCAGTGAAACTCTGGTATCCATTCCTTTTCCCTTTCAGTTGGTCACATAAGGAACAAAGTCAATATGCAGATGCGGAGTAGCTTCGTCCTGATGCAGATAGCAGCTAAATACCCGAAGTGTCGGATTCCGCTTCTGGAAGTCTTTCACATATTCGTCCAGTATCTTTACAGCCAGATTTCCTTCTGATGTTCCCACTGCCATATCCTCACGATTTCCTATCTGAAAGATCACTTCATGGAACAACTTCTCCTGTTTGCCCTGTCGGATTTTTTCATAATAATTTGCAATTTGCCGATCCTTTCTTTTCCCGACATTGTATCTCTCAACCGCATCGTTAAACAGCTCTTTATAAACTTCCTTCAGATTCTCATTCTTATAACAAATGTTCAGTTGTACTCTGTCCGGATCTACATTTTCTGCTACAAAATCCCGTCTGTTATGAGCCAGTGAACCGGCTCCGATCATGCCACTGATTGTTCTTTTCATCATAAATTTTCTCACCTCTTTTCTGTTTGAGTGCCAGATATGGCACATAATTTTTATTTACGCCAGACATGGCGATATTTAAGAAACTTTCGCCGGATACGGCGGTTTGTTACTTTTGTCAAAAGTAACGCAAAAGCACTTCGACAGCCGTACCGTCCATCAAAAGTCCCCTTGCGCTGCCGGGGCATAACGTCCGGTGGACGTCTGCTTTACACCAGCCGAAGCGGATCATAGACCTATTTATCCAGGTATCCTTGCCTGCACATATTCCAGATCTCCACAATAAGATGTCCCCACCAGATACCATTCTCTTGCCAGATTCATCTCCATTCTGGTCTGTACCCATTCATCACCTACCAGCACTTCCAGCCCTTCTCCACAGTGAAATCCTGTATCAATCCATAAGTCTGATGATAATAATCCATATCTTCCATTACTACTGTTGTATCCTAATCTTCCCTGTTTCATCATTTTCTTCTCCTTTCCAATTTGTAAACGGAATTTGTAAACGGTGCTCAAAAGATTTTAAAAGTTAACTTTTTAAGTTTTTTCTTCAAGTTCCGTTTACATCGTTTACAATAATCTTTACTCAAACGGTATTTCCAACTGTTCCGGTACTTCTATAAATCCGTCTTTATCTTTCTTCACCGAATCTTTCATCCGTTTCCATGACCGCTGTATTCCATATTCCTTTCCGAATCGATGTGTACCATGTGGTTTCCAGCCTTCAATTGCATTTTTCATAATATTGGCAATTTCTTTACCTTCCCACTGTTTCATTTCTCCGGTTCGATGTAGCGCTTCATCGAATAGAATTCTTGTACATACATAATCGTCATCGTAGTCATCAAGAAATTCCTGTATGATTCCGGCATTGGTATCTTCCGGCATAAATTCTTTCTGCAGACGCTTTGCCTCTTCCTCAATTTCCTTTGTAAATCCTAAGAACACATTTCCCTGTCGATACAGTACCATTGCCTCTGCCCAGGCCTGTTCGATATAGGCTTTGCTCTCTGCCTCATTGTCCAGAATATGAACTTCTGCTTTCGACATATCTGTCATCACCGGAGCAAATCTTCTGTTTCCGGTTCTGTCCAGCGGAAGGAAATTCAAATCATTTGAAGTACCGCAAAATACACACTGTCTCGGTCTGTCTTCCGGGTGAACTTCATAAGGTACTTTATAAGTTTCTTTCTGTCTGCTCAGAAACGATTTTATCTGTTCAATATTCTTTGCTGTGATAGTTGCCTTCATTTCTCCCATTTCGATAATCCAGTGATTTTGTAGTTTTCTGTAAATATTTTCATCATCCAAATGATCCAGATTGTCGCTGAACCATTCTTCTTTTATCGCTAGATATTTGAAAAATGTGGACTTTCCGGCTCCCTGACTCCCAACCAAACACAACATAATATCATATTTTATTCCCGGTTCATAAATTCTTGAAATCGCTGCCAGCATGTGCATTTTCATTACTCCGATTGTATATTTGCTCTTTTCTGCTCCCAGAAATGTGGAAGCATATTTTCTATTCTTGGAATTCTGTCCCAGACCAGACTCTCCAGATAATCCCTAATTGGGTGATATTTATTTTCATTGGAAACAATATCTATTCCTGCTTTGATCACACGCTCACTTGTCAGTTCATAATTTTCTTCCAGATACATCTTCAGATTATTTTCATCAGTATCTGTAACCGTAGGACTGTTATTCCTCCGCTCCCAGGGAACCTCTTTTACAATGTCCATCCTTCCAGAAAGTTCATTTCGTTTAATCGCTTTTTCCAATACCGGATCATTTTGAAGTACGGTTACACAATTTCTAATTGTCTGCTTTGTTCTTCCTTTATCCGTATGCTCCAACATATTATTGACATCTTCTGTTGTAAGCATTTCCTCGTTCACAACATCTTCTAATTCCATCAAGGACTTCTCGCTGATATTCGTTAATTCTTTCTTCAATTTTTTCAACCTCCCTTCTCTTCATGGTAGTGTCAAAAACTACCTGTTTTTTATTGTTCTAAATCCTTTAAAACCTTGATTTATCGGAGGTTTGCAAATAAAAAGAGCAATTACCTCCTTTTTTCGGTATAATGTAGTCACCACAACAAACA
>ENA-OQHA01001093-OQHA01001093.1-human-gut-metagenome-genome-assembly--contig:-NODE-1093-length-11267-cov-3.007002_pt1 | contig 11267 bp, 18 predicted proteins | sample MGYA00242558_ERZ504707 | MGnify/ENA primary metagenome ERZ504707 (study PRJEB26092, sample SAMD00036197) | human gut metagenome | host: Homo sapiens | study: EMG produced TPA metagenomics assembly of... | reverse complement strand
GTCTTCATCGTGCTGCTTCTGCTCATTTTGATCGCCGCGGGCGGTCTGGGCTTTGCCTACAGCGCGCGGCTTTGGCTTCCCGTCTCAGGAGTCTGTCGTTACCGATCTGTTCCAGGCTGCCGGCGACGGTGACGCCGCAAGGCCGAGTCTTGCCTGGCCTCGAGCCTGTCCGAGGACGCTAAGTCGATGATCATCTCCTCGATTCCGCAGGGTGCCACCGTGTCCGTCGAGGGCATGGATCAGTCCATGACCGAGACGACCGCCAAGGTGAAGGCATCGCTGTCCAAGGGCGGCGAGCAGGAGTACACCGTCAAATTCGTGCGCTCCGACAACCATATCGGCTGGGCCGTTTCTTCGCTCGATATGGATTTCTCGGCTGCTGACAACCAGTAGTGACCTTATGGGATTTAGCTTTGCCCGGCGCTTCACCGCAAGTGAGGTGCCGGGCTTGCGCTAGTATGATGAGCTAGTAGTTTTCCAGCAATCATCCAACACATCAGGAGTTGCGTTGTTTTCTTTGATGGATATGTTCTTCGGTAGCTATGCGGGCGATCTTGCCATCGACCTCGGCACCGCAAATACGCTTGTCTCCGTGCGCGGCAAGGGCATCGTTATTCGCGAGCCTCTGTTGTTGCCATCGACAAGAACGACGAGCGCATCCTGGCGGTCGGTATCGAGGCAAAGCGCATGCTCGGCCGTACGCCCGGCAACATCGTGGCCGTTCGTCCCCTGAAGGACGGCGTCATCGCCGACTTCGATGTTACCGAGGCCATGCTTCGCTACTTTATCGACAAGGCGTCCGAGAAGCGCTATCCGTGGACTCCGCGTCCGCGTGTTGTCGTCTGCGTTCCCTCCGGTGTCACGTCGGTCGAGAAGCGCGCTGTCTTTGAGGCCACGATCCAGGCCGGCGCCCGCCAGGCCTATCTGATCGAAGAGCCTATGGCAGCTGCTATCGGCGCCGACCTGCCCGTCGAGGAACCCACCGGCTCCATGGTCATCGACATCGGCGGCGGTACCACCGAGGTTGCCGTTATCGCTATGGGCGGCATCGTCGTTTCGCAGTCCATTCGTATTGCCGGTGACGAGTTCGATCAGGCCATCCTCACGCACGTTCGCGATGCCTACAACCTGGCCATCGGCGAGCGTACGGCAGAGGACATCAAGATCAAGGTCGGCTCCGCCGTGCCGCTCAAGGATGAGCTCGACGTCGAGGTCAACGGCCGCGACGTGATCACCGGTCTGCCCAAGACCGTGCGCATCGAGAGCGAGGAGATTCGTCGCGCACTCAACAAGCCGCTCGACGAGATGGCCAAGCCGTCAAGGACGCACTCGACGCTACGCCTCCCGATCTTGCCTCGGACCTTATGTACTACGGCATTTTGCTGACTGGTGGCGGCGCGCTGCTGCGCGGTCTCGACGTGCGCCTGCGCGATGAGACCGGCGTTTCGGTCAATGTTAGCCCTACGGCGCTCGATAACGTTGTTAACGGCTGTGCCCGCGTGCTCGAGGCCAATGCGTTTGATGGCGGCTTCGTCCAGACCAATGCTTAATTTCCAAAAGGTGGATTCCATTTGGCACGATCTTCGGGTTTCTCCACAAATCTGAATACCAAGCGACGATCAACGGGTATGCGCCCGTTGATTGTTTTCAGCCTGATTTCGGTGTTGCTGCTCACGTTTTATATTCGTGAGGGCGAGGCAGGACCGATTCATGCCGTGCGCTCGGGCGTGACGACGATTACCTCGCCGGTGCGCTTTGTGGGCTCGGCTGTGGCGGCTCCCTTCAATGCGATCGGTAACGTGTTCTCTAACCTTACGGCGTCGCAGGACACGCTTGACGAGCTTAAGAAGCAAAACGAGGAACTGACCTCTAAGGTTGCTGAGCTCTCCGAGGCTCAAAAGACCGCCGAGCGTCTGGAGGGGCTGGTCGGCCTGCAGTCGACCTATAACCTCAAATCGACCGCTGCTCGTATCGTTGGTGCCTCCGGCGATGCCTGGACCTCGACCGTTACCATCGACAAGGGCTCTGCCGACGCCTTGCCATCAACATGCCCGTGACGAGTTCTGCCGGTGTTATCGGCCAGATTATCGAGTATCGGCCAAGACCTCTACCGTGCGCCTGATTGGCGACGAGAACTCCGGCGTATCCGCATGGTGCAGGACACGCGCGCCCAGGGTATGCTGCAGGGTCAGGCTGACGGCACGCTGCGTCTTGAGTACGTGAGCGTCGACTCCGATGTTAAGGTTGGCGACATCATCGTGACCTCGGGCATTGGCGGTGTGTTCCCCAAGGGTCTACCGCTCGGCACCGTCTCGTCGGTTGAAAAATCCGCAAACGACGTGTACTACACCATTGTGGTGCGCGCCCAGACGACGGCCGAGAACAACGAGGAAGTGCTGGTCATCACCTCGCTGACCGACGAACAGTCGGCCTCGGATGAGGACGTGAGCACCGCTAATAGCACGCCGCAGGGAACGTCGCGCGATGCTGCGACCAAGACGAAGGACGAGAGCTCGGATGACGGTTCCGACACGTCCGAGACGACCGATTCCGGCTCGAGCGAATAGGGGGCATGTCCATGGATCTACACGAGCAGGGGATGAGCTCCCGCACGTTTGTAATCGCCGCCATCGTGTGCGTGCTGCTGCAGGCAGGCCTGGCACCGCAGATCTCCATTGCGGGCGGTCGCGTCAACTTTATGATTATCCTGGTGTGCATAAGCGTGTTCTCGGGCGACCCGACCCGTGCCGTCGTGTGCGGTTTTTGCAGCGGCTTGTTCTATGACCTTTCCGCTGCCGTGCCGGTGGGCGTTATGTCGCTCCTGCTGACCGTGGGTTCTTTTGCCCTGGTGCATAGCGCCGCCGGTCAGACGGGCGGTACCCCGAGTGCGCGCGGCATCACGGTGGGTGCCTTCGCGCTCGTCATTAATGTGATCTACAGCATCATCTTGCTGTTTATGGGTTTGGAGACGAGCTTTGTCGTGGCGATCTTCGGCCATGCGCTGCCGTCTTCGATCCTGACGGGTTTGGTTGCCATTCCGTTTTTGATGTCCGGCGTCGTGCCGCAGTCCGGTTATGGATTCTCCGCACGTGGCGGACGCCAGACGGGCATGCGCTTTAAGCCCAAGACCCGTAAGCTCAAATAGGGGAGGCTCGTAGATGTCTTCCCAGATGACGGTTATTATCGCCGGTATCGTGCTGGTTGTGGCCATCGTGGTCGCGCTGGTCATCATGCGTCGCGGCGATTCCCGTTTTACCTACGATACGCAGCATGGAACGGCCCCGCGCGCCACCGAGGGCGAGGGCAATACCGCGGCGACCGCCTTTAAGGGCCGCTTCTCCATCCTCACCACGGGTGTGGGCGCGATGTTCGCGGCGCTTGCCGTCAAGCTGTGGGGCATGCAGATGGTCTCGTCGGACTATTACGAAAAGCAGGCTAATAGCAATCAGACGCGCACCGTTACCACACCCGCTGTGCGCGGCCGCATCCTCGACCGCAATGGCGTGGCGCTTGTCCAGAACCGTCCCTCACTTGCTGTCGTGGCCTATCGCGACCTTGCTGAGGATGAGGTTCTGGTTCGTCATCTTGCCAACGTGCTCGGTATGCCCTACGTGGCTGTGCTGCGCAATATCCAGGACAATTCCGAGGGCGCCCAGAGTCTGCATACCATCGCGACGGACGTGCGCCGCTCAACGGTTGCCTATATCAAGGAGCACGCCGGCGAGTTCCCGGGCGCAAGATTGCCGAGCGTACCGAGCGCCAGTACCCGTACGGCGAGACGGCCTGTCACATTTTGGGCTATACCGGCACCATTACCTCCGAGCAGCTCGAGGCCCAGAATAAGAAAACCTCTGGCGATGATGATGCTTCTGCTGGCAAGATTACGTACCAGTCGGGCGATATCGTGGGCCAGGCGGGTGTTGAGAGCTACTACGAAACCTGCTGCAGGGTATTCGTGGCGAGCAGACCGTCAAGGTCGATGCCTCGGGCAATGTGACCGGTCAGGCCGGCGCCGTGCCCGCCAAGGCCGGCTCCGACATTAAGCTCACGCTCGACCTTAAGATCCAACAGGCCTGTGAGACGGCGCTGGCGAGCGCCATCGAGCTCGCCAAGACCACTGGCTACAGCAATGCCGGCAACGGCGCTGTGGTGTGCCTCGATCCCAACAATGGTGAGATCCTGGGCATGGCGAGCGAGCCCAAGTTCGATCCGTCCGTCTTTATCGGCGGCGTCTCAAATGACGTGTGGACCGAGCTCAATGATGACAAGGGTTCGCACCCGCTGCTCAACCGCGCCATTAGCGGACAGTACATGTCGGCCTCGACCATCAAGCCGCTCTCGGCACTGGCCGGTCTTGAGTTTGGAACCTACACTTCAACGCAGACAACAAACTGCACGGGCTATTGGACGGGCCTGGGCAAGGCTTGGGGCAAGCGCTGCTGGCTGACGTCTGGCCACGGCACCATGACGCTGCAGTCGGGTATCGCCAACTCGTGCGACCCCGTCTTCTACGACATGGGCAAGGCCTTCTTTTATGACGAGCAACATTCCGAGGGCCTGCAGGAGGTCTTTCGTCGCTGGGGCCTAGGCAAGACCTGCGGTATCGATCTGCCGAGTGAGGCGCGGGCCGTATTCCCGATGCCGAGTGGAAAGAGTCGTACTTTACCGACGCCTCTGCCGAGGACCGCAAGTGGAATGCCGGCGATATGACCAACATTGCCATCGGCCAAGGCGACATCCTGGTGACGCCCCTGCAGATGGCGTGCGCCTATATGGGTCTTGCCAACGGCGGCAAACAGTACGTGCCTCACGTGTTTTTGTCTGCCGTGTCGCGCGATGGCGACGGCGATGCCTATAAGTACAACGGCAAGGGCAAGAAGAAGCGCCTGGAGGCCAAGATCAACAGCGATTCGGATTTGACTCTTGTTCGCAACGGCATGCACGACGTGATTTACACGGCATCGACGTCCCTGGCGGCTCACTTTGGCACCCTGACGCCGCAGGTGTACGGCAAGTCGGGCACGGGCGAGAAAAGCGGCGAGGACGAATACGCGTGGTTCTGCGCCTATGCACCGGCCGATGATCCAAGTATGTCATCGCTACTGTCCTGGAGCAGGGCGGCGGTGGTTCGGATACCGCGATGCATGTCGTGCGCGACGTGCTCGGCGTGATTTATGACGAGCCCGATACCTCTTCGGCCTCGGGCGATTCTTCGGTTCGATAGGAGGTTGCGATGGATTTTTCTCCGGCGGATCTGTTCCGTTCAACCAAGACCGGCTCTCGCAGCAGCCTGGACCGCGTCAACAAGCAACTTCGGCCTCGCGCGGTACGTTTCGCCAAAAGGTGCATATCGGTGTGCTGCTGGCTACCGTCGCGCTCGTTGCCTATGGCGCCATCATTATTTGGTCGGCGTCACAGTTTAAGGCCGACGCCTCATTCTCGCGCCACCTGCTGGGCATTGGCATTGGCGCGGTGCTTGCGGTGCTCGTCTGGCGTACCGATCTGCGCGGTATTTCCAATTTTTCGACGGCGTTGCTCGTCATCGACCTGATCGTGATCTTCTCGCCCAAGATTCCGGGTCTGTCCTATACGGGCGGTCTGGGCATGACAGGCTGGATCAAGATTCCCGGTATCGGCTTGACATTCCAGCCGGTCGAGCTTGCCAAGCTCATCACCATCTTCTTTATCGCCACGCTTGGCTCGCAGTATAACGGCCGCATCGATACCGTTCGCGACTACGTCAAGCTCTGCGGCATGCTGTCCATTCCGTTTTTGGCCGTCGTCGCCATGGGCGACCTGGCTCGGGCCTGGTCGTGCTGGTCTCGGGCGCATCGTCATCTGCATGAGCGGTGCACGCCGCGAATGGGTGCTGTCGACCCTGGCCCTGCTCGTGGGGCCTGGTGGCCCTCGTCCTGGCGCTCGATTCGGTCTTTGATTCGTTGCTCGGCCACGATGTGCTCATCAAGCAGTATCAGATGAACCGTCTGACGGTCTTTATCGACCCCGATAATGCTGATTCGGACGATGCTACAACCTGCAGCAGTCGCTTATCGCCGTTGGCTCGGGCGGCTTCTTTGGTAAGGGTTTGGGCCATGCGACGCAGTCGGCCGGCGGCTTTCTGCCCGAGTTCCACACCGACTTCGTCTTCGCCTTCCTGTCCGAGACCTTTGGCTTTTGCGGTTCCTTTTTGCTCCTGTGCCTCTACGTGCTGCTGATCTTTTCGACGATTCGCGTCGCCTTTAAGTGTGAGTCGCTGTTCTTGCGCCTATCGTGTGTGGGCATCGTTGGCATGTGGCGTTCCAGACCTTCGAAAACATCGGCATGTGCATCGGCATGATGCCGATTACCGGTATTCCGCTACCGTTTATTAGCTTCGGTTCGTCTTCGATGATGATTCAGCTGCTGACGGTGGGTATCGTACAATCCATATGGCGGCATCGTTCGGGCGCCGCGTAACCGCTGGAGGGGTTTGCTATGAAAATTCCCGTAGATAAGCTGACCCGCGCTTTTAAGATGGGCGCGTCCGTTAAGAAGGATTCCGATACGCCGGTGCGCGTCTCGGTCTATTTGGATTCGTCCGCCTCGCGCTTTCTGGCCGAGACGGTGCGTGACGCCTTTGTACCGCAGACGACCTCGGGCATTGTGCGCGTCGAGCGTCTGGGGGAGGAGCGAATTGCTCCAAAGACCGATACCGATGTGGTGCTGGTGCTCTCGTGCGGCTCCGACCGCTTGGAGAGTGCCGTGCAGGAGCTCGTGATCGCCGGCGCGCCCGTGTGCGTGCTTGCCGAGTCTGCTGTGGAGGTGCCGTTTATCGAGGAGTCCACGCCTATGCTCGGCGTGGTAGCGGCAACCGATAAGACGTATCTGCTCGAGACGCTTGCCGCTGGATTCTCGATCGCACCGACAAGGAAACGGCTTTTGCGGCGAACTTTGCTTCATGCGCATCGCGGCGGCCAATCGTATCATCACCTCGTGCGCGCTCACCAATATGGCGACCGGTGCGCTGGTGTTTTTGCCGGGCGCAGATTATCCCGTGATGGCGCTGGCGCAGGTGGGCATGCTCTTTGAGCTCGCTGCCGTCTTTGGACGCGGCATTAAGCCTGAGCGCGGCTACGAGGTCGCGGGCGTGCTTGCCGGCGGTCTTGTGATCCGCGCGTTCACCCGCGCGCTCGTCAAGCAGACGCCGCATATTGGGTTTGCCGTCAAGGCGCTTACTGCCGCCGCGGGCACCTATGGCATGGGCCGTGCGCTCGTTTCGCTCTACGAGCGCGATGTCGACTACAGCCGTGCCAACGAGGTGGTCACTGCCACGTTCTCCCGCGTTCGCGATCTGGTGACCACGGTCGCGGGCGCTACCCGTCCTATGGCGTCCTACGAGGACGCATCCGATCTCGCTGCTTAGGGGTTTTCCGTTGCGCGTTCCGTATCAAGACTGTTTTCATTTAATTGAGCCGCTGCTCGCCAAGGTCGAAAAGCCGAGTCGCTATATCGATCACGAGTGGGGCACGCTTTCAAAGGCCGATGCCGACTACCGTTGCTGCCTGATCTACCCGGATGTGTACGAGGTCGGTCTGCCCAACCAGGGTATCGCCATCCTCTACAACATCCTTAACCAGGCCGAGGGCATCTCCTGCGAGCGTGGCTATGTGCCGTGGCCCGATATGGGTGACGCCATGCGCGAGGCGGGTATTCCGCTGCTGTCGCTCGAGGGTGCCGCCCCCGTCGCTTCGTTTGATATCGTCGGTCTGCATGTGCCGCACGAGATGGCGGTGACGAACTTCCTTGAGCACTCGACCTCGCTGGCATTCCGCTGTTAGCGGCCGACCGAGGTGAAGACGACCCCATCATCATCGCCGGCGGCCCCTCGGTGTACAACCCCGAGCCGTACGCGGCCTTCTTCAATGCCATCCTCATCGGCGAGGGCGAGGAATCGCTGCTCGAGACCTGCCAGCTGCATCGCCGCCTGCGCGACGAAGGAGTCCCGCGCGCGCAGATTGTTGAGCAGCTTGCATCCATTGCCGGCAACTACGTGCCGTCGCTCTATGAGGTTCGTCACGACGAGCCCTGCTCGCCGCATGGCTACACCGTGCCGCGCGAGGGCAAGGATGCGCCGACCGTGGTCTACAAACGCGTCGTCGAGGATTTCGGCGCCACGAATCCGCTGTCGCAGTCGTGCGTGCCCTATGCGCAGCTGGTTCACGACCGCCTGTCTATCGAGATTCTGCGCGGCTGCGCTCGCGGCTGTCGTTTTTGCCAGGCCGGCATGACGTATCGCCCGGTGCGTGAGCGTTCGGCCGACCAGATCGTCTCGTCGGTGATTCAGGGTCTGGAAAAGACCGGCTATGACGAGGTGTCGCTGACCTCGCTCTCCACGACCGACCACTCCTGCATTCGTGACGTGCTCGGCAGGCTCAACCGTCGCCTGGAGGACACGGGTATTCGCGTGTCTATTCCGTCTCAGCGCCTGGATTCGTTTGGCGTGGATATGGCCGAGTCGGTCGCCGGCGAAAAGAAGGGCGGCCTGACGTTCGCGCCCGAGGCCGGCAGCCAGCGCATGCGCGACATCATTAACAAGAACGTGACCGAGGAGGACCTGGACCGTGCGGCCAAGGCGGCTTTCGAGGCCGGCTGGAACCGCATGAAGCTCTACTTTATGATGGGCCTTCCTGGCGAGCGCGACGAGGACATCGTGGCCATCGCCAATCTGGCCGATCACGTGCTGGAGCTTGGTCGTTCCGTGGTGCCCAAGGCTCGTCGCGGCTCGATCTCGGTGTCCATCTCGGTTTCGGTCTTTATCCCCAAGGCTGCCACGCCGTTCCAGTGGTGCCCGCAGCTCGACTACGACGACGTCAAGCGTCGCCAGAAGCTGCTTATCACGAGCGTTCGCAACCGTGCCGTCCGCGTTCATTACCACGATGCCGAGACCTCGCTCATCGAAGCCGCGCTGTCCCGCGCCGGTCGTGACATGACGCCCGTCATCATCGATGCTTGGCGCGCGGGCTCTCGCTTTGACGCCTGGGTAGAGCATTTCTCGCTCGATAACTGGAAGGAGGCTGCTGCCAAAAACGGCATCGACCTCAATGAGCTCGTGCACCTGCCCTACGAGTTGGACTGGCGTCTGCCGTGGGTCAGTCATGTGAGCCCCGGCTGCACGCGCGGCTTCCTCCGAGCGCGACGTACCGTCGCTCGCTCGAGGGTGTCACGACTCCCGACTGCACCCGCACGTCGTGCACCGGCTGCGGAATCTGCCCACGCTCCACGCCAAGAATGTATTGATGGGTGATCGCGCATGAGTGAGCGCCTGACCGACAACCCCACGCTCTTTAGACTTCGTGTTCGCTATGGCAAGCGCGATCGCCTTAAGTACCTGGCCATCTCGAAGTAATCCATACCATTGAGCGCATCGTGCGCCGTGCGGGGCTTCCCTATGCCGTCACGCAGGGCTTCTCTCCGCACATGCGCGTGGGCTTCTCTTCGGCGCTACCGGTGGGTACGTCGTCGACCTGCGAGTGGTATGACCTGTTTATGACCGAGTTCGTGGCGCTCGACGAGGCGTTTTGGCGCCTGGCTGCGGCGTCTCCGGCCGATCTGGCGCCCATCGAGCGGCGTACATCGACGTGCGCACACCGGCGTTGACGGCGCAGCTCACGCGTCTGTCGTATCGCATCGACCTGCACTTGGATCCCGAGGCGCCCGTAAGCGCCGACGAGGTTCGTCGTGCGATCGACACGCTGCGCGCGGACCATGGCATCGACTACGCGCGCGGCAAAAAGAGCAAGCGCTTGGATTTGGATCACACGCTCGTGGGCTATGATCTCACGGCGGGGGAGCGTCCGGACCATCTGGTGCTCATGCTCGACACTCATGCCGACAACGAGGGCTCTATGCGTCCGGAGATTTTGCTTTCAGCTGCTGATGTTTTGTTGCAGGGCTTGACCCCGGGCGTCGATGCACCTATTGTTTCCACCGGTATGCAAGACCTCGTGACCATCTGCTCCTACGATGTCGAGCGTCAGAATCAAGCATGCGAGGACGACGAGGGCCGACTCGTCAGCCCCATACCTGTGCGAACTTGTGGATTTGCTCCACATACTCGTTGACGGGGGTATTATCGCCTGCTACTATATTCGGCTGTTGCACTAACTGATGCATGAAGGGCAAGTAAACATGTACGCAATCGTTAACACGGGCGGCAAGCAGTACAAGGTCGCCACCGACGATGTCATCACCGTCGAGAAGATCGAGGCAATGAGGGCGACAAGGTCACCCTGCCGGTCATCTTCCTCAACGATGGTAAGAAGATCGTCACCGATCCCGACAAGCTGGCCAAGGCCAAGGTTACCGCTCAGATCGTTGAGCAGTTCAAGGGCGAGAAGCAGCTGGTCTTCAAGTTCCACAAGCGCAAGCGCTATCGTCGTCTGAAGGGTCACCGTCAGCAGCTCACCAAGCTGAAGATCGTGAAGGTTCAGGCTACCTCCCGCGCCAAGAAGGCTGTCAAGGCAGAGGCTGAGGCTGTCGCCGAGGCTCCCGTCGCCGAGTAGATTACACTCGTAACGAAAGAGTAGGTATACACAATGGCACACAAAAAAGGACTCGGTTCCTCCCGTAATGGCCGTGACTCCCGCGGTCAGCGCTTGGCACGAAGCGCTATGCCGGCCAGACGGTAACCACGGGCACGATTCTCGTCCGTCAGCACGGCACGCACATCCATCCGGGTGAGAACGTTGGCCGTGGCAAGGACGATACGCTGTTCGCGCTGGTCGACGGTACCGTTGAGTTCCACAAGGGTATCAAGCACAGGGTCAGCGTACGCCCGCTCGCGAACGCGTAATTCACCCTTCATAGAGCACATATGTGGGAGGCACTTGAGTTTTAGGATTCAAGGGTCTCCCTCTTTTTGTAGGAGGCGATTCTGTTGTCACAGTTCACCGATATCAGCCGCATTAACGTGTGCGGCGGCGACGGCGGAGCGGGTGCATGTCGTTTAGGCGCGAGGCATTTGTTCCCAAGGGCGGCCCCGATGGCGGCGACGGCGGTCGTGGCGGCAATGTCGTCATCCAGGCCGATGCTCAGCTGTCTTCGCTGATCGATTACCGCTTTAAGCACCACTTCCGCGCCGAACGCGGCACGCACGGCAGGGTGCCCGTCGTAACGGCAAGAGCGGCGAGGACCTGATCCTGAAGGTTCCCATGGGCACCGTGGTGCGCGAGCTCGACCCCGAGACGCAGACCCCGATGTTCGAGATTGCGACCTGGTGCACGATGGCG
>ENA-OQHA01001092-OQHA01001092.1-human-gut-metagenome-genome-assembly--contig:-NODE-1092-length-11269-cov-3.333782_pt1 | contig 11269 bp, 13 predicted proteins | sample MGYA00242558_ERZ504707 | MGnify/ENA primary metagenome ERZ504707 (study PRJEB26092, sample SAMD00036197) | human gut metagenome | host: Homo sapiens | study: EMG produced TPA metagenomics assembly of... | reverse complement strand
GGCGCCGCGGCCACACGCCCGGTCACGCTGCGCGCCAACACGCTCAAGGCAACCGCCGAGGACATCGCTGCGGCGCTCGATGCCGCCGGCATCGCTCACAACCCCGTCACCTGGTACCCAGACGCCTTCATCCTGCCCGAGGCCCAGGTTTCCGACCTGTGGGATCTCGACATCTACCGCGACGGCAAGATCTACCTGCAGAGCCTGTCGTCCATGATGCCGCCGCTGGTCCTGGGCGCTCAGGCAGGCGAGGACATCCTGGACATGTGCGCAGCCCCTGGCGGCAAGACGACGCAGATCGCCGCCCTCACGCAGGGCAGGCGCACCTTACCGCCTGCGAGATGAGCATTCCCCGCGCGAGAAGCTCGAAGCCAACCTCCACCGCCAAGCGCAAAAAACGTGCCCGTCATGCGCATCGACGCACGCGAGCTCGACGAGTTCTTCCGCTTTGACCGTATCCTGCTCGACGCTCCCTGCACCGGCACGGGCACCGTCGTCAGCGGCAACGAGAAGAGCCTGCGCGGCCTCACCGAGCAGTTGCTCGGCAAGTGTGCCCGCTCGCAGCGAGCACTTCTGGACCGCGCCATGGGAGCCCTCAAACCGGGCGGCACGCTCGTCTATTCGACTTGTTCGATCTTGCCGCAGGAAAACGAGGACGCCCTGCAAGAGGCCCTCGACAAGCATATGGACTGCGAGCTCATCCCCCTCGACGGCACGCCAAGCGAAAGTGAGGCACGCCGTGCCCAGGAAGCTGGTGAGGAGCCGCGCATCGAGTCCAACGCCCTGACCGAGGCCATTGCCGCGGGTCAGGTATCGGCCATCGCCAACGGCCTGCCCGGCACGCTCACCATTCCGCCCAGCCGCGAATTTGAGGGCTTCTACATTGCCTGATCCGAAAACGCAGCTAGCGCACGGATCCAAAACTCAACAAGCTATCTCTGTGCGCGTTTGCTCTGCTGGTCGCGATGCTGTTTAAGCGTCGCGCGCTCCTTGCGTTCGGCCTTTTGCCCTTAATGGCCGTGACCACAAAGTAGATGACCGCGGCGGCAACAATTGCGCCCACACACAGGCCAATCGAGCCAAACATTGCTGTCAATTCCATACCGCGTCACCTCTCTTTTAAACGGGACTTTCAAGATAGCACCTCGATCACCGCCACCACAGCTCCTTCACGTTCGCCGGCCCTTCGGTCTAACGGATGGCGCGGCGGGGAAAAATCAACTCGTCAAACGATTTAGCAAGCACAACGCTGCCGGCACCCTGCCGGCCGTCATCACATAGAATCGAGCCCACATGGATACCCTCAACGATCTAAATGAGCGCGTCGACGCCTTCGTCGGCACCAGCTCCTTCGACACGCCCGCCGCGGCAAACGACCAAGCTCCCATCGATGTGCCCGCCGAGGTTCACGAGGACATCGTCGCCTCGGTCGATTTCTCCGAGGTCGAGCTTGCGGACGAATTTACCGAGCCCCAGGTGGCCGTAACTCCCAACGGTCTTTTGCCCATGGAGCCGCTGCCCATCGACGGGCGCCTGCGCAAGGCGGCCCTTCGCATGCCCGATGAGATTGAGGAGGCCAGCGGCTTTACGCTCTTTGGCCGCCGCATCAAATCGCTCATCTACACCACCGACGTGGCGGTCATCCGCAACTCCAATGCCGACGCCGTGTTTGCGGTCTACCCCTTTACGCCGCAACCCGCCATTACGCAGGCGCTGCTGACGGTCGCCGAGTGCCCGGTCTTTGTGGGCGTTGGCGGCGGCACCACCACCGGCAAGCGCTCCGTGCAGATGGCGGCCGTCTCCGAGATGCAGGGCGCGGCGGGCTGCGTGGTCAACTCCCCCGCCACCGCCGAGATGGTCCGAGCACATCACCAACATCGCCGACATCCCCGTCATCGCCACGGTCGTTCGTTGCGACGACGATGCTCACGCCAAAGTGCGCGCCGGCGCCAAGATCCTTAACATCGCGGCCGGCAAGAACACGCCACAGGTCCTGCGCGAGCTGCGCGAGCACTATCCCAACCTGCCGCTCATCGCACCGGGCGGCAAGACGCCCGAGAGCATCCGTGAAACCATCGCCGCCGGTGCCAACGCCATCATTTGGACGCCGCCTTCGGCCCAGCAGCTGCAGACCGACATGATGCAGCGCTACCGCAAGATGAAGGAAGACGCCACGCCCGTCATCTCGCACGACGATGTACCATTATCGACCAGGTTGCCGCCGCCGAGGTCAGTCAGGTCGAGAACATGAATCCCGACGTGCCGATTCCCGACGAAGTCATCGAGCGCGTTGCTTCGATCCACGATCATATCGAGGAGCGTCGCGCCAACCGTGGACTCAAGCCCTCGCTGCACGGCTTCTTCTTCCGCGGAAAGAAACGCTAGCAAAACATCTTGCCCGCCCCACAAACGTGAGGCGGGCCGTTTTCGTTTGAGCAATCATGCAGCGACGTGATGGGGCAAATTAATCCACGCGCTTGTCGCCCATAAAGAAGAGCGCCACCGTACCGGGTCCGGTATGCGAGCCAATCAGAGTACCGATGTTATTGATCTCAATCTTGCCTTTAAGCTGCGGAACCTGTTCCTCAATCAGCGCCGCAACCGCCTCGGCATCCTCGCGGCACGCCGAGTGCGACATGATGCACTTACCCGAATAATCCGCACCGTCCTGCACGTGTGCCATCATGGTCTTAGCCATCTCGGAAATCGCGCGCTTCTTAGTGCGAATCTTCTCACGTGGCGACAGCCCACCTTCGCAATCGACCGTCATAAGCGGGCAAATCTTAAGCGCCGTGCCGATGATCGCGCTCGCAGCCGAAATGCGACCGCCGCGCAGGTAGCTCGACAGATCGGTCGAAAAGAACCAGTGGTGCAGGTTGAGTTTGTGCTCCTCGATCCAGGCGGCCGTCTCGTCGAGTGAAGCCCCGCTATCGCGCACGTCGGCGGCACATTCCGCCAGCAGGCCAAAGCCCGAAGACGCTGCCAGCGAATCGATGACGCGCACCTTGCCGCCCTGGGGATAGCGATCCGCGAGCATCTGCGCCGCAACGCAGGCCGATCCATACGTGCCCGAAATACCCGACGACAACGTCAGGTGCAGCACGTCTTTACCCTCGGCAACAAACGGCTCCCAAAACTCCTCGTACTCGCCCACGCTCACCTGAGACGTCTTGGGCATGGCGCCCGCGGCAATCTGGGCAAAAAACTCGTCCGGCGTAATCGACTGATACAGATCGTCCGTATAGACAACATCGTCGATCTCGTAATGAAAACACACGACGGGGATATTGCGCGACGCAAAGAACTCACGGGTTCGGTCGGCGGCGGATTCACAGGTCAGGACAAAATCACTCATATGAGGCTCCTTACTCATTGCTGCGCAAATTATCGCACAGTGAGCCTACATACGGTACATATGTCCACTATTTACCAAATCGAACCAAAAATAGCGAACATCTTTACCACCATCGTCTCCACCGGCCCCACGCATAAATATCTGAGAAAACACCCTCTGTCGTCTCCACTCAACCGCCATATCTACCTCAACTAAATCGATTTACCAAACCGTTCAGCCGACAATTCAGCCGCTGGCGCAAAATCGAAACAAAAGCGGCGCATACTGATAAACGTTTGACGCTGTTTATCAGTTTTACCAGCTCCATCGGAAGGTGTTTCATGGTCGCATTCGATCGCAACCCGCAAGACTTTAAGTATCTGCGCCTGCTGTCGAGACAGTTCCCCACCGAGCAATCCGCGTTTACCGAGATCATCAATCTCTCAGCCATCCTCAACCTGCCCAAAGGCACCGAGCATTTTATGAGCGACGTGCATGGCGAGTACGAGGCCTTTATGCACATCCTCAACAACTGCTCGGGCGTCGTGCGCGAGCATGTCGACGAGATTTTTGGCGACACGCTCACCTTTGACGAAAAGGGCGAGCTGTGCACGCTCATCTACTACCCGCACGAGAAGATCGAGCTGGTCCGCAGCCAGCGCGAGGACTCGCCACCTGGTACAAAACGATGCTTGACCAGCTCATCATGGTCGCTCGTTCGCTTTCAAGCCGCTACACCCGCTCCAAGGTTCGTAAGGCCATCCCACGCGATTACGCCTACATCATCGACGAGCTGCTACACACGCATCCGGATGAGAACAACTATCGTGTGCGCTATCACGAGCGCATCGTGGAGTCCATCCTGGAGACCGCAAGCGCCGACGACTTTATCGAGTCGCTCGCCTCGCTCATCAAGCGCCTGGCCGTCGACCACCTGCACCTGGTGGGCGACATCTTCGACCGCGGCGGCGGCGCGGCCAAGATTATGGACCGTCTGCTCACCTACCATTCACTCGACATCCAGTGGGGCAACCACGACCTGCTGTGGATGGGCGCTGCGGCCGGTGAGCCCGCCTGCATCGCCACGGTGCTGCGCAACAACCTACGCTACGACAACTACGAGATCCTGGAGAACGACTACGGCATCTCGCTGCGTGAGCTTGTCGCCTTTGCCGATGCCACCTACACCGCCGGTGAGTCCATCACCCCGCTGATCAAGGCCATCAACGTCCTACTCTTTAAGCTCGAGGGCCAGATTATCCAGCGCCACCCCGAGTTCGATATGACCGACCGCCTGTTACTCGACAAAATCGATCACGACACCGGCACGGTCACGCTCGCCGACGGCAGCGTGTGGCCGCTCACGACCAATGACTTCCCCACCGTCGACCCGGCGGACCCCTATTCGCTCACGCCCCAAGAGCAGCACATCATCGACAAGCTCGTGTCCGAGTTTGTCACCGCCGATCACCTGCATCGCCATATCGATTTCCTCTATTCCCACGGCTCGATGTACAAGGTCGCCAACGGCAACCTGCTGTTCCATGGCTGCGTGCCGCTCAACGAAGACGGCACCTTTAGCAGCATGAACTGCCTGGGCACCTGGCACGCTGGCCGCGATTATCTCGATTTTGCGACCACATCGCCCGCCGCGCCTGGCGCGTGGGCGACCGCGACGCTCTCGACTGGATGTGGTACCTGTGGATTGGCTTTAACTCACCCGCCAGCGGACGCCTGGTGCGTACCTTTGAGCGCGCCTATATCGCCGACAAGAGCACCTGGTCGAGCCGATGGACCCGTACTTTACGCTTACCAAGTCGCCCTCGGTCTGCGACGACATCATGCGCGAGTTTGGCGTCGCGCCCATGGCATGCTCACCGACCGGTCACATCATCAACGGCCACACGCCCGTTAAAACCACCAAGGCGAGCAGCCCATCCGCGCCGAGGGCAAGCTGCTGGTCATCGATGGCGGATTCTGCCGCGCTTACCATCCAAGACGGGCATCGCCGGCTACACGCTTATCTCGAGCTCGCGAGGGTGCCGCCTCAAGTCGCACCAGGCCTTTACCACCGTTGCCGAGGCGCTCACCCGCAACATCGATATCGAAAGCGAGACCAACCGCTTTGACGAGGCCGACCGCCGCCGCATGGTGAGCGACACCGATACCGGCGCCAAGATCCGCAGCCAGATCCAGGACCTACGCCAACTGCTCGATGCATATAGAAACGGTGCTATCGAGGAGCGCGCCTAGCTCCACCCGCGGGGATTGGCTAAACTTGCTGGGTTTGTCATCCCCACGGCGCCCCAGCGCCACCCTAAGGCAGGTACCATGCAAAAGCTCCTTGCGCAGATTATGAAGTTTGGCGTCGTCGGCGTCATTGCCACGGTCATCGACTTTGGCATTATGAATCTGCTCCACTACGGTCTGGGCCTCAACATCCTAATCGCCAACACCAGCGGCTTTATCGTCTCACTCATCTTTAATTACGTCGCCAGCATGAAGTACGTGTTTGCGCACAAGGAGGGCATGAGCCGCCGCCGCGAGTTCATTATCTTTGTCGTGCTGTCCATGATTGGTTTGGTGCTCAACGACGGTATCGTGCTGGCGCTCAACGCCGGTCTGGGGCTCGAAGCCAATATCGCCAAGATTTGCGCCACCGCGCTTGTCATGGTCTACAACTTTGTGACCCGAAAGATCTTCCTGGAGGGCGACGAGACCAAATAGCTCGACACCCCTGCAGCATTACGGCGCCCACGGACGACGCGCGCTCAGCGCAGTATCGTCCGTGGGTGCCGCTCGTTTACGGGCAAATTTTCAACGTTTGCGGATTAGCACTTGATAATTTGGCGAGTTCGTATAGTTCTTGGCAAAGACCTTACGTTTCCCTTGCAAAAGCTCTAAAGTATCCTCTGCTCGATTCATCAACGCATTGGATGTGATTACGTGCGCAAGGCACTGGCACAACCTCATACTAAGCAGTTCCTCAAGTTCGCTGTCGTGGGCCTTATCTCCTTTGGCATCGACTGGGGTATGCTCATTGCGCTCGTCGAGCTGTTCCACCTCGACTTTTTGATGAGCACCACGGTCTCGTTCATCACGTCCGTCGTGGTCAACTACTGGCTCAGCATGAAGTACGTGTTCGACCATCGCGAGGGCATGAGCCGCAAGCGCGAGTTCACGATCTTCACCATCCTGTCGGTGATCGGTCTGGGGCTCAACGACCTGTACATGTTTGTGGGTGTCACGTTTTGAGTATCGGCTACCAGGCCATGAAGGCCATCGCCACGTTCTTGGTCACCTGGTACAACTACTTTAGCCGTCGCTTCTTCCTCGAAGGCGCTCGCTCGTAGTCGATTCGACATTTGCTTGAATGTATAGCCGGTTGGAATTCTCGTTCCAGCCGGTTTTTTATTTGTCGAGGTCCCCGGCGACCCAGTCCTCTACGCATGAAAAACGGGCAGCCGGATGTTTATCCGAACCGCCCGTCTGGCGCGCTATGTCGAGGTCTCTAGCCTGTAACGTAATACCAGACCACGTTGTCGCCGTTGGAGAGAACGTAGTTGCTGCAGGCCGTCATAGGCGTTGTGCCGTTGACGGAGTACATCCAGCCGCTCGTGCCGCCGTACTGTTTCTCGGCCAAACCACCAATCGCAGAAACATACGTGCCGTACGATGAGCCGTGTGCGTTGACAGAAAGGCCCAGCGCGCACAGGGCATCGTAAACGGTGGCGCCTTCGTTAAAGGTAAAGGTGCCGCCAGAAGACACAGGATTGCCCACGGCGCTCGATGTGACCGAAACCGTCACCGTTACGTAGTTGGGCTCCTGCGAGCCGCCCTGTCCGCCCGAGGGAGCGCTTCCGCCATTAGAGCTGGAGGCTCCATCAGACGACTGACCGCCGCCCGAAGAAGCACCGCCAGACACATTGGAAGTATCGCCGGCTCCCGTATTCTGGGCAGCGGATTTATCTCCAGACTTCTTGCCGTCCCGACCATCGGACTTCTTGCTATCCGAGCTTTTATCCGATTCCTTGTTTGAAGACTCGGAATCGTCCTTGGACTTGGACCCATCTTTTGCGTCATTCGATGACTTGGAATCCTTGGAACTGGCCTCGCCCGAAGTCGTAGTCGAGCCAGACGCCTTGGTGTCCTTGGTGACGACGCTCTCCCCCGTCACGGTCTGAATGATCCAGTCGATGGACCAGGCGCCGCTCTCGGAAGGATGGACGAAGCCCAGCGAGACGACAATCAGAATGGTGCACGCGGCAGTCAGAACGCCGAGGAGCGCCTTGCGGCGAGGGGCGGACGCCGCCGAAGCGGCGCCCTGTTGCTTTGCATCGTCGAACTGAATGAACGAGGAATCTGGTTGCTTGGGGTCAGCGTCCTTGGATTTATTGGACACAGCCCTCACCTACCGACGTTGGTGAACACGAACACGCCGACGATGGCGAGACCGATGACGCCGGCGGCAACGCCAACAATGGCGAGCGTTGGTGCCAGTCTCCTGCTCGGAAGCACTAGAGGACTTCTTAGCAGTGGTCGTGGAAGCAGCACCCGTATCGGACTTGGAATCGGACTTCTTGTCGGACTTGCTGTCCTTCTTATCAGACTTCTTGTCAGACTTCTTCTCGTCCTTCTTATCGGACTTATCGGTGTCCTTCTTGTCGGACTTGTTGTCCTTGGTCTCGGTCTTGGTCGACACCGTCGTCTTGGTCGTCGGCTTATGACCCGGGGCGATAGCGCCGCCGGCCTGCTGGCCCTTCGTGCCAGAGCCGGAACCCGTGCCCGTGCCAGCACCGGAACCGTTGCCAGCGCCACCGTTGCCACCATTAGTGCCAGAACCACCATTGCCGCCAGGGTTAACAGCATTCTTGGTCCACTTGGCATACAGCGTCAGATCGGCCGTCACCGGCGTACTGAAGTCATACGCCTGCGTGCAAGCCTCATCGGTGAACCAACCGCCGAAAGTGTAGCCATCGCGCGTCGGATCGGCCGGCTTGACCAGCTTGCCGTCGGCCGTAGCAACAAACTTAGTGTCGCAAGCAGACCCGCCGTTGGAATTAAAGGCAACCGTCCAAGACTCAACAGCCCCGAGCTTGAACAGCGTACCCGAATCATTGATGTAGTAGAGGTTGCCAGAAGCATCGGCAATGACCGGAGAGTCACAGTACTGGTAATGGCCAGCCGCATCATAAATCTGCGTCGCCTCTGCGTCGCCAAGCGTATAGCGATACACGCCACCGCCAGCAGAGTAGTTGACGTAATCCTTGCTATCCGCGCTGTTCACGGTGAAGTACACATAGGTCTTACCGCCCTGAACACTCACCAGCGGAGTAGCAGCAATACCGTTGAGGCCAGCCGGCAGCGCCTTGCCGTCGGCAGCAGCGACCATCGTGGTCTTACCCGTCTTCAGGTTATAGAGAACCAGAGCAGAGCCAGTAGCCGTCTGTCCGCCGACAATCAGATTGTCGCCAGAGACCGCCGGGGCGCTCATGTTATTCGTAAGACCCAGGTCGACCGTCTTCTGTTCGCTCAGCATGCCCTTCGCCGAAAGCGAAATCACATGGAGCTTTCCATCGTGCGTCATCTGATAGAAGGTCGAGCCATTGGACGGATCGGCGACGCAGTCAGCGTTCGCAAGGGCGCCGAGTTTCATGGTCGAAACGACATCGCCCGTCGTCTTATCAATGCACTTAAGCGTACCCGCGCTCGTAGGAACGATGGCATACTTATCCGTCAAAGCCGCACCAGTCCAGTAATAGCCCTCGGCAGGTCGATGTTCTGCCAAGAAACTTCGCCCGTGGCAATCTTAATGCGCGCAAAGGAGCCGTTGCCGTAGGTCGCGTTGTAATTCTCGTCATACGAAATATCGACCGAGCCTACATAGACGTACTCGCCGTCCGAAACGACGGTGCAGGAGCTCTGCGTCAAGTCCGTCAAACCAGGCGTCAGCCACTTGCAGATCAGCTTGTCAGCAGTAATCGCCTGGACCGCACCGCCGTTGAGCGGAACGATGATAAGGCCATTGGTATAGATCGGACGAGAGGTATAGCTCACCTTGGAGGCAAGCGGCGCAGAGGCAACCTTTTTGCCCGTGGACGAATCGATCTTAATGAGCTCGTTCTCGGTCGCGATGTACACAAAGCCGTTAGCGATGACAGGTTCGCTGCAGTTGGCATACTGCTGGCCAGACTCGGCCTTCCAATCGAAGGCCCACTTAAGACCAGCGGCCTGCGCAGGCGTCTTGGCATCCGTTACGGTCGAACCGTTGCCACTGTTGCCGTAGCCGGCCCACTCGGTATCCCAATCAGGAGTCGTCGCACTCGGGTTCACGGCGATCTTGTCGGGATCGGGCATGGCCGAATCGTCGGTGGTATAGGCAAGCGTAACCTTATCGCCGCTCTTGAGCGTAATCTGATTGGCGCAGAGTAAGGAGGGCTCTCCATTGATATACAGATGCCAATATTTATTGGTCGCAGCATCCCAGACATACGGTTTGTGATCGAACGGCGAAGTAATGGAATTCAGGAACCAGTATGCACCGCTCTGGGAGGCGTTGTAATCAACGCTCTTCGCCTTCAGAACCGTCTCAATAAGGTCCTGGGCCGTAGAGCCTTCGGGCAGAGAAACATTGCTTGCCGAGCCCCAGCGAGTATTGTTGCCGTTGACATCGGGGCCGATAACATCGACAGACCCAAGAACCTGGCCAGGAAGGGCATCGGCGTCAGCACCATACATAAAGGTGACGGCATCGCTCATGGAGCTCGTAGGCACCGGCGCCAACGTCGGCGAGCTTGTACTTTACGTCGGACTTGCCCTTTACGTAGAAGCGCCAATAGCTATTGGTCGCAGCATCATAGCCACAATAGGACTCATCATCGAACGGCGAATAAATGCCGTTGAGGAACCAGCCCCAAGACGATTCGCCAGCATCGAGCTTAAGGCCGGTCTGCTCAAGGAGATCCTTGGCAGTAGAGCCCGCCTTGAGACTCGTCTGACCCGTCGAAGCCCAAACCTGCTGCTTGCCGTCCTTGTCCTTGCCAAGCACCTGAACGGAAGCATGGACAGAATCGGACGGCAACTGGTCGCCCCAGCCACCGTAGAACCACGTGACGGTATCGCCGGCATGGATGGTGACATTGTCCGCCGTATAGTCACTCGACTTGCCGTTGATAAACAGCTGCCAATAGGTCGAATAATCGAGCGGCGTACCCAGCTCAACACCGTTGTACTTAAGGCTCAGAATGAAGGAGCCCGCAGCAACGGCGTCAATATCATTCGCCTCAAGCGCGACCTTCGTAAGGTCAAGTGCGCTCGAGCCGGAGGTCACCACATACTGCGCGTTATCGACCCAAGTCTGAGTCTTGCCTGGGCATCGCGACCAATGACGGTCACATTTGCGGCAACCTGGTCCTTAACGACAGGGGACGAGCTACCAGCCGTATAGGCAAACTCAATCTTCTGCCCCTGGGTGAGCTTGACGCTGCTCGCACCAACCGAGGAAGACGCGCCGTCGACGAACAGCTGCCAGAAGGCATAAGTCGTCGGATCGTAGGCAAGCGTGCGACCATCGCTCGGGGATGTGATGCTTTCGAGGTAGAAACCGTATGCCGTGTTCGGTTCGTACTTCGCCTTGAAGCCCGTCTTCTCCTGCAGCTTAATGAAGGCATCCGCAGCGTCGCGCCTCGTCGAGCTTGAGCTGCGTAGGCGCCACCCAGGTCTGAGCCTTGCCGTCGGCATCGGTGCGATAATCGAGAACGAGACCTCGACTTGCTTCTTGGCGACATCGCCAGTTTCTGTCGGGTTCTCCGTCTGAACGGCAGCCGCGGCGGCAGATCCTGCTTGGCCAGCGGATGCGTCGAAGACTGCTCGCTCGTAGCAGGGCTCTCCCCCGTCGCCGAGCCTTCGTCGCCAGTTGCTGCCTCTGTTATGGCT
>ENA-OQHA01001091-OQHA01001091.1-human-gut-metagenome-genome-assembly--contig:-NODE-1091-length-11272-cov-2.710274_pt1 | contig 11272 bp, 15 predicted proteins | sample MGYA00242558_ERZ504707 | MGnify/ENA primary metagenome ERZ504707 (study PRJEB26092, sample SAMD00036197) | human gut metagenome | host: Homo sapiens | study: EMG produced TPA metagenomics assembly of... | reverse complement strand
CCTTGAAGACTACAAGGTTGATAGGCACGATGTGTAAGTGGAGCGATCCATTCAGCAAGCGTGTACTAATAGGTCGAGGGCTTGACCACAATTCGCTTGAGACTCTCAAGAGTCAACGAAAAAATGTAAGCAGTGATTATTCAGTTTTGAAGGCACGTCCTTCTAAGAAACACTGGACAAAGTACAACAAACATGTTATACTGGTTCAGTCAGATCGGTCGGTGTCGATGACGGTGAGGTTCCACCTGTTCCCATTCCGAACACAGAAGTTAAGCTCACTTGTGCCGAAGATAGTTCGCTGGAAACGGCGCGTGAAATAGGTAGTCGCCGACTTGAACAAAAAACGCTTCAGAAGAAATTCTGAGGCGTTTTTCTTTTGTCTTGAAACTGTTTTAGGAGAAAACAGAAAGGGAGGTATGCTTTGAAAATGATGTGAGCATTGAAGATGAAACAGACTGGAAGAGAAGGGCACAATTTCATGCAGAGTGAAGCGAAAAATTTTATGATGTGTTTGTGCCTTATCTATTGAACAAACCAAAACCTTAAATAAATTCATGGTGGCTCGGCTGTGCTGACCTTTTGGCACGACCGGGCCGCTTTATTGTAATAAAACCTTGACTCTTCAGTCGTTGTAGGGTTTACTATCTATAACGGAAAGGAGCTGCCCGGTCTGGCAGTGTAAGCTCTGTACATTCGGCAGAGAAGAGGGAAGCCGGGCAGAAAACATTATGGAAAAAAATCTGACCAGCGGCAGTGTGCTGAAAAGCATTTTGTTTTTTTCACTGCCCTATCTGCTTTCGTACTTTTTGCAGACGCTGTACGGCATGGCGGATCTGTTCATCATCGGGCAGTTTGAAGGTGTGGCCAGCACAACGGCGGTGTCCATTGGCAGTCAGGTGATGCATATGATCACTGTGATGATCGTGGGCCTTGCATGGGAGCAACGGTCACTATTGGCCGGGCCGTGGGCGCAGAGAACAAACCTCGTGCGGCGCGGCTCATTGGCAACACAGTCACGCTGTTTATGGCAGGATCTGTGGTACTGGCAGCTGTGCTGGTAGGGCTTGTGGATCCGATCGTACGCATTGTCTCCACACCGGAGCAGGCCGTGGCGGGCACTCGTACCTACCTGATCATCTGCTTTATCGGCGTTCCATGCATCACGGCGTATAATATCATGGCATCGATCTTCCGCGGGCTGGGCGATTCCAGAAGCCCGATGTACTTTATTGCGGTGGCCTGTGCAAGCAACATTGCGCTGGATTATCTGTTCATGGGCGCGCTGCATCTTGGCCCTGCCGGTGCAGCGCTGGGTACCACTCTTTCTCAGCTGGTCAGCGTGATCATCTCGCTGGTCGTGATCCTGCGCCGTAAGAGCGGCATCCACCTTTCGGGTGCAGACTTCAAGCCGGAACGCAGTGCACTTGGCGAGATCCTTTCCATTGGCATACCGGTGATGATGCAGGACGCTTTATTCAGGTATCTTTTATGATCATCACCATCATTGCCAACCACCGAGGACTGACCGATGCCGCCGCCGTGGGCATCGTGGAAAAGATCATCAGCTTTTTGTTCCTGGTGCCCAGCTCCATGCTGTCCACTGTATCGGCACTGGCGCGCAGAACATCGGCGCCGGCAAGCACGACCGTGTGGATGCCATTCTGCGCTACGCCATCGGCATTGGCCTGACCTTTGGACTGATCGTGGCAGTAGCAGTGCAGTTCATTGCACCGTCGGTGGTGCGGCCCTTCACCTCGGACGAGGCTGTGGTGCTGGCCGGTGTATCTTACATCCGGGGTTATATTTTTGACTGCCTGTTTGCAGGCGTGCAGTTCAGCTTCAGCGGCTATTTCTGCGCCTATGGCAAGTCCGGGCTGTCCTTCCTGCATAACACGCTGTCCATTCTGCTGGTGCGCGTGCCGGGCGCCTACCTCGCATCCAAGTTCTTCCCGCAGACGCTGCTGCCCATGGGTCTTGCTTCGGCCTGCGGTTCGCTGTTCTCCATTCTGGTGTGCGTGATCGCTTACCACTGGCTCAAGCGGCAGCAGAAAGCGGTGCTGTATGGCTGAGCGGGAACCGTTCCAAATCGGTGAGATGGCATAGATGTACCGCCTGAGTGTGGGTGCGCTGCGCCACTATGAGCTGCTGTCAAGCGTACAGCAGCTTTGTTGCACAAAAACTGGCCCTGCGGTACAATAGACCTGTTATTTATTATGCAGGAAAGAAGAGAGAACAGATGCGAGACCACCATATCGACCTGTGCGGCCAGATCGATTTTACCCGTACCGAGGCAATGCCCCTGCTGGCGCGGGATGCACATTTCAGCTTTGCGTGCAATGGCTGCGGCGACTGCTGCCGTGGCAGAGAGGACATTGTACTTTCAGGCTTTGACCTGTGGCGCATTGCAGCCCGGCTGCGCCTGCCGCCGCAGATCGTGGCGCGGGGATATTGCCGGGCCAGCATTGGCACGGTGAGCCATTTGCCGGTGCTGCGTCTGGCCCCGGTGAAGGAGGAACCGGAACAACTGTCCCTTCCTTACGGGAGACCACTGCGCCATCCACGATGCCGAACCGCTGGTGTGTGCTCTGTACCCGCTGGCGCAGGAGATCAGCAGGAAAGGACAGGTGAGCTATTTTCTGCAGCCCACCGGCTGCGGCGGGCAGGTGATCGAGGCAAGGGTGGAGGACTATCTTGCTCGTTACGATGTCCCGGCCCGGGAACAGACCGATGTGCGCTGGGCGCAGACCTGCATGACACTGGAAGACACGGTGGAACAGCTGGGTGCTCAGCTCAGCCCGGTGCTGGTGCGCCGGATGCAGGACAAGCTCTGGCAGGCGCTGTATTTTGGCTACGACTATGCCGCACCGTTCTTGCCGCAGCTGGAGAAAAACCTGCACTGGCTGGATGCTGAATTTGCAAAACTGACGGAATATCAGAAAAAACGAAATAACGCATCAAAATAATCGATCAATATATTTGATGCAATCGATAATAAAGGCCGTTTTAGGGCAAAAGTGAGTTGTTTTACCGTGAAATGTGTGATATACTTCACGAGTGTAAAGCGAGACTGTACAAGCCTTGCATACAAAACATAGCTTTCCGGTGCGGTACCTGTAGGCCGCACACGCAAAGAGATAGAGGAGATAAACATTATGCGTAAAATCACTCGTCGTTCGTTTCTGGCTGCTGCCGCTGCCTGCGGCGCAGCTGCTGCCCTGACTGCCTGCGGTGGTTCTTCTGCATCTTCTGCAGCTGCTTCTTCCGCTGCGCCTGCATCCTCCGCTGCTGCTTCTGCTGCAGCCGATGGCCAGAAGTTCACGATCGGCATCTGCCAGTTGGTGCAGCATGCCGCTCTGGATGCCGCTACGCAGGGCTTTGAGGATGCTCTGACTGCTTCCTTCGGCGAGAACGTCACCTTCGATTTCCAGAATGCACAGGGCGATTCCGCTACCTGCGCTACCATCACCAACGGCTTCGTTTCCTCTGGTGTGGATCTGATCATGGCCAATGCTACGCCCGCTCTGCAGGCTGCACAGTCTGCTACCGACAGCATTCCGGTGCTGGGCACCTCTGTTACCGAGTACGGTGTGGCTCTGGGCCTGACCGATTTCGACGGCACCGTGGGTGGCAACATTTCCGGCACCTCTGATTTGGCCCCGCTGGATCAGCAGGCTGAGATGATCGTGGAGTGGATGCCGGAGGCCAAGAAGGTTGGCCTGCTGTACTGCTCTGCTGAGGCAAACAGCCAGTATCAGGTGGATGAGGTCCAGAAGTATCTGGAGGAAAAGGGCGTCACCGCTACCCAGTACGCTTTCTCTGATTCCAACGACCTGTCCTCTGTCTGCCAGAAGGCTGCCGACGAGAACGACGCACTGTATGTGCCCACCGATAACACTGTTGCTGCAAACACCGGCATTGTGGACGGCATCTGCCGCCCGGCCAAGAAGCCCGTGTTCGCTGGCGAAGAGGCATCTGCGCCGGCTGCGGCGTGGCTACCCTTTCCATCAGCTACTACGATCTGGGCTACACCACTGGTGAGATGGCAGTGAAGATCCTGAACGGCGAGGCTGATATCTCCACCATGCCCATCGAGTACACCGATGTGACCAAGAAGTACAACAAGACTATCTGCGACGATCTGGGCCTGACCGTTCCCGACGGCTACGAGGAGATCGAGGGCTAAAATACTCCGGGAAACCAAACAGAAAATCAGCGGAGAAGGGTAAAAAGTGCTCTTCTCCGCTTTCCCGTATCAAACGGGAAGTAAAAAAGTGTAACGTTTAGGAGGAATTGTTTTGGAAATCATTGCAAGACTGGCAAACCTGCCGGGCGCTTTGCCGGGTGCTGTGCACAGGGCCTTATCTGGGGTATCATGGCCATTGGCGTGTACCTGACCTACCGTATTCTGGATGTGGCCGATCTGACCGTGGACGGCTCCTTTGGCACCGGCGGTGCAGTGTGCGTCATGTGCCTGCTGTCCGGCCAGAACGTCTGGGTCTCCCTGCTCATGGCGCTGCTGGCAGGCCTGCTGTCCGGCTTCGTCACCGGTGTCCTGCACACATTTATGGGCATTCCGGCCATCCTTGCCGGCATCCTGACCCAGCTTTCGCTGTATTCCATTAACCTCAAAATCATGGGCAAGGCCAATCAGGCCATCAACGTGGACAAGTACAACCTGCTGATCTCCCTGCGCTGGGTCAAGGAGTTCGCTCTCCACAACCCTATCGTTATGATCATCATTGTCACAGCGGTGCTGATCGGCATTCTGTACTGGTTCTTCGGCACCGAGCTGGGCTGTGCCATCCGTGCCACCGGCTCTAACCCCGCCATGTCCCGTGCGCAGGGCATCAACACCAACTTCAATATCGTGCTGGGCCTGGCTGTGTCCAACGGTCTGGTGGCGCTGTCTGGCGCTCTGCTGAGCCAGTATCAGGGCTTTGCAGATGTCGGCATGGGCCGTGGCGCGATCGTCATTGGTCTGGCTGCTGTCATCATTGGCGAGGCTCTGTTCAGCCGCATCTTCCACAACTTTGCACTCAAGATGGTTTCTGTCTCTCTGGGTGCCATCATCTACTACATTGTCATTCAGCTGGTGCTGACTCTGGGTTTCGATGCCAACCTGCTCAAGCTGCTGAGCGCTTCTGTGGTGGCTGTTTTCCTTGCCGTGCCGTACTGGAAGGGCAAGTACTTCTCGAAGCCGGTGAAGAAGGCAAAGGAGGATGCAAAAATGCTTGAGATCCAGAATGTTTCCAAGACCTTTAACGCTGGCACGGTCAACCAGAAAACTGCCCTGAACGGCCTGAACCTGAAGCTGAACGAGGGCGATTTCGTTACCGTGATCGGCGGCAACGGTGCAGGCAAATCCACCATGCTGAACGCAGTTGCTGGTGTGTGGCCGGTGGACGAAGGCAAGATCATTATTGACGGTGTGGATGTGACCCGCCTGAGCGAGCATCAGCGTGCCGCTTACATCGGCCGCGTGTTTCAGGACCCCATGACCGGCACTGCTGCCACCATGCAGATCGAAGAGAACCTTGCCCTGGCTGCACGCCGCGGCAAGCCCCGCACCCTGCGCATTGGCATTACCAAGGCAGAGCGCGAGCAGTACCGTGAACTGCTCAAGACGCTGGATCTGGGTCTGGAAGACCGCCTGACGGCCCGTGTGGGCCTGCTTTCCGGCGGCCAGCGTCAGGCACTGACCCTGCTTATGGCTACCATGAACAAGCCCAAGCTCCTGCTGCTGGATGAGCACACCGCCGCGCTGGACCCCAAGACGGCGCTCAAGGTGCTGACCCTCTCGGCCAAGATCGTGGAGGAGAACCACCTGACCACCATGATGATCACCCACAACATGAAGGATGCCATCAAGTACGGCAACCGCCTGATCATGATGCACGAGGGCCACATCATCTATGATGTCTCCGGGGAAGAGAAGAAGAACCTGCACGTCTCCGACCTGCTGGCCAAGTTCCAGATCGCGTCCGGCGGCGAGTTCGCCAACGACCGCATGATCCTTTCCTGATGCATTTTGATATGGAAAATCCCCTCCGGTGTGCGCGTACCGAGGGGATCTTTGCATCTTGTGCACCTTTGCAGGGTGTGCTACACTGAGAGAAAGAGGAGGTGTCTCTCGTGCGAAAAATCATCCGGCGGGCAGCTGCTGTGCTGTTGTCTGCGGCTCTGCTGCTGACGGGAACGGCCTCGGCAGCAGCCCGGATTGACCCGGTAGAGGAACGGCTTGCTGCCATGTCTCTGCGGGAAAAGGTGGGGCAGCTGTTCGTGGTGCGGGTCGAGGCACTGGACCCCAGTGGACAGTCTGATAGCACAAGGCTGACCTGGCAGAACGGCAGGGGCTGAAAAAGTATCCGGTGGGCGGCATTGTGGTGTTTCGGCAGAATGTGAAAAGCCGGAGCAGTTGAAAAAGCTTCTGGCAGATTTTCAGGCAGCATCCGGGACCGGTCTGTTGACCGCCGTGGACGAGGAGGGCGGCAGCGTGGCCCGGTTGGCCAATGCTTCCGGCTTTGATCTGCCCCAATACCAGAGTGCCCAGGCAGTAGGTACAACAGGGACCCGGCCAATGCCCGTGCCATGGGGCAGATCGTCGGAGGCTACCTCAAAACCTACGGCCTGAATCTTGACTTTGCTCCAGTGGCAGATGTGAACACCAATCCGGCCAATACCGTGATCGGGAACCGAGCATTTTCGTCGGATCCGGCAGTGGCGGCACAGATGGTGGCCTCCGCTGTACAAGGGTTTCACGATGCGGGCATACTCTGCACACTCAAGCATTTCCCGGGTCACGGAGATACCGCAGAGGACAGCCACTACGGCACGGCCAGCAGCACCAAGACTTGGGCAGAGATGCGGGAGACGGAGCTGAAGCCTTTTGCGGCTGGAATCGCAGCTGGGGCCGACGTAGTAATGACCGCCCACATCACCACCCCAATGCAACGCAGGACGGCCTGCCTGCGTCGCTCTCCTACACTATGCTGACCGAGCGTCTGCGGGGGGAGTTGGGCTTTACTGGGGTCATCTGCACCGATTCGCTGTCCATGCAAGCCATTCGTGACCACTATTCTGCAGTAGAAGCGGCTGTAGCGGCGCTGAACGCCGGGGCAGATCTTCTGCTGATGCCGCCCGACCTGCCGGAAGCCTTTGACGGTGTACTGGAGGCTGTGCAGAATGGAACCATCAGCGAGGAACGCCTCAACGAGAGCGTCCGCCGCATCCTGATGCTGAAACAGAAAGCCGGGTTGGAGCTTGACACCCGCACCCCGCTGGAAAAGATGCTGGATGTGTTTCTGTAAGATTGAAGCATAATAAGAAAATCCCCTCCGGTGTGCGCGTACCGGAGGGGATCTTTGCGTATAAAGGAATGTTACCGCTTGATGTCGTAGTTCATGTTCATCAGGTTGCGGATGGAGCTGACATCGTCGGTGATGTTGCATCGCCGTGGATGGTGTGCTTGATGGCGCTGCTTGCCACCGCAAAGTTTATCATGTCCATGGCCTTGTAGTTGTGGAGCATGGCGTAGATGAGCCGCTGGCGAAGCGTCGCCGCCGCCCACGCGGTCGAGGATGTTGAAGGTGAACAGCTTGCTCTCGAAGGTGTGGCCGTCATACCACATAAAGGCTTTCAGGCTGTTCTCGCTGCCGCTGTGGGCATAGCGGACGTGGCGGGCGATGCACTTCAGGCTGGGGTAGCGCTCGATGAAGTGCTGGAAAATCTCGTCCTGCTGCTCATAGCTGGCTGCAGGGGCACGCCGTCCTTCCAGTCGCCCTTGGAGTGGTCGTTCTCGTCCTTCCACAGGTGGTAGGGCTCGATGCCCAGCAGCACGTCCACATAGGCAGGCACTCGGTGCAGAAGTCGCGGGCCTCGTTCCAGGTCCAGAGGGTGGAGCGGAAGTTGCCGTCGAAGCTGACGGTCAGGCCCTTCTTCTTGGCCTCCTTGAGCATATCGATGATGAGGCCGCGGCAGTTGGGGGCCAGGGCCGGGGTAATGCCGCTCAGGTGCAGCCAGTCGAAGCCCTCCAGCAGCTCGTCCAGATCGACCTGAGAGAAATCGTACTCGGTGATGGCGCTGTGCTTGCGGTCATAGATGACCTTGGAGGGGCGGATGCCGTAGCCGGTCTCGAGGTAGTATGTACCCAGACGGTTGGAGGGCGTCTCATCCGGCTCGGTGAGGATCATGGGGGTGCAGTGGACGTCGTTGGAGCGCAGCCAGCGCACGGCGCTTTTGCCGAGCTGTTGTTCGGCACGACGCTGAAGAAGGTGCGTGTCCACGCCGAGGTTTGCCAGTGCGAGGGCGATGTTGGCCTCGCTGCCGCCGTAGCTGGCCTCAAAGTTGGTGGCCATGCGGAGTTTTTCGTAGTTCGGCGGGGTCAGGCGCAGCATGATCTCGCGCAGGTGATGAATTTCGGTCCGGTCGTCTCGTGGCCCAGAATGGGGTTGAAATGTTCCATAACGGTCCTCCTGTTGCTCTTCTCGGGCATTTGAGCCGCCGCCTCTCATATACCATTCTTGAGACGGGGCGTTTGGTGCTCAGCAGGGCAGCCAGACCCCACATAACGCACATCGTTGTATCCATTATAGTGCTTCCGGAGAGGATTTGCAAGGAAAAGAAAAACACTGCGAGAGAAAATTTGGTGGGATTTTTGTGGATTGTGACGGAAAGCGTATCGGCAGGCCATCCGGTAGTTTCCCCGCAAATCGGGACCCGAAACCCACGGTTTCCGCCCCAACGCTTTCGCGCCGGGGCCCCACTTCTCTGGACATTTGCTTGGGAAACTCCCCTCCATCTGCCTCTGATAGGTTTACCGGCTGGTTAAATGCCCGTCAAATCAAAGCTGGTGTATACTCCTCCCGGGCGCTACTCTTCTGCTGCATATAGCCGGCGGTCAGCCCCAGATCCATGGCATAATTGACCACCCGGCGGTACTCGTAGGTGGTGATGCGCCGCCCGATGCCGTGCTCTGCGGCCTTGTAAAAGGGGGTGTACTGGCTCATGACACTGGGGATGAAGCAGCCGGGGTCGGCCTCGTTCCATGCGGCCATCCGGTCGAGGACGGCAAAGCTGTCGTCGATGTGGCCGGGCAGGGCCAGATGCCGCAGGATGACGCCCTTCTGTAAGATGCCCTCGCTGCGAACACCGGATGGCCCGCCTGCGCCATCATGGCCTCGATGGCGGGCCTGGCCTGGGCGAAGTAGTCCGGCGCAGAGGAAAGCTCGGCGGAGAGGGAAGAGGAGACGTACTTCAAATCGGCCAGCCAGATGTCGATATAGCTGCGCCACGCATCCACGCTCTCCACCGTCTCGTAGCCGCCGGTGTTGCAGACGATGGGCAGGCGCAGCCCCTCGGTCCGGGCAATGTCCAGCGCCGCGATGATCCAGGGCCGCCACTGGCCGGGGGTGACGAGGTTGATGTTGTGGGCGCCCTGCTTCTGCAGATCGAGGAAAATTTCGGCCAGATGCTCTATCGTGATCTCTTTGCCAAGACCCTCGGCGCTGATGGGGTAATTCTGGCAGAAACAACACTTGAGGGTGCAGCCCGAGAAAAACACGGTGCCGCTGCCTTTTTCGCCGCTGATGCTGGGTTCTTCCCAAAAGTGCAGGGCAGCGCGGGCAACAATAGGCTTAATGCCGCAGTGGCATGAGCCGAAAATTCCTTCCGCGTGCATATCGGCAGGGCGGTCAACACCGCAGCGGTGCGGGCAAACATAACATTCCATTTATAACACTTCCTTATGCTCGTTTTTTATATTGTACCACAGAATAAACGGGTTTGTATGTTTGTTTAACAGCGGCATAGACAAATCTGCGCCCATAAAAACTATACGGCAGTTTAATTAACAAAGCTGACACTTGCAGCGCCTGCGGAACTCGCTGCGCTCTGACATCCTCGGCAAATGCCGCAAGTGTCACCGATTTTATGGCTGCCTGTTTTTATGATGTTGCAGTTTTACCCATGCCGCTGTTTTTATATCGCAAACTACGCATATTAAAGCTATACGGGAACGTGTATGGCTTTTTTATGTTATGTAGTTTATAATTAAAATAACGCGGGGTGAGAATATGTTTTTGCAAGATAAAAATAAAGATTTGTCCTTAAAAGAAACTTCTGAACAAATTGAGGACAGAGCTGATGAAGCAATTTTGAAGAAGCGTATGAAGAATATCTTAAAATGGCAAAAGAGCAGACCTGTTTCGGAACTTTGGAAAGAAGCAGGTATTTGATATAAAGTTTACAATTTGCAGCAGCTATAATTTGACAAAAAACAACCGCAACTATATAATTTAAATATAAAGGCCATATAACTGACGGAAGTGGGTTAACCACATGGAGTATGGCCGGATTGAAGCCGACCGTCTGGGCAAACATAGTCCGGAAGTGCCGGCATTTTTAATTTACAGGGAGGAATTAACGTGAAGGAACTGCAATTAAAGTATGGCTGCAACCCTAACCAGAAAAAGGCACGTATTTTTATGAAAGACGGCGAACTTCCTATTGAAGTGTTAAACGGCCGCCCCGGATATATTAACTTTTTGGACGCATTCAACAGCTGGCAGCTTGTAAAGGAACTGAAAGAGGCAACAGGGCTTCCCGCAGCGGCTTCTTTTAAACATGTAAGCCCTGCAGGCGCAGCAGTTGGCCTGCCCTTAAGCGATACCCTGAAAAAGATTTATTATGTTGACGACCTTGAACTCAGCCCGCTGGCAAATGCTTATGCCCGTGCACGCGGTGCGGACAGAATGTCGAGCTACGGCGATTTTGTAGCACTCAGCGATGTTTGCGATGTGCAGACCGCCAAAATGCTGGCGCGCGAGGTTTCTGACGGAGTTATCGCTCCCGGCTACACCGACGAAGCACTGGAAGTTTTAAAAACCAAACGCAAAGGCACTTACAACATTATTAAAATTGACCCTGATTACAAACCGGCACTGACCGAAACCAAAGAAGTGTTTGGCATTACTTTTGAGCAGGACCGCAACGAAGCCAAAATTACGGCAGAGCTGCTTGAAAACCGCCCGACCAAAAACAAGGAAATTCCCGAAAATGCTCAGCGCGATCTTTTAATTGCGCTTATTACCTTAAAATACACGCAGTCTAACTCCGTATGCTAGGTTAAAGACGGCCAGGCAATCGGCATCGGTGCAGGCCAGCAGTCCCGCGTACACTGCACGCGCCTTGCAGCAACAAAGCCGATATCTGGTGCTGCGCCAGAACCCGAAAGTTCTGGCACTGCCGTTTAAAGAAAACATCCGCCCGTCCGGAC
>ENA-OQHA01001089-OQHA01001089.1-human-gut-metagenome-genome-assembly--contig:-NODE-1089-length-11300-cov-2.349593_pt1 | contig 11300 bp, 18 predicted proteins | sample MGYA00242558_ERZ504707 | MGnify/ENA primary metagenome ERZ504707 (study PRJEB26092, sample SAMD00036197) | human gut metagenome | host: Homo sapiens | study: EMG produced TPA metagenomics assembly of... | reverse complement strand
GTTTTTTCTAATATAAGAGGTTATTTTAAGTTATAATAATGGATGTAAAGGAGCAATAGTTATGAAGAAAATTTTTTTTGTTGGGCATGGTAGCTGGTTTGTTGGCTTCATGTCAGAGTAAAAACGGATGGGTATACCATCGAAGGTACATTAACAGGTGATGCAGCTTCAGGAAAAGCTTATCTGGAACGTTCGGTATACTTGTCGGATCCGGTTGTGGTAGATAGCACTGTGGTGCAGAATGGCAGTTTTACTTTTTCAGGAAAAGTAGAGCGTCCGGGACTTTATTATGTAATAATCGACTTAAACAAGCCGGGCGAAGAGCCGGATTATCATAATAAGATGTTTCGTACAATGCTTTATCTGGAGAACTCAGACATTACTTATAAGGGAGATGTAGCTACATTGCCAGGAGTTTATTATGCTTCCGAGCGTGAGAGTAAATCTCCAGAGATTACCGGTTCGTCAGTTCACGATTTATTTGTTACGATGAATAAGGAGATTCAGGTATATTCTGATACTTTGAATACTTTGATGGAACGTTATGCAGATGAATACTTGGTACCGGAGTCGGAAGGAAAGGATGTGAGTGCCGTTGGTATGGAAATAGCTCGTGAAGAAATGAAATGGAAGGATAAGCTGTTACAGTATCAGCTTGACTTTATCAAGAAACATGCAGACTCTCCGGTAGCGATGGATCAGGCAATGTATTATCTTTCGGGTATGGAATTCTTACCTGATGTTAAGGAGATTGACCAGATGCAGGCTTTGTTTGAGAAACATTGGGCAGGAACTGCCGAGCTGGAACATTTTACAACTGCTGCATCAGCGGCACGTCCGTTGGCTGTAGGACAGAAGTATAAAGATATCGATGTTTTAGACCGTAACGGAAAGACTGTAAAACTTTCTTCTATGATTCCGGAAAACGAATATGTCATGCTGGAGTTTTGGGCAAGCTGGTGTGGACCTTGTCGCGGAGAAATACCTCATTTGCGTAAAATACATGATAAGTACAAGGATTTTGCTATTGTAAGCATTTCACTTGATGAGAAGGAGTCTGAATGCAGAAAGCCATGAAAGAAGAAAATATGAGCTGGACACAGGGACGGATAGAAGGAGGTATTTATGGAGCAGGTGCCAAAGAATATAATATCCAGGCTATTCCGATGTGTCTGATTCTTGATAAAGAAGGACGCTTCTATAAGACAAATATGAGAGGTGCATATTTGGATGTATTTTTAGATGATTTATATAAGGCGAATTAACCTCTGTAAGGTTATTTTTCTTGAAATGTTCCTCAGTAACTGGTATGTGCTGGGGAACATTTTTGTTTGTTCTCAAAAAAACGATTATCTTTGCTTCCGCAAATTGTATGCAGATGGATAAACAGTTACGATATAATGACTTTACCGGTTTTTTAACGAAGCAGTTTCCGTTCAAGGTACAGAAACTTTCGGTTAATGCGGGTTTTACTTGTCCTAACCGTGATGGCTCAAAAGGGTATGGAGGGTGTACATATTGTAACAATCAGACGTTTAATCCGGAATATTGCCGTACAGAGAAAACGGTAACCACACAGTTGGAAGAAGGCAAGCTGTTCTTTGCCCGCAAATATCCTCAGATGAAATATCTTGCCTATTTTCAGGCGTATACAAATACTTACGGAGAATTAGAACAGCTGAAGCGAATGTATGAAGAGGCTTTGGATGTAGAAAACGTTGTGGGGCTGGTCATCGGTACGCGTCCGGATTGTATGCCCGATTCGTTGTTGGACTATCTGGAAGAACTGAACCGCCAGACTTTCCTGCTGGTTGAATATGGCATAGAAAGCACTGATGATCATACACTGGCACGGATAAACCGGGGACATACATTTGCATGTACGGAAGATGCTGTACGTCGTACGGCCGGAAGAGGGATCTTGACAGGTGGACATGTGATATTGGGTTTGCCTGGGGAAGATTCTGAAAAGTTGATCCGTCAGGCTGAGGCCTTATCTCAGTTGCCACTGACAACGCTGAAAATGCATCAGCTGCAGCTGATAAAGGGTACGCGTATGGCCCATGAATTCGCACAACATCCGGAGGATTTTCATTATATACGGTCGATGAATATATTGATTTGGCTATCGACTATATAGAACACCTTCGGCCGGATTTGGTTTTGGAGCGATTTGTTTCGCAGTCGCCCAAAGAATTGCTGATAGCTCCTGACTGGGGACTGAAAAACCATGAGTTTACAACCAGACTGAAGCGCCGGATGGAAGAACGTGATGCATGGCAAGGAAAGCATTGTAGTAAAAAATATAGTATAATTAATTCGGATAACAAAAATGGAAATTAAAGGAAAAGTACATTACGTAGGTGTGAACGACCGCTCAAAAGCGTTGTTCGAAAATCTTTGGCCGCTGCCTTATGGTGTGTCTTATAACTCATATCTGATTGCCGACGATGAAATGGTAGCGCTGGTAGATACTGTTGATGTAGCATTTTTCGAAGTTTATTTGAAGAATTCGCGCTGTTATCGGTGACCGCAAAATCAATTATTTGATTATTAATCATATGGAACCCGACCATTCTGGCTCTATTGCACTGATTAAGCAGTATTATCCTGATATCGTATTGGTTGGAAACAAGAAAACTTTCGATATGGTAGAAGGTTATTATGGAGTAGGTGGTGACCGTTATGTTGTAGGTGACGGTGATTTCCTGAAATTAGGACATCATAATTTACGTTTCTATCTGGTTCCGATGGTACACTGGCCTGAAACAATGGTGACTTTCGATGAAACAGAAGGTATCTTATTCTCTGGTGATGCTTTCGGATGCTTCGGAGCACTGAATGGAGGATGTATCGATAAGAATATCAATACAGATATTTATTGGAATGAAATGCGTCGTTATTATTCCAATATTGTAGGAAGTTTGGAAATCCGGTACAGAAAGCTTTGCAGAAATGTAGTGGACTGCCTATCAAGATGATCTGTTCTACTCACGGTCCTGTATGGGAAGAAAAGATTCCTCAGGTTATCGATATGTATGATAAAATGAGCCGCTACGAAGGTGAAGAAGGTGTGGTTATTGTTTACGGTACAATGTATGGCAATACAGAAGAACTTGCAGAAACCATAGCTGAAGAATTAAGTGCCCAGGGTATCAAGAATATTGTAATGCACAATGTTTCGAAAACTCATCATTCATTTATCTTGGCAGATATCTTTAAATATAAAGGTCTGATTGCAGGATGTACTACTTACAACATGAACTTATATCCCGAAATGGAAGCTTTGTTGAGCAAGGTGGCTGCCCGCGAGATGAAGAATCGCGTAATGGGATATTTCGGTTCGTTACATGGGCTAGTGCCGCAGTCAAGAAAATCGGTGAATATACAGAAAAGCTTAAATTCGAGGTTGTTGGCAATCCGGTAGAAATGAAGCAGAGTATGAAGGAAGATACTTGCCGTCAGGCTAAGGAACTGGCAAAAGCTATGGCAGACCGTTTGAAAGCTGACCGTTGATTGTGCTGGTAGAAAAAGAGAAGCGTTAAAGCTAAAATAAGTATATAGTAAACTTATATACTCTAGTATACAAACATAAAAGAACTGTATCAGGCTCTATTTGATGAGCTATGATACGGTTCTTTTTATTTATTTTCGAAGATATATCGGTGGTTTTCTCCCCATTCATCCAGTATGTCTATCAAAGGCAATACACTTTTGCCTAATTCTGTCAGTGCGTATTCGCTGTGGGGAGGTAGTTCTGCATATATTTTCTTTTCTATGATGCCGTGTGCTTCGAGCTCTCTCAGATTCTGATCTAGCACGCGAGAGATGGCCTCTGGTATTTCACGGTGAAGCTGGCTGGGACGTTTGGGAGTTTCTCTCAGTGCATCTATCAGGCAAGGCTTCCATTTTGAACCGATAATTTCCATTGTAATGCGGATTCCGCAAGAAAGATCAAGAGGTGTTTTTCTTTTATACATGCATGTTATTTTTAGTTTACTTGCAAAGATAGTTCTTTTTATTTGCTTGATAATCAATATATGGATAAAGTTGTTGGTATCCGATTATTTTATCGTGTATTGCAACGGCTGATAATATCCTTTACTTTTGCTGTAAAAAGAGGCACGTGTTAGAGCCGTAGTAGTTATATAAAAAATTATAGTATGAATTATAGAGTTTTTGGAAAAACTGGATTTAAAGCGAGTGAGGTATCTTTAGGAACCTGGCAACTTGGTTCTAAATGGGGAGATCCTTTCGATGAGCAGGTAGCTATGAATACATTGCAGGCTGCATACGAACAAGGGGTAAATCTGATTGATACGGCTGATATTTATCAGGATGGAATGAGTGAACATACTGTCGGAAAGTTTCTGAAAGGCAAGAAAGATAAAGTGTTTGTAGTAACCAAATGTGGTAGAAAGCTCAATCCGCATGTTTCAGCGGGATATAATGAAGAAAACATCGTGAAATTTGTGGATGCTTCACTCAAGAATATGGACGTTGATAGCCTTGATCTGGTTTTGCTTCACTGTCCGCCTACTGAAGTATACCGGAATCCGGAGATTTTTTATGTTCTTGATAAATTGAAACGGCAGGGCAAAATCTGTCATTATGGTGTCAGTGTAGAAAAGGTAGACGAAGCACTGGAAGCATTGAATTATGACATATCTGCCATTGAAGTTATTTTTAATATGTTTCGTTTGAAGCCGGCAGAAGAATTGTTTCCGAAAGCAAGTAAACAAAATGTCGGAATCATAGTCCGTGTACCTTTGGCTAGTGGACTGCTGACAGGAAAATACTCAGAAGAAACAACATTTGGAAAAGCTGATCACCGCTGTTACAACAGAAACGGAGAGTTTTTCGATAAGGGGGAAACTTTTTCAGGAGTAGACTATATGACAGGCGTGAAGGCTGCACGCGAACTGAAACAGCTGTTGCATACAGATAATCTTGCAGCTCGTGCTTTAAGATATATTCTGATGTATCCCGAAGTCAGTACTGTCATTCCGGGAGCAAGTTCTCCTGCTCAGATAATGGAAAATGTCAAAGCTTCTTCTTTGCCTCCTTTTTCACATGAAGAAATGGAGGTGGTACGCCAAGTATACGACAAGCATATCCGTTCTCTGGTACATCATTGCTGGTAACCAGTTGTATTTTTAAAAGCCTGAAATGAATAATCACAGATAAAAAAGTCATTGCATTTTAAAAAGTGCTATATTTGTGATTATGATACAGAAATTATATTCCAAGAATAATGATCCCGATGTGTTGCAGCACATTGTGGATATATTGAATGACGGTGGGATAATCATTTATCCCACCGATACCATGTATGCTATGGGTTGTCATGCCCTGAAAGAACGGCCGATCGAACGAATCTGCAAGTTGAAGAATATCGATCCGCGTAAAAACAACCTCTCTATTATTTGCTACGACTTGAGCAATATCAGCGAATATGCCCGTGTAAGCAATGCTACCTTTAAGTTGATGAAGCGAAATCTGCCCGGACCGTTTACATTTGTCCTTAATGCAGACAGCCGGTTGCCTAAGATATTCCGTAACCGGAAGGAAGTGGGAATTCGTGTGCCGGACAATAATATTATTCGTGAAATATGTCATTTACTTGATGCACCTATTCTTACCACTACTTACCCTTGAATCCGGATGAAGATGTCGAATATGTCACCGATCCGGAGCTTATAGACGAGAAATTTGGTTCGGAAGTTGATTTAGTGATAGACGGAGGCATAGGAGGCGTTGAACCTTCTACCGTTATAAATTGTTGTGAAGATGTGCCCGAAATAATTCGTCAGGGCAAAGGGGTATTGGAAGAATAAATATTAATCAATTTAAAATAAAACAACTATGTTATTATCATCTTTATTGAATGCAACTTTCCTGAGTGCAGGTTCTAAGGGAGTAGATGTAGAACAGCTGCTGTCGAAGTTGCTTGACTGGGGTATTGAGGTAGGAAAAGACCTGTTAGGAGCAATCATTATTTATATTGTCGGCCGCTTTATCATTAAGCAAGTCGGACGTTTGCTTGCACGTATTCTGGAAAAGAGAAAGCTTGAAATCAGTGTGCAGACTTTTTTGAGAAGCCTTGTCAGCATATTGCTGAATCTGATATTGGCTTTTGCTATTGTTAGCCGTCTGGGAGTAGAAACTACCAGCTTTGCAGCCTTGCTGCTTCTGCCGGTGTTGCTATTGGTATGGCTTTGTCTGGAAATCTCTCCAACTTTGCAGGAGGATTGATTATTCTGGTATTCAAACCTTTTAAGGTAGGCGACTATATTGAAGGCCAGAATGCGAATGGTACTGTACGCGAAATTCAGATATTCCATACTATTCTGACAACTGTAGATAATAAAGTCATCTATGTTCCGAATGGTGCATTGAGCAGCAATGCCATTACAAATTACAGCAAACAGGAAACACGTCGTGCTGAATGGGTATTCGGAGTAGAATATGGTGAAGATTTCGAAAAGGTAAAAGCCGTATTGCAGCGTATTATCGATGCAGATCCTCGTATATTGAAGGATCCGGCTCCGATGATTGCTTTGGGAGCTCTTTCGGCAAGCAGTGTGGATATTAAGGTCCGTGCGTGGGCTAAGACAGCTGATTACTGGGATGTATATTTTGACATGAATAAAATCGTGTACGATACATTCAATAAGGAAGGTATCGGATTCCCGTTCCCACAGCTTACTGTTCATCAGGCAAAAGACTGATTGTGATTTTTACATAAAAAACGGAAAAAGCATTTCCTCTTCCTTTGTGTGGATGGGAAATGCTTTTTTGTTTGAATGAAAGTTATTTGCAATATCGTTCTATCAATTGGCGTGCTTCATCTTTTCCTGAGGCGAAACTCATTGTATCAATGATTAGCTGACGGTTGTGGCAGTCGTATATGTGAGGCGCCATGACTTGCAGGAATTTTATCCGTTCATTGTCGAAATCACATATAGAAAGCAGTTTGACACATTGCTTGCATGTAATATTTCTGCCATTCATGCCTGTTTGCAGTATCTTTAGCTGATCGAATGAGAAAGCATCCTTTACCTTTTCATATAATACATTGATTTCACCGTCACTATATAGCCGACCGCTGTGATGCTTCTTGTTCAGTATATTTTTTGCTTTTTCCTCTCCCGATATAAAAGTCATTGAATCAACAATCCGGTCGGTATTTTCCCGGTCGATAATGGTTGGTTCCAGAATGACCAATGCTTCCAGTCTTTCATCGTCGAAGTTGAATATTTTCATCAACTGTACGATTTCATCACAGGTAAAGTCTGACTGGCGTGCGGCTTCTCTGAGTATTTTCAGACGTTCGTCTTTGAAAGGCTTGTCTTTTACCTTCTGATACAATTCCTGAAACCATTTCTGATCGTCTGTCGGATAAGCCAGCGAAGGTATTTCTTCAACAGGAGCAGGCGGACAGATAGCTATAGGAGGATAGGTAGGAGAGGGGGTATCTCCAGCATACGAATTGAATGAGATGACTTTATCGTGTTGAAAATCGAGCAGAATGGTTGTTACTGCTCCGCTGATGAAATGTAATTTCTTATATTCCCACTGCTCTATTCCATTGTAGGAACGTTTGAACTCGGGATTTCCCAGTAGGTCAACGACTTCACGTTTTGTCATACCTGTATGTAGGCTTTCTGCCAGGCGGGAACGCTGTAAGGAGGCATCTAAAACTCCGCAGCTGGTTGTAGTCAGTAGCACGATTGCCATAATGACGACTTTCATTAAGTTCTTCATATCCATTATTCTTTTTGGTTGGTGTTACAAAAATAGACAATAAAATGAATGATAGACGAATAGAAAATCCTATAAATATGCAGGCAAATTCCTATAATGAATAGGGAATTTCCCTATAAAGGATATACTATCTGTATTACTTAGGGTATATTTCCTTCTGTCTTGCTTTTTTTATTATAAAAAGAACTATTTTTGTGATAAATCCGAAAACTATGAATACAAATCTGTCTCTTCGTCGCAGGCTGGGGTTAGAGATAGCCCGTAAGATAACGAATACATTGGTCGAACAGCATCCTCTGAAACAATTATTCTGGGAATGTACTTTACGCTGTAACTTGCATTGCCGTCACTGTGGCAGCGATTGCAAGAAAATATCCGGTTATGCCGATATGCCTAAAGAAGATTTTCTTCGGGTTTTGGATAATATAGCTTTGCATACCGATCCGCATCATGTTTTTGTGGTAATCACGGGTGGAGAGCCTCTTATGCGTGAAGATTTGGAAGAGTGTGGAAAAGCTATTCACGACAAAGGATTTCCGTGGGGAATGGTGACAAATGGGCTGGCTATGACTCCCGAACGCTTTACTGCTTTGCTGAAGGCCGGAATGCATACTGCTACAGTCAGTCTGGACGGGTTTGCCGATGAGCATAACTGGATGCGCGGACATCCGCAAAGCTTTGACAAGGCTATTCGAGCCATTCGTATGATGGCCGCTATTCCCGGATTTGTGTTCGATGTGGTAACATGTGTCAATAAGCATAATTATGCGCAGTTAAATGAATTGAAAGAGTTTCTCATTGGCATAGGGTTAAAACAGTGGAGGTTGTTTACGGTATTTCCTGTAGGACGTGCAGCCAGTGATGCCGAACTTCAATTGTCCGGCGAGGAATTTCGTGGAATGCTGGATTTTATCAAGCAAACTCGTAAGGAAGGGCGTATACGCATTAGTTATGGATGTGAGGGATTTTTAGGTAATTATGAAGGTGATGTACGCGATCATTTCTTTTCCTGTCAGGCAGGGATAACAGTGGATCAGTCCTTATCGATGGCTCTATATCCGCTTGCCCCAGCATTCGTGCCGATTTCCATCAGGGAAACATTTATAAAGATGAGTTTATGGATGTATGGGAGAATAACTATCAGCCTTATCGCGACCGCACATGGATGAAGAAAGGAGAGTGTGCTACATGCAAGTATTTCCGCTATTGTCGTGGAAATGGTATGCATTTGCGTGATGGACAAGGAGAGTTAATGGTCTGCCATTTGAAAAGAATCGTCAATCCTTAATGTAAAAAATCATACAGTTATGAGAAAGAAAGTTAGTTGTTTTAGTACTCGAGTCTGGGCTGGATTTCTTGCTTTGCTAGGCTTTGCTTCATGCACCAGTAATGAGGATCCAGAAGATATTCCATTGGAATATGGAACACCTACGGTTGGTTTTCAGGTGCAAGGAGTAGTAACCGACGAGGAAGGCAATCCGCTGGAAGACATTCAGGTTATCGTACGCAGAGCGTATAATAATGATTATCGTTCGGGGGATACAATTTACACGGACAATAAAGGGGCGTTTGCCGCAGAGAAATTTGTTACAACTGGTTTCGAGCCAGATGAGCAGAAAGTTTATTTCAATGACGAAAAGAAGGTTTTCAAGTCGGATTCTATTTTACTGAAAGATATGAAGCTTGAAAAAATAGAGGAAGGGTCTGGCTGGAGCATGGTACTTATCAGGCCACTACGGAGGTAAAGTTGAAGAAGGCAGAAAAAGAAGAATAAAGCAGCTTTTCCCTTTGAAAAAAGACGATGAATTATGGCGAAAAATCTGTACGAAGTTTCCTGATCTTTGTACAGAAAAAATAAAAACTTCAGCATCTTTTCCCGAAAAGATGCTGAAGTTTTTTTATATTGTTACATAACAAACTTTACAGCCACCCAGCGGTTCTTTTCCCGATGGTGAACGAAAGTCATTCCCAGACTTTCAGCCTTTTCGCGGATAGCAGGAATGTCTTCTACGTAGAATCCACTCATATAAAGTTCAGAACCTTGTGCATGCATGCTGCATAGGCAGCCATATCATTCAGCAGAATATTACGGTTGATATTAGCTATGATGATGTCGAACGGCTTGCGTCCTTTCAGAAGCGATGCATCACCCAGTTCTACTGTGATGTTTGCAATATTGTTCAGGGCAATATTATCGCGTGAATTGTTTACACACCAGTCGTCTATATCAATAGCAGTTACCGGATCTGCTCCTCTCATGCTTGCCAGAATAGCCAGAATAGATGTTCCGCATCCCATATCGAGTACTGACTTGCCTTTCAGGTCGGCATCCAGCAGTTCGCCCAGAATAGAACTTGTTGTTTCATGATGTCCAGTTCCGAAAGCCATTTGCGGATTGATTACAATATCATATTCAGCCTGTGGGTAGTCATGATGGAAGGTGCTGTGTATCACGCAGCGGTCTTCTATCACGATAGGCTGGAAAAAATTCTTTTCCCATTCCTCGTTCCAGTCTTTGTCTTCCGGTTCGGTAATGGTATAAGTAATTTGGGTGTCGGGTATAGGAAAGTTTGCCAGTGTTTCTTTCAGGGCATTTTCATCGAACAAGCTTTGCTGTACATAAGCCTGAACGCCTCCTTCACACTCAACAAAACTCTCGAAACCTATTTCGCCTGCCAGTGCCGACAGGACATCGGTTACAATTTCATTGCACGGCTGTGCAGTAAAAGTGACTTCAAAGTATTTCATATATAGAGATATTCGTTTGTTTACACAAAGGTAGTGAAAATAGGGAAAACCCTATACTGAAATAGGGAATTTCTACTTGCCTGTAAGAATTTACTTCTTACTTTTGTAATTGAAATAAACCGTATAAAATGATATAAGTATGAAAAGTAGAATATGTGCTTCGCTGCTGATAGCTTGCTTGCCGTGGCTGGCTATGGCTCAAAGCAACGACGACCTTTACTTTATTCCGAAAAAGAAAAGAAACGGAACAGAAGGCAGAGGTTAAGTCCGTTCCGAAGCAGACTTCAAACAATACGACGGTATATGCAGCTCCAGGGTCGACTATCGTGGTGAAAGACGTTACAGGAAAGACTCGTGACATTGACGAATACAATCGCCGTTATACTTCACGCGATAATACCTTTTCTATGCAGAACGATACACTGTATATCGAAGAGAAGCCTTATGGAGAGCGTGGAGAGTGGGTTAACGGTTTCGAAGGTTCGCAGGATGATTATGAATATGCCATGCGAATCATACGTTTCCGCAGTCCGCGATATGCCATACCTGTAAGCAGCCCGCTTTATTGGGATGTTGTATACGGGGGATATGCTTCATGGGACTGGAATATTTATGAAGACGGATTGTATGCATATGTTTTCCCGACATCTACGAACCGTTGTGGTGGGACTGGCGCTGGAATTGGGGCGTTGCAGGTCCGAGATGGGGATTCAGCTGGGGATGGTCTTCTCCGTGGTATTATAGCAGTTGGTATTCTCCTTACTGGTATGGTGGCTACTGGGGTG
>ENA-OQHA01001088-OQHA01001088.1-human-gut-metagenome-genome-assembly--contig:-NODE-1088-length-11301-cov-7.251656_pt1 | contig 11301 bp, 15 predicted proteins | sample MGYA00242558_ERZ504707 | MGnify/ENA primary metagenome ERZ504707 (study PRJEB26092, sample SAMD00036197) | human gut metagenome | host: Homo sapiens | study: EMG produced TPA metagenomics assembly of... | reverse complement strand
TTTAATTTTTTTTATTATTGCTTCAAAAGGTACATTTTACACAGGTTTGCGGCCTTTTTGGTGTTATTTTAGAATGACAGTTTCTGAGAAAGTCAAAAAAAGAGATATGCCGGAAGTTCTGTTCCGGCATATCTCTTATCTTTGTTTCTCAGCTCAGCTGATATACATCTGCATACTGCACGCCGAAGCTCAGCGCCTCGGAATGGCTGCTGCAGAAGATGTCTACGTGGCCGTAAGCGGTTCCGCGGTCTTCTACCGTGTAAACCTGGCCGTTGATCATCAGTTTCGTTCCGAATGGTACACCGCCCATGGCGATCGTTCTTCCTGCGGTCGGTGTGGTTCCGCTCGCGGTGGATCCGCCGGACCACTGTCCGGTACAGATGGAACAGGAGCAATAGCCTGTCAGTTTAAATCTTCCAAGGTATGTTCCGCTGGAGGAGCTGCTGGAAGTATCTGACGCGGATGGACTCCCCGTTGTCGTGGAGGATGCGCTGCTGTCCGAAGAACTGCTTCCGGAGCTGCTGCTTGTATCGGTATCTGCTTTCGCTGCGGCATTTGCTGCTTCTGCGGCTGCGACTCTTGCGGCCTCGGCTGCCTGTTTTCTGGCGGCCTCAGCCTCAGCTTCTGCGGCAGCCTGCTGTGCGGCGGCTGCTGCGGCTGCTTCCTCTTCTGCTTTCTTCTGCGCTGCAATCTCCTCTTCTTTCGCCTGACGGATCAGGTCATTGATTGCATCTGCTTTGCTGTTGATTTCATCTACCAGTGCACTCTCGCTGGATTTTGCATCGTCCAGCTCTGCGGAGTAGGTACGGAGTTCCTGATAAGCTGCTGCGTACAGCTCCTGAATGGCTTCCTGCTGATCGCTGCTCTGCTGCTGCAGTTCTACGATCGCTGCCTGCTCTTCCTGCACCTGTGTTTCTTTTTCTTTTACCTGGTCTACCGTGTCCTCATACTCCTGCATAAGATCGCGGTCGAAATCGGAAATTTTCTGTATGTATTCTGCCCGGCTGATCAGCTCTGAAATGCTTTTGGAAGAAAAGAGCATTGCCATGTATCCGTTTCCGGAGGAATTTTCATACATATACTGGATACGGAGCTTCATCGCCTCGTACTGCTCTTCTTCTTTTGCTTTTGCATCTTCCAGATCTGCCTGAATCTGTACCAGTTCGTTCTGCTTCGCATCATACTGATCCTGAAGCTCCTGCAGACGGTTCTGCAGATCGTCCAGCTGCTGGTTCAGTTCGGAAAGATATTCTTCTGATTGTCCCTTTTTGGAATTGAGTTCGTCAATCCTGCTCTGTATGCTGTCAAGCTGAGACTGTGCGGCAGCCTGTTCTGCCTGAGCATTTGAAATTTTCTCCTTTGTACTGGCACCATAGCATGGCAGAACGGTTGCTGCCGTAAGCACTGTGGCCAAAACCAGGCTGAATAATTTCTTTTTTTCATGTCGTACACCTCATACTTATTACGTTCTGTTGCTGATTGTCACTCCAAGTTACTGCGGAAAATGGGCCTTTTTTCCCGCCGTACTTTGCCATTATAACACAAGTATGTCTGAAATGAAAGTCTTTTTTAATTTCTGTTAATAACTTTGTAATATTTCGACGTTTTTCCTGCAAAAACTGGCATGATTTTTCTACTTTCTCCATCCAACAGGGTACTTATTTTTCAAGGTTCCATTGACCAGTTTGCCCCATCCAAGGCCGAATCCATCGACGCAGACCAGCTTCCAGCCCGACGGCGATGCGGTCTCTCCCGGCTCTACGGAAATTGTCTCACCGTGGAGATATTTTTCGGTACGCTCGTCATCTGCCTTTAAATTCATGTAATCTTTGAACTTGTCCGCGGAGAGTGTCACGGCAAACGGCTGTGACGGCTCGAAACGGTCTTTTTCAGTTCACCGAGATACAGACCGTTCCGCAGGAAATGAAGATTCCGCACGCCATCCGGCAGGGACGGGGAATGGTATACTTTTCCGGCGCGGACTTCCAGTTCCTCCACCGGGATCGGTGCTGTCATCCGGGACAGGAAATCGGAAAGGATCTGTTTTTCTGCTTTCGACGGACCCGGTGCTTCCGTTCCGCGGTCTTTTTTCCGGTTTTTCTGTTTTTTGTTTTTCTTTTCGATCGGTTTTTCTTCTGTCTCATAAGGAATGCTTCGCCTTTTTTGCGGAACAGGGCAAGGTAATGGCCCTCGCCGTTCATTTTATGCGGCCAGATGCGCACGGTCTTTTCGATCTCCGGATCGCCGTTTCCCCAGACTGGATTGCCTTTTGAAAAACCTTCGTAGCCTTCCATCTCGATCAGTTCCATTTCCGGGAAGTTTTCCAGAAGGAAAGAAACGGTTCCCTCGTCCTCCTGCGGGGCGAAGGTACACGTCGAATACATCATGAGGCCGCCCGGACGCAGCATTTTGACAGCATCCGAGGTGATCTCGCGCTGCAGCTCCGCAAAGAAATCCGGCCGCTCCGGGGTCCAGGTGCCGATGACTGCCTCATCTTTCCGGAACATGCCCTCGCCGGAGCACGGTGCATCCACGAGGATTTTATCGAAGAAGCCCGGGAAGACGTCTGCAAGGCCTGCCGGTGTCTCATTGGTGACAAGCACGTTTTCACTTCCGAACAGCTCCAGATTGCGCAGCAGTGCTTTGGCGCGGGCGTTGCTGATGTCATTGGCGACGAGAAGGCCGGTTCCTTTCAGGCGCGCATTCAGCTCGGTTGCCTTGCCGCCCGGTGCGGCGCAGAGATCGAGCACACGCTCACCCGGTTCGATCGGGAGGCGGGACGCCGGGGTCATGGCGCTTGGCTCCTGCAGATAGAAGACGCCTGCCGCATACAGCGGAGACTGGCCCATGCGCATGCCGTCCGGCACGAAATAGCCGTTTGGAATCCACGGAATTTTCTTCCACATTCCCGGAACAAGCGGTGGGAAATCTTCGGTCCGGCATTTTTTTGTATTCACACGCAGCCCGGCTGTGCGGGGTGCGTCGTAGGAAGTTAAAAATGCATCAAATTCATCGCCCAGCATGTCCTGCATGCGGGTCAGAAATTCCTGTGGTAACTGCACCATGTATTGTCTCTCCTTTTTATTTTGCTTTGTTGTGCATCGGTCCCTTTTCGTGAACTGGCGATGCTTTTTCTGTCTTTGTTTCTTTTGTTTTGCATCTATTTCATAATTTCTCACAGAAAAAGAGACAGCTTTTTCGATTTTTCAATCTTTTTGCTGTCTCTTTTTGCATAGCGGAGAAGAAGGGATTTGAACCCTTGCGCCGTTTCCGACCTACTGGTGTTCGAAGCCAGACCCTTCAGCCTCTTGGGTACTTCTCCGTATTTTGTCAAATACATCATATATTATAGTGCTTTTTTCGGGATTCGTCAATGATTTTTTCGATGGTTTCCGATGGAAATACGGGGATTGTATTTTTTACGGAAATATTCGAAAGTGCAACTTACTCAAACAAATAATCTTCCTCAGGCAGCATCCCATCCCGATGCTGCCTCTTCTTTTATTCTTTCCCTTCTTCCGCCCTCTTCCTCTCTTCTTTTTTCTTCTTTTTCACCACCCGCAGTCTCCGGAAAAACGCACTCAGCATCTCCGAGCACTCTTCTTTCAGCACGCCGCGCTCGACCTTCACCTGATGGTTAAACTCGTGCATTTCCAGCATATTTAAGATCGATCCCGCGCAGCCCGCCTTCGGGTTCATGCTGCCGATGACGACTTCGCTGACTCTTGCCTGTACGATCGCACCGGCGCACATCTGGCATGGTTCCAGGGTGACATACAACGTACAGCCCTCCAGCCGCCAGTCGCCGAGCTTTTTGCTGGCTTTCCGGATCGCATTCAGTTCCGCGTGGGACAGCGTGTTTTTATCCGTATTTCTGCGGTTATATCCCCGCGCAATCACCTTTCCCTCGTACACAATCACACAGCCGATCGGCACTTCCATCAGCTTTTCCGCTTTCTTCGCCTGCGTAATCGCCTGGCGCATGAAGCGTTCCCGTTCTTTCCGGTGCGCTTTTTCCTCCGGCGTTTCCAGCTTTGTTTCTTCTTCCATTGTGCACTTCCTTTCTTCTCTGCGTATATTTTCTGTCCTTCCCGCATATCGTGAACTGTAGCGCAGTATCTTTTTCTACTCTTTTTACTTCTATGCAGGAGGTTTTTATGTCTGATTACCGGCGTTTCATTGCCTATCTATACGAATACCCGAACAACCGCAAGGGCGGATGCTGCGGCTTTGTCCGCGTGGAGTCGCAGAACGGCTTCTGCCGCATGGACTTCCAGATCAAATCGCCGTCGCTTCCGCCGGAGACCTCGGTCACGGTCTACGGATTTATCCGCCGGTCAGGGCGGATGTACGGCATTCCGCTCGGAAATCTCCTTGCGGGGCGCTCTTCTACGAGTGGAAAACTCTTCACGCACTCCGATGCCATTGGGCAGACGGATGTCACGCTCGACGAGCTTGGCGGTCTGATCCTGCTCTGCCGCCAGACCGGCGTCATCGCCACCCAGTGGGACGATCTTCCGATTCAGCCGGAGTTTTTCTCGCCCACGCTCCCGCAGGAGCCCAAAACATCCGCAGACAATGGTACCAGACCGACCGAAGAGAAAACTGCCGAAACACCCGAACCTCTGGATCCCGCCGTACCTGCGCAGTCCCTGCCATCATCAGACGCTTCAAAAGCACAGTTCGATGAACTTTCCACAGAATTCAGCAGCAATTCCGAACTTTATCCACAAAATTCCAACCCGGAATCCACCGTCTCCACAGAATCCACATCAACTGACACGGTAAACACCGTTCCTGCAGACAGGATCACGCAATCATCCGCCAACACACTCTATCCCGCATCCGCGGAATCTGTGAAAACCGCAGAAAGCTATCCCTCTGCCAACCCGGAACCGCCGCAGCCCATCCCGGATTCTACCGCCCAGCCGCTACATATGACTTCCGCCGATTTTCCCGCCGCAGCAGCCGTGCCGCCGTCCCGGGCTGCTCTCTATCTCCAGCTTCAGGACCAGTTCCCGGAGTTCCATCCGTTCCCAGATGATGATCTGACCGACTGCCTGCGCCTATCACTCGACGATCTTCCACAGCTCCGCGCCGCCGGTCTTTCGGTGGATGCGAACCGCTTCGTCCTCCATGGCTCCTCGTCCTATCGCCATCTGCTCCTCGCCCGGAACCGCGACCAGCAGGAACTCTGGTATTTCGGCGTCCCCGGCGTCTACACGCCGAATGAGCAGTTCATGGCAAGCCTCTTCGGCTTTTTCCACTTTAAGCAGGCGATGCGCCCATCCGAGCTCGCGCCCGATGCCCGCTTCGGCTACTGGTACCGCACGCTTTAAAGCGTTTTTTAATCCACGCCGCGGATCTCCACCGTCTCAATCTTTCCGCGCAGGATCTCGCAGAACCGCTCGAGCTGCTCCCGCGCATACCCCGAGAACCTCGGATCAATCACATAATCCGATTCCCGGTAATTCTGCAGGAAGTACCGTTTTGCCCCGGAAAGCCACTTTCCGATCGCTTCGATCTCTTCCCTTCCATGCAGCTCTTTGCAGAGCGTTGTCCGGACTCATAGTCCACCACGCCGCTCTTTAAAAACTCGACCGACTCATTGATCCGCATCACATCGATCTTTTTCACGCCCGCCGTCTCGCCGTACCGGGACGCGCATTTTTGATGTCCATGGCGACGTAATCGATTTTCTTCTCTTCCACCAGCTTTTTCAAAATCTCCGGCCGGTATCCATTCGTATCGAGCTTCACAAGATATCCCAGTTCCTTAATTTTCGTCACGAACCGCTCCAGATCCGGATCCAGCGTCGGCTCACCGCCCGTCACGCAGACGCCGTCCAGCACGCCGCACCGCTTTTCGAGCACTGCAAAATCTCCTCCTCCGGAATCACCGGCTCCCATTCGGGATGCTGCACGAGATTTCCGTTCTGGCAGAACGGGCAGCGGAAATTACATCCGCCCGAAAACAATGTGCACGCCACCTTGCCCGGGTAATCCAGCAGCGTCAGCTTTTGAAATCCATGTATGACCATATGCTATCCTCTCTGACCGCAGGACTCCGAACTTTCGTCCGCCCTGCAACAGAAAAAGCGGAACCATAATGTCCGCTTTTTCCATTTATCTTCTATTGGTAATTATTTGCCGTAACGCTCTGCCTGGGAACGGATCAGGTCCAGATCATCAAAATAGTTGATTTTCATGCTGCTTTGACATCCGCCAGTGTCTGAGCGGCAACTTTTTCTGCCTCTTCGCTGCCTTTTTTCAGCATCTCATAGATCGCCGGAATGTCTTTTTCCAGTTCTTTTCTGCGATTGCGGATCGGCTCTAAGGTCTCCTGCAGTACATTGTTCAGGAACTTCTTCACTTTGACATCGCCAAGGCCGCCTCTCTGGTAATGTGCTTTCAGCTCGTCGAGATTTGCGTAATCCGGCAGATAGCGCTCGAAGTGCTCCGGCTGGCAGAATGCATCGAGATAAGTAAATACGGTATTTCCCTCGATCTTGCCCGGGTCGGTGATCTTGATGTGATCCGGGTCGGTGTACATGCTCATGACTTTTTTCTTGATCTCATCCGGCTCCTCGGACAGGTAAATGCAGTTTCCGAGCGATTACTCATCTTCGCTTTTCCGTCGATACCCGGCAGACGTCTGCAGGAATCATTCTCCGGCAGCATAATCTTCGCTGCACAAGTGCCTCGCCATAAACCGTATTGAATTTGTGGACGATCTCCTGTGTCTGCTCGATCATCGGCATCTGATCCTCTCCAACCGGAACGGTCGTTGCCTTGAATGCAGTGATATCGGCTGCCTGGCTGATCGGGTAGGTGAAGAATCCAACCGGGATGCTCGCCTCAAAGTTTCTCATCTGGATCTCCGATTTTACGGTTGGGTTTCTCTGCAGTCTGGAAACCGTAACGAGATTCATATAATAGAAAGAAAGCTCACACAGTTCCGGAATCTGAGACTGGATAAAGATGGTGCTCTTTCCGGATCAAGTCCGCAGGAAAGGTAATCCAGTGCTACCTCCAGAATGTTCTGGCGCACCTTCTCCGGGTTGTCCGCATTGTCGGTCAGCGCCTGTGCGTCTGCAATCATGATGTAAATTTTATCGAATTCACCGGAGTTCTGCAGCTCCACGCGGCGGCGCAGTGAACCAACGTAATGTCCTACATGCAGCTTGCCGGTCGGTCGGTCGCCGGTCAGTATAATTTTTCCCATTTTTTCTTCCTGCCTTCCTGATACGTAATCTTCGCAGTCCGCTTCTGTATGAAAAATTTCATGAAAATTCTCATAACTGCGAACCTTCTACATACCCTCTATAATACCGTCTTTTTACAAACACTGTCAATGGTCTTTTCCTGTAAAATCCCTCAAAATATCTATTATGAGACAAATCGTTCAACAGCCACGTACAGCCTTCCCTTTTTCGTCTGGTTCTGCACGCCCACATAGCGGAATTTTCCCATATGGCGCACGGTCACGAGATCGTCCTCTTTTAATGACGCACTCGGCGATGTCACCAGCTTTCCGTTGATAAACACATGGCTGCCCTCGATCAGCGGCACCATTTTGCTCCGCGAACTGCTGAACGCCAGCGACAGCACCGCATCGAGCCGCACGGAAGCGACGGAGCCTTCTTTCCGCTCGGTTTTCGGCTCCGTCAGCTCCTCCGGCAGTCCCGCCTCGACTTCACAGTACACGCTCGTATGGCGCACTTTTTTCAGCTCCGCACAGATGTAGTCCGCCATATCCGCCATACAGATCAGATACGCCTGGTTTCCATCGATCAGAATGTCTCCCAGCTTATACCGCTCCACGCCGAGATTCATCAGTGATCCTAAGAAATCACGGTGTGACAGCGCATCCGCAAATTTTTCATTCAGCGGGCTGATGCGCACGACTGCGATCGGAAGCATCGACGCATCACCGTCCTCTGCATAGGATGGCAGAAACAGCGCCGCTTTCCGTTCTGCCGCCTCGTATCCGCCGGACAGCACGTAACGCACGCCCGGGATTCTATTTACCGTACGGTAGAACAAATCCTGCTCCGCCAGCGTCAGAAACTCCGTGTGTGACGGAACATCCCTGTGATAACACTGCTCTGCCAGATCCTGAATCCGTCCGACCAGCACTTCTTCCTCATTCATGGTAATCCCCCTTTGATACACCGCGGCTGCCCCTGTTTTCTTTCGGGCAGCCCACATATCACACTTTATTTATCAAGCAGCATCGACAGTCCGATCCGCTTCTTCGCCAGATCAAGGCTGATGACCTTCACTTCCACGATATCGCCGACGCTCACAGCCTCCAGCGGATGCTTGATGAAGCGTTTCGTCATCTGGGAAATGTGGACGAGTCCGTCCTGATGCACGCCGATATCGACGAATGCACCGAAGTCAATGACGTTGCGCACGGTTCCCTTTAAGATCATGCCGACCTTCAGATCCTTCATATCGAGCACGTCGGTGCGCAGGATCGGGCGCGGCATCTCGTCACGCGGGTCACGGCCAGGCTTCTGCAGCTCTTTGATGATATCGCGCAGCGTAATCTCGCCGACACCGATCTCCTCTGCCATCTTCTTGTAATCTTTGATGAAGAACGCCGTCGGTCCCTCGCTGATCTGCTCTGTCTTCATATTTAACTTTGCAAACAGCTTCTCGACTGCCTCGTAGCTCTCCGGATGAACGCTTGTGCCGTCCAGCGGATTTTTGCCGCCGGTGATGCGCATAAAGCCCGCGCACTGCTCAAACGCCTTCGGTCCGAGTTTTGCCACTTTCAGGAGCTCTTTTCTGCTCTCGAAACGGCCGTTCTCCTCGCGGTATGATACGATGTTTTTTGCAATCACCTTGCTGACACCGGAAATGTATTCCAGCAGCGACGCGGATGCCGTGTTCAGATCGACACCGACTTTATTCACGCAGTCCTCAACGACACCGCCGAGCGCCTCGCCGAGCTTCTTCTGGTTCATATCGTGCTGATACTGGCCGACACCGATCGATTTCGGATCGATTTTGACAAGCTCTGCCAGCGGATCCTGCACACGGCGTGCGATGGAGCGGCGCTTCGCTGTCCGACATCAAAGTTCGGGAATTCCTCGGTTGCCAGCTTGCTTGCAGAGTAAACGGATGCTCCTGCCTCGTTTGTGATCACATACGCAACCTTCTCCGGAATCTCTTTTAAGATCTCGACGATGATCTGCTCGGACTCACGGCTTGCAGTTCCGTTTCCGACAGAAATCAGGGTGACACCGTATTTGTGGATCAGATCTTTTACAGTGGCTTTCGCTGCCGCAATCTTCTTCTCGTTCGTCGGCGCGGTCGGATAAACCACAGTGGTATCGAGCACTTTTCCAGTCGCATCGACAACAGCCAGCTTGCATCCCGTACGGAACGCCGGGTCCCATCCAAGGACAACCTGGCCTGCGATCGGCGGCTGCATCAGAAGCTGCTCAAGGTTCTTTCCAAAGACCTTGATCGCACCGTCCTCTGCCTTTTCGGTGAGCTGATTTCTGACCTCACGCTCGATGGCCGGAGCGATCAGACGGTTGTAGGCATCCTCGATGGTCGCCTGCAGAACCGGCTTCGTCTGCGGATTCTCTTTGGTGATGATTTTTTTCTCGAGATAACGCAGGATTTCTTCCGTCGGCGCCTCAATTTTGACGTTCAGGAATTTTTCTTTCTCACCGCGGTTCAGTGCCAGCACACGGTGTCCGGCAATTTTCGATACCGGCTCGGAAAACTCATAGTAATTCTCGTAAACGGACTCTGCTTTCTCATCCTTTGCTGTCGAGACGATCAGGCCCTTCGCCTCGGTTCTGCGGCGGATCTCCATACGGTAATCGGCCTCATCGGAAATGCTCTCGGCGATGATGTCGCAGGCACCAGCAATGGCGTCTTTTGCCGTTTTGACTTCCTTTTCTTCTGAAACAAAAGCCTCTGCCTCTTTTTCGAGCGGCTCTTTTGTCATCTGCAGAAGAATGATATTCGCCAGCGGCTCCAGTCCTTTTTCTTTTGCGATCGTCGCACGCGTCCGGCGTTTCGGGCGGTACGGACGGTATAAATCCTCTACAACCACGAGAGTTGCGGCCTCTTCGATGGATTTTTTCAGTTCTGCGGTCAGCTTGCCCTGCTCCTCGATGCTCGCAAGGACAACGGCCTTGCGGTCATTTAAACTGCGCAGGTACATCAGACGGTCATACAGATTTCGCAGTACCTCATCGTTTAAGGAACCTGTTGCTTCTTTTCGATATCGTGAAATAAAAGGGATCGTGTTTCCCTCGTCAATCAGTTTCACTGCAGCTTCTACCTGCCACGGTTTGACGTTCAACTCGGCTGCCAATACCTGATTCATATCCATAGGTAAATTCCTCCTGTTGTCTCTTCCAAAACACGCTGTTCCTTCTCTGTTTTTCCCGCATAAAAAGCGGGACCCTTGGCGGAACAGCCACTCTATTACCTTATCAATAGGTCTTGTTTTTGTCAACCTTACATGATAAAATCTTTACTATAGCTTTTTTGACAGACTGCGTGTGAAACCGCGCTTTTTTGCAGAAGAAAGGACATTTTATGACACCAGAAAATTACGATCCAAACACCAATGAGTCCGGAGATTCCTATCAGTCCTCCCATCCGTACGGCGTGCCTGAGGGCCAGCGTCCCGGACCGTATCAGCATTACCAGCAGCAGCCTCCCGTACAGCCGCCGCGCAGGACGGGTTCGCAGGCCCTTGCGGCCGCTTCGATGGTCATGGCGATCTGCTCCTTTTGTTCATGCTCAACATGGGTTCCTGTTTTCGGCTCGCTCGGCGTGATCTTCGCCCTTTTAAGCCGCGGCGCAGGACGCATGAGCGGCACGGCAAAAGCCGGTCTGGCGGGCTGTACCATCGGCATAATTGTCGGTATCTGCATGTATGCTTCTTTCCTGCTTTTCAACATGGTCAGCGGCGGCAGCACCAACCTGCTCGAGCGGTATTACAATCAGTACATGCAGGAATACCAGATGACACCGGATAACGGAACAACCACCGACGGAAATACCATCTAAGTACCAGAAAGGATTTTTCATGAACGGACAAAAACAGAAATTTCAGAACTGAAAAAGCAGGCCCGTGAGGCCATGGCAGGCCGATGCGGCACGCTGGTGGGCGCAACCGCGATCAACCTGTTTCTCACCTTCTCCTGCTCCCTCATCCCGACGCTGATTTTTTCAGGCACAACGCTGTACGATATCATTTTCCTGAATCTGACGCTGTTCCTGTTTTCCCTGCTCCTCAGCCTCTTCCAGCAGGCTACTTAAA
>ENA-OQHA01001087-OQHA01001087.1-human-gut-metagenome-genome-assembly--contig:-NODE-1087-length-11309-cov-3.201395_pt1 | contig 11309 bp, 14 predicted proteins | sample MGYA00242558_ERZ504707 | MGnify/ENA primary metagenome ERZ504707 (study PRJEB26092, sample SAMD00036197) | human gut metagenome | host: Homo sapiens | study: EMG produced TPA metagenomics assembly of... | reverse complement strand
GGCGCGGACGCACCGCGATGGGCTGCAGCAGACCATGCTCTGCAATGCTGGCCGCCAGCTCGCCCAGCGCCTGTTCGTCAAAGGTCTTGCGCGGCTGTTCCGGGTCCGGTTCGATCTCACGCAGGGGCAAGGTGTCTACCTTTGCACCGGACTCAAAACCGGGGCGGCATCTTCAAACAGACTGTCCAGCCCGCGGCCAAGTCCTCCTTTTCCTCTTGCCATTCATGTTCCCCCTGAGGTTTAATCTTCCAGAGCATTTTTCGTCTGCTCTGCGACGGGTGCACTTTTTCTGCGGGCCTTTTTGGGCTCGTGCGGGCGGTTGTTCTTGACAAATTCGATTGCCAGATCCATGTATGCTTCGCTGCCCTTGCCCTTGGCTCATAGAAATTGATGGGCTGGCCGTAGCTGGGTGCCTCCGAAATGCGGATGGAGCGCGGAATGGTGGTCTTGTACACCTTGGAGCCGAAATACTTCTGCACCTGCTCCACCACCTGCACGGTCAGGTTATACCGCAGCGAGAACATGGTGAACACCACGCCCTCGATATCCAGATACGGATTGTACTTTTTGCGAATGGTCTTTAAGGTGCTGATCAGCTCCGAAAGACCCTCCAGCGCGTAATACTCGCACTGCACCGGAATGAGAACGCTGTCGCAGGCACTCAGGCCGTTCAGGGTGAGCAGGTCCAGACTGGGCGGACAATCGATAAAGATGAAGTCATAGTCCTTCTGCACCTCGGCCAGCGCCTTGCGCAGGCGGCTCTCACGAGCGGGCAGGTCGATCATTTCCAGACTGGCACCGGCCAGACGGGTGTTGGAACCGATGACATCGGTGCGGTACTCGGTCTTACGGATGGCCTCGGATGCTCGTGCTTCACCGATCAGGATCTCGTAGGTTCCCTTTTCCACGCTGCGCTTCGGGATGCCGTAGCCGGTGGTGGTATTGCCCTGCGGATCAAGGTCTACGATGAGCACCCGCTTGCCCAGCGCCGCAACGCAGGACGACAGGTTGACGGCGGTGGTGGTTTTGCCAACGCCGCCCTTCTGGTTCGCAATTGCTACAATTTTTGCCACGCACAATTCTTCCTTCCGGGAAAATTTAATTGTTCCATGTGGAACATTCGCAGTCATGCCCGCCGGTTTCCCGTCCATACAGGCACCTTAACACCTAGTATAGCACATCCAAATCGGTTTTTGAACCATCTGAAGCGTTTTTCCGCTGGATTTTTAACTTTTAGAGGTGGGAAAATCAAAAACTGCACGATTTCGGGAGACAAAACAAACGATTTTGAATGCGCGCCGGGAAGCTGGCTAGTCCTCTCAGTCAAGCCCTATCGGGCTTGCCAGCTCTCCCAAAGGGAGAGCCCTTGGCATGACGGAAAAGTTTCCGGGCAAACCATAACGCTTTCCGGTTTCGCCAGAGGCTCCCTCTTTGAGGGAGCTGTCGCGCAGCGACTGAGGGCTTCCAATCGGCGGAACACAAAAAATCCTTTAGCGAAGCGACTTGGATTTTTTGTATGGAGCCCAACAGCTTTGGGGTTACTAGGGGCGAGCAGCCCCTAGTTCGTGCCTCCCGCGCCTCGAAAGTAGCGGGTGCTTTCTGGTTCTCTTTTGGCACGCAAAAGAGAACGTACCCGGCGGCAATGCTTTAGCAAAAGGCATGAAACTTTAAACACGCGACTACGCTCTGCACGGGAGTTTCCTGTTCCACATGGAACAATTTTACCGTTCGGCGGCGGTGGTTGGGATGCGCACCGTATATTCGATATACCCGTCCTTCTCCTCCCGGTGGGCAGTGGCGGGCACACCATTATCGGTCATCAAGCGGATGGCATGGTCGATGGTGTTCACAAAAATACGCACATCCTTGACCATCGAGATGCGGTGCCTGCCTTTTGCAGGGGTGTTGAGCAGCTGTTCAATGTAGAGGTCGGTCTGCCGGGCGTTCATGCGGCGCTTGGCAATGTTGATCAAGGCTTCACTGCGGCGGTTCTCCGGCAGACGCAGCACCGCCCGGGCATGGCGCTCGGTAAGGTTGTTGTCCAGCACAAACTGCCGCTGGTCGGCGTTCAGCTGCAAAAGCCGCAGCTTGTTGGCAAGGGTGGCTGCGCCATGCCCAGTCGCTTGGCGGCTTCGGCCTGGGTGCAGTCCCACAGCACCATCACATCCTTTAAGCCCTGCGCCTGCTCAAAGGGGTTCAGGTCGGCCCGCTGGATGTTTTCCAGCAGGCCCAGCGCGGCGGTGCGCTCATCGTCGTAATCACAGAGGATGGCAGGATGGTGTTCATTTTAGCAAGGCGGCAGGCACGGAGCCGCCGCTCCCCGGCTACCAGCTCGTAGCCGCCATCCGACACTTTTCGCACCGAGATGGGCTGCAGCAGACCATTTTCACGGATGCTCTGGGCCAGTGCAGCCAGCTCCTGCTCGCTGAACTCCCGCCGTGCCTGAAACGGCGACGGCCTGATCTGATCGATGGGCAGGAAATAAATCTTGCCCGCCTGCTTTTTGCGTTCAAACATGGATACACGGCTCCTTTCGCGTGGTGGATGGGTTTTGTTTTTCACATTTTCCCGGGAAAGCGTGGAAAACTCAGGCTTCAGGCACAGTGTATCACACAAATAAAAGCCCTTCCAGAAGTTTCGTTCGGCAGGGTTTTACAAAATTCTATCGATATTTCGTTATTTCAACGGGCTTTTCGCAATTTTTCCGCCGTTTCTGGGGTAGCTGTCGGAGTCTGCGAAATCTTTTTGCACAGGATTAGGGTACGGGTGTCGCCGCCCGGAAGGTGCAGAGTGCGGGTTTCTTTGTACTCGCCGCCCAGCTTTTTGATGGCACCGCGCGCTGCGGTCAGCTCTTCCTCACCGGAGGAGCCCTTCATGGCAAGGAAGTTTCCCCCTACCTTTACCAGCGGCAGGCAGTATTCGGCCAGCATGGGCAGCGCAGCCACAGCACGGGCCGAGGCCAGATCAAACTGTTCACGCCACGCCTTGCGGGCGGCTTCCTCGGCGCGCTCCTTTGCAAACTCCACGCCGGTCAAGCCCAGCTGGGCACAGGCGTACTTCAAAAACTCCACCCGCTTGCCGGTGGGCTCCATCAGGGTCAACTCCAGTTCCGGCTTGTAGATTTTGGTCACGATGCCCGGGAAGCCTGCGCCTGCGCCCACATCCACCATGCGGCCCGCCACTTCCGGCTGGCTGGCAAACAGCAGGCTGTCGAGGAAGTGCTTATCCTCGATCCCCTCGGGGTCGGTGATAGCGGTCAGGTTGACCTTCTGGTTGTAGTCCACCAGAATTTCAGCAAAGGCATCCAGCTGGTCCAGCTGGGTGCCGGTGAGAGTGATGTTCCATGTGGAACATTTTGCTTCAAGGCGCGGTTTATCGATCATACGCAGGTTTTCCTTTCTGTTATTCACCGGTCAGCTGGACGAAAATGGGCTCGTGGTGCACGGCAGGCAGGAAAGTTTCCAGCACATCTGCCGTTCGCAGCTTGAGCGAGGAGGTGTTGATGCAGGGGTGGCAGCCGAGGTACTCCCCTGCCTTTATGTCCTCATCCATCAGCAGCTGCACCTTATTTTCAGCATCATTGGCAAGGCCCATAATGGAGGAGGAGCCGGGCGTGCAGTCCAGATACTGCTCCATATCCTCGGGCGAGGCAAAGCTCAGGCGGGCAATGCCCAGCTGATGGGAGAGCTCTTTGGTTTTGAAGGGCTTGTCCCCGGGCATCATGAGCAGATAGAAGTTCGTCTTCTGCCGGTTGCACAGGAACAGGTTCTTGCACACGGTGGCATTCAGGCAGGCATCGATCACATGGCAGTCCTCCATGGTATCGGCCTTCATCCAGCCGTGGTCGGTGCGCCAGAATGGGATGCCCAGCTTGTCCAGCAGGTCATAGGTACGGATCTCTTTTTCCAGCCGCCCGGTGCAGTCGGCAGGACGGCCCTCGTAAAGCTTCAGTTCTTCCATTGGTTGCAGCTTCTTTCTATGTTTAACGATTTCAAATGCCTCCGCGTTTGCTCTGGGCAAATTCAATCGGAAAAATTTATTTTTATATTTGCAAAAATGACCAATCGGTAATATTATGGAAAAGGAAAAATTTGAGAGCATAAACAAAACGTTCAATTACACTCCAAACAGTGTTTTTACGAATCAGTGGTCCAGTCTGGCATTTGGCATAGGTATGGTTGTCGTTCCATTGATATATCCTTTCGGACTTCGTATCAGGCGTGTTCATATATTGTCGCCTACAGTATTGTCAACAATTCTTGTAATAGGAGGGATATTGCTTCTGTGGTTTACTTTGCAGAGTATGCGGAAGGCCAAAGCGTTGATTGCACAAGGAGGAACAATCAAGGTAGAAGGTAACAGAGTGACATATCCATCCATTGAAAAAGGCAAGGTGGAATATCGTTCATTCCTCATTTCAGATATAGAATATATTAAAGATGATGAAGATGAGAATCAGTGTAAGGTCAGTCTTCCTGATAAGTATGTGATTTTTGAAATCAAATATTTTGACTCATACGATGAGTTTGAAGAATTTCGTGCGATTTTAGGATAAAATAACCAATTTAAAAACTTAATATTATGATTAGACAATTTTTCAAGGTAACACTGGTAGTTTCAATGGTTGCATCGGTACTTGTTGGCTGTAATGGAAGTGAACCTTTAGGAATGGGCTCAGAAGAGAGTATTTCGAAAATAAAGGAGCTCGTAAAAACCAATGTCGATATGAATGAAAACAAAATCTATGAATTACAATGGGAGGAAGATAACGGTGAGCATAAGTTGGAAAATATGCTTTCAAGTATCACTGTTGGCTACATTGATAAAGAAAATAATGATTATAAACTTATTATAGAGTTAAAAGACGGAGAATTTGTTGCAGGTGAACCGGATAAGAATGAAAAATGGAAATATTCGTATGAAAAGTCAACGGCACTGAATCTTGACGATATAAATGCCGGTTTGCTGAAAAAATGGTCAAAGAGGGATATGACTTGTTTATGACACAGGAAGATAGTACCCAATATGATCTTAAATCAGTCGGGAAGTATAGGTTCTACATTTATCCGGTAAAAGTCGGTCGTGAGCATTTGCTTGCTGAGAATGAATCTTTCAAAAAAGAATATACCACTATGGTTTCTTACTTCGACTTGAATTTTATCAAGAAAGATGAGGCACCTGAAGTACGTGGAAAACATATATGGACCAATTACTATACCGCTTCATTTAAGATTGATGAAAACGGAGAGATAGGATTTTTTGATAGACAAGAAGGCTAATTATAAATCAAAGTATTATGGAAAACGGAAAAACGTATGGAAAACAGACTCCGGAAGAAATAGCAAGAGCCGCACAGGAAGCGGCTATCAAGTCAGCCATGGAACAGGCGCAATTAATGTTAGGAAACATACCAGGTATGAACATGCAGGACATGCAGGCACAGATTATGGCTCAGATGCAGGCTGCTGTTCCGAATCTTGCCGATATACAAGCTCAACAGGCTACGATGGGGACATTAGGAGATGTGGATACGGATACAGTACGTAATGCTGGTATGAAAAACATGAATGATGCTGTGGATATAACACAATCTTTGATGAGCCTGGATTTCAATGCTGATGATTTCTTTGATGATAATGATAGTTGGGAGATAAAAAGAAGCAAGGATGGTACCTTAAACAGCGAACAGCTTCGTTTGTTGGCTCTTGGGGCACCGATATTGGTCTATAATGATGAATATACAGATACCATAGGACACCAGGAGTATGTGGATTCATTGAAGGAACAGATAAGAAGCTGGTGGGAGGTAACTGACAGAGAGTCTGCCTTTGAAATTGTTGACTGGCTGCTTCGTGAAGGACATCATGCTGAAGCGGATAGGGTTCTTGCTGCCATGAGAAACGGGCAGGAAACCGAAGGTATTGATGAAGATAAGGTAGAAGATGTGTCGTTGATAACGGACTACATGTTGGAAAACAGTATCTGTGATATGAATTCTGTACCTCATACAGCCATTGCCTGGGATTTGGTACGTATTGTCAACCTCGGGCGTTGGGCTTTCCAGTGTGGTTATATTACAGAAGAAGATATGTGGAACATCATGTGTGTAGCGGATGAAACAGCTTCTGCAAATTTCTCTTCGTGGGAAGAATATGGCATGAGTTTCGTTTTGGGTCGTGGTGTATGGCACGGTGATACAGACGATTGTCAGACTGCATACGAGATTGTTGCGGAATTGCTGAAGAATGAAGATTCACCTTGGTTACAGCTTTCATGGAGTGATTGATTATTTAAAAGAGCGGAAAAAATGAGTTACGAATTTTATATAATGTCGGGTATTGCCGTTTTGTAGGCTGTACGTGGCTGTACCGGAAAGGTAAAGGGGCATACATGATGGTACGGAAAATCAGAAGTGCGTTTAAGGTTGTAAATATTAATCCGGCATCCTCTCTTGCCGATGAGCAATATAAGAAGCTTGCTGTCGGTGCGTTGTATGCTTCACAGCAAGGAGTATACCAGAATTCTATAAAGACCGGTATAGACTATGAACTTCCACAGATACTTGGTGAATGGTGGGGAATCAAAAACAGTCAGGATGCCAGGGAAAAAATGGATTATTTGCTGGAAAAAGGATTCAGATATTATTTCCCTTATGTGTGGCAGGCTTTTCTTCTTTCCGACTCGAAGCAACAGGATGAGGTGTTTCAGCAGTATATGGAGTCGCAGGAAGATTATGATAAGGCTGTATCTCAGCTTCAGAATCTGGAAGAGACTTATGATGAGTTGATTGAGAATAAAGTCATATCTTCAAAAGAAGACTTGAAGCGTTATGGTGTTGCCGGATGGGATGCAGGTAGGGTATGTTTCCTTGCACGTGCCTGTTGCGAGATGTGTTATATCACAGAAGAAGAAGCCTGGCAGTATATTGACAGAGCGTATGACCTGGTACATCGGGAGTTCGCTTCATGGCATGACCTGGCAATGAGTTATATTATAGGGCGCTCAATGTGGGGAGGAAAGAAATCTTATAATTCAGTAATGAAGGATAACGCTGATAAATTACTTTCCGATGAAAAAGTCCGTGGGTAAGACTTCAATGGTAATAATTGTGATACAACATAAAAGGTTATGCTTATGGAACTATTTGTCAATACCCAACGAACAACTGACAAGGAAAAGGAACGTTTGTTTTTTGCCGGAGTATTGTTTCTGCTTGGCAAAGCGTATTCGGACGCTTATTCATGCTTTGACCGTATCCAGGAAGAGCACTTCGCAGTAATGTACAACAAGGCATTGTGTTGCTTTATGGTAAAATGGTATGACGAATGTTACAGATTGCTTTGTGAGGCGGAACGGCTCCTGCATGGAATGGATATTGCATGCGAAACGCAGTTGCCTGAAGCTTTTCTCCGCTACGATTATGATGAAGATTTCCCTTTTTATCCCATTCCGCAAGGTATTCCAGTGTTCGGGGCATACAAACAATTGCTTCGGTTGAAAGCGGAAACGGCTTTCCGGCTGCATTTATATAGTGAAGTGAAAGCTATTTCCGCTCGTCTGGGAGGAAAGTACAAATGCATAGAAAAATTGATAGACTTAAAAAATGGCAACAATGACTTGTGAAGAAATATTCAGTCTGCATGCACCCGATACCGAAAATTCAGATTTGTACGATGCTTACCGGAATGTACCGCTTGATAGTCGGGATGAAATGCATAAGAACAATACTCCTTTGCACACAGCCTGCTATTTTGCAGACATTACAGCTGTAGGTATCTTGTTGGAAAGAGGTGTGGATACGAATGCGAGAAACGATGACGGTGATACACCGCTGTGTGTCATGGCGAAGCGGAACTCCTGTCCGAATGATACCCTGTATGCCGATATTTCCGGACTATTGCTTTACGAAGGGGCGAAGGTAACGCGCTCGGGTAAAAATACAACCGCTTTGATAGAAGCAGTACGCAATCGTCATTTTTTGATGGCCGATGTCCTTCTGATGACGGGAAACCGTATTGATTCTACCGACTGGAATGGTGACAATGTGCTACACGCTATTTGCGACTCCGCAGGATACATTGCAAACAATATTAAGTCCAGAAAAAAACGGATAGCTGACTTTGCTGAAAGATGGTACTCGGACAAGGACAAGCAGGAAACTTATGAAGAACTGGAAAGCCTTCTGGTATTGGACAAGCAGTGTTGCCATACTACAAGGATTATTTTGGAAAGCGGGCAGATAGATTCGGAGGAAAAGAACAATTGCGGGAAAACACCCTTTCTCATAGCGGCAGAAAGAGGCGCCCGGAAAATCGGGGCATTGTTGTCAGGACAAGACCCCGAAACAGACGAGCTTGCGGCCATTGCCGGTGGATTAGACCTGTTTCAGGCATTGTGGTATAGGGACGAAGAGGCTTTGGATGCTCTGCTACGTTCCGGTGCGGATACTCAAGTTGTGTGCGAGGATAATGATATGACTGATTTCAAGGGAAAATCCCCGTTGGGATGCGCTTTGACATGGGAGAATTTTTCAGCAGCAGAGTTATTGCTGAGAAGAGGAGCTGATCCGAATTTTAGGGATTCGGAGGAACGTACAGCCTTTGCAGTATGGATGAGTAACAGAGGGCATGGCTGTGAGTATAAGGAGCCATGCCTGCATTTTCTCCAATGCCTGACAGTGTGTGGGTGGGATTTGGAAAGTCCGGCCGACAAGGAAGGAAACACTGCCTTATCCGTGGCCTGTCGCGGGGTAAAATATGACACGGGAATATGGGCTGTTCGTTATCTCGTAGAAAACGGAGCGGATGTGAATGCAGCCAATATGCAGGGACAGACCCCTATGATGAATCTTTATGGAGGACGTTACTGGGATGGAAACATACCGCGTTTTTCTGGCTTCGCAAGGTCGTATCCATACGACGGGCGAGTTTGTACGGAACAAGATGCGGAGACGCTTGAGGTGTTGCTTGAAGCTGGGGCAGACATCAATGCCAAGGACAAATGGGTAATACTTTGTTGCATTATATAGCGGGAAGCTCGATGAGCGGTTCAAAGGAGGCGACTGAATTGGTCATGGAGTTCGGTACTCCAGATGTGAGTGCTGTGAATAATGAAGGCTTGACGGCTTTGGACATCGCAGCGAAAAAAAATGACGAAACTCTTGTAAAATTTTTATTGAAATATAGTTGAGATTTGTATGGATAACAATATGACTTTCCTGAATGCCTGCCGTAACGGTCAGAAAGGCATTGTACAGATATTCCTTAAAAAAGGTGGTATTGATGTGGACAAACGGGATGTAGAGGGTAATACTCCGTTATATCATGCTTGTCTGAAAGGATTCAGAGACATTGTGAATCTTCTGCTCGATAGCGATGCGGATGTTTCCATTGCTAACAACCGTTCGGAAACACCCTTACATGCAGTTGCAAGGAACGGGAATAAGGAGATAATCGGAAAACTGATACAATATGGAGCGAATCTGGATGTAACGGATAATGAGGGACGAACTCCATTGATTCGTCTCCTTGATAACAAGCGTACCGATGCAGCCCTGTTTCTGATAGAACAAGGGCAGACACAGAAATCACTGATAATTCTGGTCATAAGCCGATAGATTACGCTACTGCCCACGGGCTGAAAGAAGTTGTGATACGCCTGATAGTGGATGGAACAAGCGATATCCAAGGTAATACACCTCTCCATCAGGCGGTTTTCAATGGTCAATCGGAAATAGTCCGTTTGTTGCTCTCTACAACTCCCGACATGATAGATGTAACGAATGATGCTGGGGAAACTCCTTTGCTCATCGCCTGCATGAAAGGAAACCTGACCATCGTTAATCTGTTGATTGATGCTGGGGCAGAAGTAAATAAAGCCCTTTTAAATGGAAATACCCCCTTGCACTTTGCAGCTGGGTTTGGAAATAAATTTATAGGCAATAGCCTGATAGCGGCACAAGCACTGGTTAATGTTAAAAACAAGAATGGGGAAACGCCGCTTATTCTTGCTTCCAGGGAAGGCAACAATGAGTTTGTTGCACTGCTTGTGGCACATGGAGCAGACGTAAACCTTGTGGATAATTTTCAGCAGACAGCATTGTATTATGCAGGTGAACGAGGCTATAATGAGATTGTGGAGACATTATTGATGGCAGGAGCTGAAGGATAGCACGGATAACACAACATAAGGCCCCATTCCCTGCAAACCATTATGAACCATTTTCCTTATTATAAAAATTGAACCATGGAATTTATAAAACGACTAGCCAATAATCTGTTTGGCAAACGTAAAACGTATAATGCGAAAGAACTGGGTATATTTCATTCTAAAGTTTGGAATTGCTGGAAAATGAAAGCTATTATTGGTTCACGTCCATGAAATTTCCGGTATATCGGGAAGAGACTTTTTTGTGTATAAATGGAGATTCAGATGCTCCATTTCAGCCACAGATATTCTGCCTGAGAGAGGTACTCAACAACTGGGAAGAAATACGCAGTCAGATAAGCAGAATTATACCTAAACATGTTCGTTATATAAAAAATAAGGAAGTTTTTATTTATTGGAAAGAGTGCTTTTACCCGGAGTCTGTCGATGTGTTTGGAGCTGGAACTAATGGAGTGAAGATTACTTTTTCCACATATGACTTAAATCATAGTTTCAGTTTTGTATGGAGAGATGGACATGTCCGTGATTTCGTTTTGGAAAACGAGGAAAAGGAAAATATTCCATATCCGGAGGCATACACGTATTATTTATTTGATTATTTGTATTATATAGGCGAAATATGGGGAAAAAGCATATCTCGGATGTGTGGCAGTATATTACTTTTTTGGTATTACACATTCATTTTTGTTATTCCTGTATATTTTCTTCTGCTACATATACAAGAAATAGGTAGAGCTGATAATTTCCCATTGTATTATATAGGATTTAATTTCCTTTTTCCATTTCTATTTTCATGGGTTCGATACAGGAAGAAAAGAAAATCAGCTCTGATGAAACATTATCGTTATCCTAAGAAAATAAAGATTATCAGTGCTATTTTCTTTTTGTTGGTTCCAATTGTAATATGTGGTTTAGAGATATGGATTTATGGTAAACAAGGATGGATTAATATTGTATATTGAGAAGCTGTAAAACTGTTTGGTTTAAATTATTATAATCATTTATAGGGATAATGAACGTGAGGGATTATTCAACAGATGAGCTCTTGATGATGGCCAATAATGTAACTGAAGAGTATTCTGAAGAGGAAGTCAGACTGGCAAAGAAAGAGTTATATAAGCGAGGAATAAATGACGAGTTAA
>ENA-OQHA01001086-OQHA01001086.1-human-gut-metagenome-genome-assembly--contig:-NODE-1086-length-11326-cov-3.080543_pt1 | contig 11326 bp, 9 predicted proteins | sample MGYA00242558_ERZ504707 | MGnify/ENA primary metagenome ERZ504707 (study PRJEB26092, sample SAMD00036197) | human gut metagenome | host: Homo sapiens | study: EMG produced TPA metagenomics assembly of... | reverse complement strand
TTCGATGAGTGGAAGGCTGATGGCCGAGATCGGCAAAAACGACTTGCTCAAATTCATTCCCGGACTTCCCGAAGAATTCCGCCAGCGCTTCCCGTCGTCTCCGCTCCAGATCCGTGCCGGAGTGGACGGTAACCTTAACCGGCTGGAGCTGACATCTCTCAGCATTTCCCAGCCCGAAGCGTTCCGGATGGAAGCCCATGGAACGGTTGATCTCCCGCTGGACAGCCTGAAACGGCAAGGAGAATTCACCCTGGCAGCGCATACACAGAACATGAAGTTCCTTCAGGCACTGACCGGAGACCTGCTCGTTCCAGCAGGAACATCCCTGAACGGCCTCATCAAACTCAAGGGAAATCTTCTTGACGCAGACTTCAAACTAGCAAAGGATTCCGGCAATGTCAACCTACTGGCCCGGTATGATCTGGCCAAAGAAGCTTATCAGACAAAGCTGGATATCCACGAACTGGATCTGCATGCCTTTCTGCCGAAAGACTCTCTGTTTACACTTACCGCTTCACTGGATGCGGAAGGACAGGGATTTGACTTCTTCTCACCCAAAACTTCCCTACAGGCCGGATTCCGCTGGTACATCTGCAATATGCCACCAGAATATTATCCGGTATCGAACTGGCCGCCGGCTCAAACAATCCAGGGCACAGGCGAATTTTAAGGCAACGGATCATCTGATGGCCATATCTGCACAACTGGAAGCCCTGCTTCATCCCAAAGAGATTGAAGCAACACTCAACACGGACGTACAGCGGCTGGACTGGCAGGGACTTAACCTGGTGGCATCGCCTTTCAAGACTTCTCAGAATATCGGCATCCGCCTGAAGACGGACATGAAAGAAAAGCACAGTATCCGGGCAGATATTACGGGAATCCAGCTTATCACGCCCAAGAAGACCTTCAAGGCCAAAGATATCCATCTGGGACTCAATACGGCCAGCGACTCGATCAAGGCGTTTGCCAATGCCGGGGATCTTGTCTTTCTGTTCCGTTCGGAAGACGGAATCGAACGGCTTTCCAGACGGCTTGAACGGACCAGCAGGCTGATGGCAGAGCAATGGAAACAAAAGAAAATCGATCAGGAAGCCTTGAAACGGACTCTCCCGACCACCAGCTTCAGAATATTTTCCGGAACAGACAACCCGATTGCCAATTTCCTGTCGGCCCAACAGCTGAACTACAACCGCATGAAGGTCAGTCTGGAGACATCTCCTGAACTGGGTCTGAAGGGAGATGCTTATCTTTACGGATTACGCACCGACAGTCTGTCTCTGGATACCATCTATTTCAACACGTCGCAGGCAGAAGGGAAAATCCTGTTCAGCAGCGGTGTCAAAGCCGGTACCAAACCTTTCCAGGAAGCCTTTGACGTATCCGTTGAAGGAGATATCGGCAGCGACGATGCCCATACACTGATCACTTATCTGAACGGGAAAAAAGAATGTGGAGTTTCGCTCGGCCTGCTGGCACGTATCCATGAGTACGGATTCAGCGTACATGTATCGCCGGAAAATCCGACACTGGTATATCGTACCTTCCATGCCAATCCGCATAATTACGTAAACATCAGCGACAACGGACGTATCCAGGCCAATTTGAGCCTGTTTGATGAAAACCATACTGGTATTCATTTCTATTCAACTCCGGATTCGACCGTACAGCAGGATCTGACCCTGGCGCTTAACCGGATTGACATTGCCGAGTTCCGGAGAATTGTGCCATACATGCCCGACATCGCCGGACTGATCAGTGCGGAAACCCACTATGTACAGAACAATAAGGAATCACTGATCTCCGCAGAAGTAAGCATTGACCGTCTGGCCTACAACCAGCAACCGATGGGTGACTGGGCACTGAGCGCTGTCTACCTGCCCAAAGAAACCGGAGAACACCGGATTGACGGGTATGTAACCCTCAACGACAACGAAATAGCCAGTATGAGCGGTTCCTATTTCTCTGCCACACCTGCGCAGGAAGAAGGTAGTCTGTCTGCACAGATGGAACTTCATCATCTGCCTCTGCAACTGGCCAATACATTCATCCCCGACCGGATGGCTGTACTCGACGGCGATCTGGACGGAAACATGACGATTGCCGGCCCTTCAAGCAAACTGCTAATGAACGGGGAAATTGCTCTGGACAGCGTCACAGTCGGCATTCCACAGGCATCCCTGAACCTGCGTTTTGACAATCAGCCAGTCAAGATCACCGACAGTAACTGAATTTTAACCAGTTCAAGATCTTTACACAAGGTAAATCACCGTTCCGCATCAACGGGGATGTTGATTTCTCCGATATGGCCAACATGACACTCGACCTGCAGATGAACGCCTCAAACTTTGAGGTTTTCAATGCCAAACGTACCAAAGAATCACTGGTCTACGGAAAGCTGAACGTCGACTTCAATTCCAGAGTCAAAGGAAGAGTGGATGCACTGGTAGTCAGAGGTAATATGAATATTCTGGGAAGCAGTGACTTTACCTACATCCTGAAAGATTCTCCTCTTACCGTTGAAGACCGGTTGGGAGAAACTGTTACATTCGTCAATTTCAACGATACGACAGATATCCGGAAACGGCAGATTCCAACCATTCCGCTGGGAGGTATCGACTTGCTGATGACGCTCCATATAGACGAGGCCGTACAATGCAAGGTCGACCTGAACGAAAACGGAAGCAACTACATGTTGGTAGAAGGAGGAGGCGACCTGTCCTTCCAGTACACACCGGAAGGAACGATGGTATTAAACGGCCGGTATTCGCTTATGAGCGGTGAGATGAAATATGAAATGCCGATCATTCCGTTGAAGACATTCCATATCCGCGACGGAAGCTATATCGAATGGACAGGAAACGTCATGAACCCGAACCTGAATATCAAGGCCTCCGAACGTGTACGCGCCTCCGTAGCTCAGGAAGGACAAGCATCGCGCACCGTGAACTTTGATGTAGGAGTCAGCATTACCAACCGCCTGGAAAATCTTGGTTTCCTCTTTACGCTGGAAGCGCCCGATGACGGAAGTGTACAGAACGAACTGGCATCCATGTCTGCTGAAGAAAGAAACAAACTGGCAGTGACCATGCTGGTTACCGGTATGTATCTGGCCGAAGGAAATACGGCGGGCAGCAGTGGGTTTGATGCTAACAGTGCCCTGAACTCCTTCCTGCAAAGCGAAATCAACAACATTGCCGGAAGTGCACTGAAGGGCTTCGATGTCAACTTCGGTATGGAAACCAGCGATCAGGGAGAAGACGGTTCGACTCGTACGGATTATAACTTCCAGTTCGCAAAACGCTTCTGGAACAACCGTTTCCGCATTGTCATCGGCGGTAAGATCTCGACGGGTAACAATGCGGAACAGGATGAATCCTTCATCGACAACGTTTCCATCGAATACCGTCTGGACAACAGCGGAACCCGATACATCAAGGTATTCCACGACAAGAACTACGAAAGTGTCCTAGAAGGTGAAGTCATTGAAACCGGAGCCGGTATCGTGCTTCGCAAGAAGGTAAGCCGACTGGGCGAGTTATTCATCTTTAGAAACAAAAAGAAGAATCATGAAAAAGCAAAGGATGAAGATAAGAAACTATAATATACTGCTGGTACTTCTGCTCCTGCTTATGGGTACAGCCTGTTCCACCACCCGCAATCTGCCGGAGGGAGAAGTGTTGTATACAGGTATCAAGGACATTCATATCAACCGGAACGACCAGAGTCCCATGGGAGAAAAAGCTTTGGCTGAGGTAGAAGCAGCCATCAGCATTGCCCCGAACAATTCATTTTTCGGAAGTGCCAAGAAGCGTATTCCCTTCCCGTTCGGACTATGGATATACAACAGTTTCAAACGTTATGAAAAAGGACTCGGGAAATGGATCTTCAAGAAACTGGCAGCCGAACCGGTCCTGTTGTCGACTGTCAATCCGGACACACGGGTGAAAGTTGCCAGCAACTTGCTGCATGATTACGGCTATTTCAACGGCAATGTCACGTATCAGGTAGACAGTACCAAGAATCCGCGGGCTATCAAGCTGACCTATCATGTCAATATGGGGCAGCCTTATTATCTGGACTCCATCCGCTATCAGGGATTCAGTCCGCGTGCAGACAGCATGATACAAGCAACTTACAAAGAGCGTATCATCAAGCCGGGGGATCATTTCGACGTCACTAAACTGAATGAAGAACGGCAGCGCCTCGTCGACCTGTTCCGCAACAACGGATATTACTATTACCGGACAGACTTCATTACATTTCTGGCAGATACCCTGATGCATCCCGGATATGTCAATCTGAAGATTCTCCCTAAGGCCAGTGTGCCCCGGGAAGCCCTGCGCACCTATTATATAGGAAATACCTCGGTGTACCTGACAGGATACAACGGAGAACAGCCCACTGACTCCATGCAGACACGGAACTTTACGGTTCATTATGCAGGCGACAAGCGGGATTGCGGTACGGTGTGCTGCGCAAACGCTTTCTTTACCGCTCGGGAGAACAATATTCGCAGATCAAACAAAACTATACGCAAGAAGCACTGGCCCGTCTGGGAGTATTCAAATTCAGTGAATTCCGCTACATCCCCCGCATGAACGACAGCATTGTTACCGACACGCTGGACGTACGCGTCAATGCTACATTCGATTTGCCTTACGACAGTGAACTGGAATTAAACGTCACAACCAAAAGTACCAAGCAGACCGGACCTGGAGCCATTTTCAATCTTTCCAAGAAAAACTTCCAGCGCATGGGAGCATCTCTCAACCTGGAATTAAAAGGTTCTTACGAGTGGCAGACCAGTTCGACCGTCGATGGAGAAAGTTCTGTCATGAACTCCTATGAACTGGGAGCAGCACTTTCGCTGGAATTTCCACGTCTGGTTCTTCCATGGGTGCGCAATCGGTCGACCCGTTCCGCTTCCCGTCGCATACAAACTTCAAGGTGTATGCCGAGCAGGTGAACCGTGCACGTTATTTCAAAATGCTTTCTTTCGGTGGAACCGTGTCTTACAGCTTCCAGCCTAAACGCAGCATGAAGCATACCGTAACACCTCTGCACCTGGCATTCAACACCCTCCAGCACCGTACGGCACGCTTTGATTCAATAGCCAATGCCAATCCGATGCTGTTCCACAGTCTGGATGACCAGTTTATTCCGTCAGTCACCTACACATTGACCTACGACGACACCTACAAGAAAAAGAAGAACCGTATCTGGTGGGAGAACTCTGTAACGTCTGCCGGAAACGTCACTTCTCTGATATATGCAGCTTTCGGACAAAAGTTCAGTCAAAAGGACAAAAAGCTGCTGGGCACTCCTTTTGCCCAGTTCCTGAAGTTTACATCTGAATTCAGACATCTGTATACATTCAGCGAAAAGCACCAGCTGGCTTCCCGTATCATGGGAGGTGTGATCTGGTCATACGGAAATAAAACAATCGCTCCTTACAGTGAGCAGTTTTATGTCGGAGGTGCCAACAGCATCCGTGCCTTCACCATACGGTCCATCGGACCGGGACGCTTCCATCCTGCAAGTTCCTCTTCCTACTCGTATGTGGACGAGACAGGTGATATCAAGCTGGAAGCCAACCTGGAATACCGTTTCCGTATCTTCTCCAACTTCCTTGGAGGAAACTTAAATGGAGCCGCATTTCTGGATGCAGGCAACGTCTGGCTGCTGAGAAAAGACGAAGCCCGCCCCAATGCCGAATTCAGTCTGAACCATTTCTTTGACAGCATCGCCCTGGGAACCGGAGTCGGCATCCGCTATGATTTCTCCTTCCTGGTACTCCGTCTTGACTGGGGTATCGCCCTGCACGTGCCTTACGACACCGGTAAATCCGGTTACTACAACATCCCCAGATTCAAGGACGGTATGGGACTTCATTTTGCCATCGGCTATCCATTCTAGAAACTTTTTCGTAAATTTGCAAAGAATTAGAATGCACAATATGAAAAAAGTACTTGTTTTATTAACCCTGATAGCGACTTGCATGACTGCATGCAACAGCCGTCAACAAAAAAATAGCAATATGGAAAAAAGTAACGAGACACAGGTTCTCCTGGAAACAACCCTGGGTAACATTACAGTGAAACTATACAATGAAACGCCCAAGCATCGGGACAATTTCATCAAGCTGGCGAAAGAAGGTGTATACGACAGTACGTTGTTCCACCGGGTTATCAAGAACTTCATGATACAAGCCGGTGACCCGGAAAGCAAACATGCTTCAGACACTGCCATGCTGGGCAACGGAGATGTAGGCTATACCATTCCGGCAGAATTCAATACAAAATTCTTTCATAAGAAAGGAGTTCTGGCAGCAGCACGTACCGGAGATGAAGTCAATCCGGAAAGAGCCTCATCCGGATGCCAGTTCTATATCGTAACAGGACGCAAGTTCAGCGAAGCACAAATGATCAATATGGAAAACCAGATGAATGAAGCGCGACTGGAAAACGTATTCAACACACTGGCACGTCAGCATATGAAGGAAATCTACAAAATGCGCAAGGCCGGAGACAACGAAGGGCTGCTGGAGCTTCAGGATTCACTGGAAGCACAGGCACGTGAGATTGTGTCCAAAGAACCTGCCCTGAAATTTACTCCTGAACAGATCAAGGCATACACAACCGTAGGAGGAGCTCCTCATCTGGACGGAGCCTATACAATCTTCGGAGAAGTAACCGACGGCATGGATGTCGTAGAAAAGATAGAAGGTGCCAAGACCAACCGCGCAGATCGCCCAGTCACAGACATCCGGATTCTGAAAGCCACTGTACTGGAAAACTAAGTAGCACAATACTCAATCTTGTAATTTATCAATGATCAACGTAAACCGTCATACATTAGCAAACGGACTTCGCATCGTACACCATGAGGACAAGTCAACCCAGATGACTGCCCTCAACATCCTGTATGATGTCGGGGCACGTGATGAAGATCCGGATCATACAGGCTTTGCCCACCTCTTCGAACACCTGATGTTCGGAGGATCAGTAAATATCCCGGATTATGACACACCGGTTCAAAATGCCGGAGGGGAAAACAATGCCTGGACCAATAATGACATCACGAATTATTACATCACGCTTCCCTATCAGAATGTTGAAACCGGATTCTGGCTGGAAAGCGACCGGATGTTAAGTCTGGATTTCAGTCCCCGAAGTCTGGAGGTACAGCGGCAAGTGGTTATTGAAGAATTCAAGCAGCGCAATCTGAACCAGCCTTATGGCGATGCTTCCCATTTGATACGGGAAATGGCATACCTGACACATCCTTACCGATGGCCGACCATCGGTAAGGAAATCAGTCACATTGCCAATGCGACATTGGAAGAAGTGAAGGATTTCTTCTTCCGTTTCTATGCACCGAATAATGCCATACTCGCCGTCACCGGACACATTTCTTTTGAAGAAACCATCAGACTGGCTGAAAAATGGTTCGGACCAATTCCACGTCGGAATGTTCCTGTCCGGAATTTGCCTCAGGAACAGCCACAGACAGCCATCCGCCGGAAAAGCGTCAAACGCCCCGTTCCGGTTGATACGCTATATATGGCATTTCATATCTGCAACCGTTATCATCCGGAATATTACACGTACGACATGATTACCGATGTCCTTTCAAACGGAAAGTCTTCCCGATTTATCCAGTCGCTGGTTCAAGAACAGAAAATCTTCACGACCATTGACGCTTACATTTCAGGAAGCCTGGACGACGGACTCTTACAAATCACCGGAAAGCCCTCGCAAGGTATCTCTCTTCAAGATGCCGAATCGGCCATTTGGAAAGAACTGGAACGGTTGAAAACAGTTCCTGTAGAGGAGACTGAACTGGAAAAAGTCAAGAACCGTTATGAGAGTGAACAGATCTTCAACAATCTGAACTACCTGAACGTAGCAACCAATCTGGCCTATTTTGAATTGATCGGTCAGGCAGAAAATATCAACAAGGAGGTCGAAAAGTATCGTGCCGTAACTGCCGGACAAATACAAAAAGCTGCCAGACAAACATTTGTTCCCGAAAACTGCAGTATTCTTTATTATCTAGCTGAGCAATGAAACAGACTCATTATCGCGAACTGCTCACATTGGGTATTCCCATTGTCATCGGGCAGATAGGAACCATTGTGCTTGGATTTGCCGATACGTTAATGATCGGTCATCATAGTGCAACAGAACTGGCTGCTGCCAGTTTTGTCAACAATATGATCAATCTGGCCATCATCTTCAGTACCGGTTTTCCTATGGACTGACTCCTGTCGTAGCAGTCTTTTCGGACAAGGAAGAAATCAGGAGGTCGGAAGAACCCTCAAGAACAGTATATTTGCCAATACCATCCTGGCGGTGATCGTATGTGCAGCCATGATTGCACTCTTTCTGAACGTACAACATCTGGGGCAACCGGAAGAACTGCTGCCCTACATCAAGCCCTATCTGGCGGTCCTGATTATCTCCCTTCCCTTCGTATTATGGTTTAATGCCTTCAAGCAGTTTACAGACGGCATCACTGATACAAAGGTTTCCATGTGGATTCTTCTGGGAGGAAATATCCTGAATATTCTAGGGAACTACATCCTTATTTACGGTAAGTTGGGAATGCCGGAAATGGGACTTGTCGGTGCCGGTATATCGACATTGGTTTCCCGTATTCTGATGGTTGTAGTCTATCTGATCCTTTTCTTCAGTTCCTCCCGCTATACCGTATTCCGGCAAGGATTCTTCCACGGGTGCCTCAACAAACCGGACTTTGTCCTGCTCAACAGGTTAGGATGGCCCATTGCCGGACAGATGGGAATGGAAACAGCTTCATTCAGTCTAAGCGCAATCATGGTAGGATGGCTCGGCAGTACGGCACTTGCGTCCTATCAGGTCATGATTGCAGTCTCACAGGTTTGCTTCATGATGTACTATGGTATGGGAGCAGCCGTTTCCGTACGCATCAGTAACTTCTACGGACAAAAGGACATTGACAACGTAAGACGTACAGCCAACTGCGGATTTCACATTATGCTGGTCATGATTGTCTGCTCGGCCATTCCGATCTTTTTACTGCGACATCACATCGGAGGATGGTTTACCGACGACAAGGATGTAGGATCATGGTGGCTCAACTTATCATTCCTTTCCTGCTTTATCAGTTTGGAGACGGACTGCAAATCAACTTTGCCAACGCCCTTCGCGGCATTGCCGATGTGAAGCCGATGTTATATTTCGCTTTCATTGCCTATTTCATTATCTCGCTCCCTGCAGGCTACTTCTTTGCCTTCATCGCAGGATGGGGAGCTACAGGTATCTGGATGGCATTCCCCTTAGGGCTGACAAGTGCCGGCATCATGTATTATTTACGATTCAGACATCAGACAAAATCTTAAGCCTTTATGTTTTCCACTTCATCAAAAATAGCTTGCGGATACATCCTTCTCATAGCCTTGCTCTTCGGAGCTATCGGATATATCTACCGCCAAATGAATCTGCTTACCGAACCGACTGGCCTGGAAGAAACCATAAACAGCCGGCGACGCAGCACGCATCAGGTAATCAGCAAGCTTTATGAAGCGGAAATCATAGGGCAGACTCTGCATGTAGGCAGGCTGCATGAATATCCCCGATATAAAAAGCCATGCGGGAAGTAGGCAGTGCCATTGACTCTTTACAGATTCTGCTTACCGATACCTTGCAGCTGGCCCGACTTGATACCGTGCGCTCACTGCTGCAGAAAAGAAGAAACATGCGCTCTGTTCTCGAGGCTCTCCGGCAGAATCCGACCGATGAACTGTACCGGCAGCAGCTGGACAGCCTGATCAGTCAGCAGGATTCTCTGCTAAGCAATGCTACCAGAGTAAAAAGGAAAGTCATCACTCACCACAATTCATACACCATTCACCACAAAAAGAAAGGATTCTTCAAGAGACTGAAAGATGTATTTGCACCGGGAAAAGAAGATTCCACTCAGGTGAGCAATGTGGTGCAGGAGGTATTCACCGATACAATCGACGAAATATACAGCCCGGTAGATACAATCGCCAACATGCTGACCGGTATTCATGATAAAGTCTTGCAGACCCAGCAGCAGCAGCAACGTACCCTGAATGCCCGTACCAACAGACTGCGCATTGCAGGCAGTAACCTGAGCAAACGTGTCAACCAATTACTGGAAAGCATTGAGCTGGATGAGCAAAGCGCTTCACACAAAAAGCTGGAACAGGAACTTATATCCGGAACCAGGCCGCATGGACCATGCTACCATTCCATTCTCGCCGTAATCCTTGTACTGGTGTTCTTTGCCATCATCTGGCGTGACATTACCCGAAGCAACCATTACCGGAAAGAACTGGAAAAAGCCAAACTATATGCTGAGAATCTTCTGGTAGCACGAGAGAAGCTGATGCTGACCATTACGCATGACATCAAAGCGCCTGCCGGATCCATCATCGGCTATATTGACCTGCTCATCCGGCTGGTCAAAGACAAAGGGAACAGTTCTATTTGTCCAACATGAAAAGTTCAGCCCAGCATTTGCTGGATCTGATCACCTCACTGTTGGATTACCATCGGCTGGAAGCCGGCAAGATGGATTTACATCCCGTAGCTTTCAACCCGCATCAACTGTTTGAAACGATCTATACAAGTTTCCTCCCGCTGGCTGAAAAGAAAGGACTGAAACTGATCTTCGATGAAAAAATATCACATCAGCTTACTCTGGAAGGAGATCCTTTCCGCATCCGCCAAATAGCAGAGAACCTGTTGTCGAATGCGCTGAAATTTACCGCCAAAGGAAGTATTACACTTCAAACCAATTATCAGGGCAATCAGTTTACCTTCCAGGTTACAGACACCGGATGTGGAATGACTCCTCAGGAACAAGAGCGAATCTTCCAGGAATTCACACGTTTACGCAGCGCCCAGGGACAGGAAGGCTTTGGACTGGGACTTTCCATTACCCAGAAATTGGTGGAACTACTTCAAGGAAAGATCAGTATCGAAAGTATACTGAACCAGGAAGTACGTTCAGTGTCAGCATGCCTCTGCCTCCATCTCCCAACGTCCGACTCCGGAAAACAGGAACAACCGCTCTCAGACAATCGCTTGCGCGTACTGCTGATTGACGACGACCGCATCCAAATGAATCTGACTGAGGCCATGCTCCACAACTTGCTGGATCCAAAAGAAAGGGATGGAACAAAGGGGTTATTGTAAAATGCTGCGAACAGCCGGAAGAACTCTTCAGTCTGATCCGGAAACGAAAAGTTTTGATATCTTATTCACCGACATACAATGCCGGCAATGAATGGTTTGAACTCCTGAGAGCCATT
>ENA-OQHA01001084-OQHA01001084.1-human-gut-metagenome-genome-assembly--contig:-NODE-1084-length-11348-cov-4.036984_pt1 | contig 11348 bp, 14 predicted proteins | sample MGYA00242558_ERZ504707 | MGnify/ENA primary metagenome ERZ504707 (study PRJEB26092, sample SAMD00036197) | human gut metagenome | host: Homo sapiens | study: EMG produced TPA metagenomics assembly of... | reverse complement strand
TTTTTATTGAAGTCAATGAGTCCTCCTTGTGTAAATAGTCCTTCTAAGTAATCTAAATCTATAAAATCATAATATCGTTTGATTTCTACATAATTTCCTTATTCATCATATTTTTTTATTTTGAAATATAACTTTAGGTGAAATGCACTTATATGCAATATCAAAAGCTGGATCATGTAATATTTTGTTGATAACATCTTTAGATACTGATTGTACTTCGGATGAATGAGACAATTCTGCAGAACCAGATAAACTAGAATTTAATTCAACAAATTTCCAAAAACCACCTATATTGCCAGAACCTGTAGCAGAAATATTTTCGGTGTTTCTAGAATTTTTAGTTGTGTTATCTTCTTTTTCTACAGTAGTTTGGGTTACTAGACCTTTTTGACTTTGAGCTACAATTGAATTTACGATATCAGTATCAAGATATAAAAACTGTTTCATAATTTCGTTACCTCCTTACCTCATGACACTCTTCTAATAATTTACTTTAAGATATTCATCGTCTTTGAGTATTCTTTTTGCACAAGTCTTATGATCATTCTCTATGATTTCAGGAATACGATCTCTGACTAACTTATTATGAATATGTTTCATTGGCATCACCTCTTCATTAATCATACATCTCCCCAAATCATTATGAAAGTTACTTTAAAAAAACTGTATGGTAAAATATCACTAAAGGACATTTTATTGCACGTATATATGAAGAAGGTTACCTTTTGTTGGAAGGGCTTACTTTGTATAATGTGATTGTAGGGAGGGAGAAACGTGCGATTATATTCAATACTTAAAGAACTCAGAGACAATTCTAAATATCTGCCAACGAATTACTTTGTGACAAAATTCAATGTTTCCAAAAGAACAATTCAAACTGATATTTCTTATCTCATGCGCATTTCTCCACGTAAAGGATTCTTGCTTCATATGAAAAGAGAACAGGGATACTTATTAGAAATCACCAATGAAACATTGTTCAATGATTTCTTAGAAACATTGAATGAAACATTCTATGTTTCTACTAATGAAAGACCTGCGCATATATTATCATATCTTGCCATTCAAGAAGATTATATCTCAATGAATAAGATTGCGGATATCTTCCAGGTATCTAAGACAGTAATCAAGAATGATATGCATATCGTAGAAAGAATTGCAAAGGTGTATCATTTTGAAATCGAAAGAAAACAACACTATGGAATTAAAATCAATGGCTTGGATCAAGATTTTAAGATGTACCTTACAGAAGAATACATCAACGGCAGTTTCTTTATTCAGACAACAGTCAATGATGTCACAAGAGATTTTAAGTTTGTTGAACAATCTTTTATAGGTTTACTTACGCAGGAAAATGTGAATGTAAACTACAATGAGTTACTTAATATTACAGCCTATTTAAAAATCATGGTTTATAGTGCTTCTATTCATAGTGAACAGGATGAAGACTATACATATCAAGATATCACAATCCATCGCTTAGCTAAAAAAGTGATTGATATGATGAAAGGTCTCTATCATGTTGAGTTCTCTAATGAAAGCGTGGATGGACTCATTACAGTCTTAAATAAGAATCTTAGAAAACGTTTAGAAAATATTGGTTTTAAATGTACCAACTCGAAGAAGTCATCAATGACTTCTTAAAGAAAACAGATGAAATGTATGAAACAACATTCTTACAAGATGAAGACTTTAAGAAGATGTTATTCATCCATGTCACATTACTTATAGATCGTCTTCATGACAAGATTTCCTATAAGAATGAATTAGCCAATGAATTAAGTATTACCAATTCAGTCGTATTTAATATCGCCATACAGTTCTGTGATATGCTTCATGAACTCTATGATGTCAAGCCAACCTTTGATGAAGTCGGATTTGTCGCTATGCATTTTGCAGGACATATGGAAAAGGAAAAACAACAAAAACTACAGCTTTATGATCGTATTGGGGTGGTCTGTTCCTCTGGAGGAGGCAGTGCTTATATGATCAAACTGCAGATAGAATCACTTTTTCCAAAAGCAACAGTCAAGACATTCTCATTCTTACAACAGGATGCTTTACTAGATTATTGTCCTGACCTTGTATTTACAATTATGCCGCTTTCTTTTGATATCCAGGCACCTATTATCTATATCAAGGAATTACTGGATGATAAGGATTTACAGCGTATTAAGCAGATCTTACAGACAGATGACTATGATCCTTATACGTTGGTCAATGATAAACCAATGTATCAGTCATTCTTCTCTAAAGATTTCTTTAAGATAGATGAAGATGATGATTATGAGAATTTGATTTATCGTATGGCGATTGAATTAGAAGAACAAGGCTATGGGAAGAAGGGATTTGCGGATCTTGTATTAGAACGTGAATCCTATGTCAGTACGATTTATATGAATGGAATCTGTATTCCTCACCCATTAGAAACAGATGCATTAAAAAACATGATATCTGTAAGAATCTTAAAGAACCCATTTGAATCTCACGAGAAAACAGTCAAACTCGTATTCATGATTTGTTTAAGAAAGGATCAGATAGAAATGTATAAGGTTCTTACAAAGAAGCTCTATGCGCTTATGCATGAACCAAAATATATAGAAAGAATTTTAGAAGTCCAGTCATTTGAAGAAATGATGGCAGTGTTAGATGAATTAGGAGGTGTTCAACATGAATGATGAATTACTTAAAAGACTCAGTGATGCAGATAGTATTGCATCATGTGAAGATGAAGTAAGAAATATTCTCTATCATGAATTAAAAGAGTATTGTGACGAAGTCTATTGTGACTCTTTAGGCAGTGTGATTTTTCATAAAAAGGGATGTAGTTTAAATCCTTTAAAAATCATGTTTTGTGCACATATGGATGAAGTCGGATTTGAAGTGAGATATATCTCAGATATTGGTTTCCTCTATTTAATGCCATTAGGTGGTGTGTTAGATAAGAGTAAGGAAATGCAGATTGTACGTGTGACAACATCTGATGGACGTAAGTATGAAGGCTTATTGAATGTGACTAAGGATAGTAATGGCCAGGTTAAAGATATGTATGTGGATATTGGCTGTGAAACAGCCCAGGAAGTGAAAGACCTTGGTATTTCTATTGGTGATATGGTCTGCTTTGCATCAAGTATGCGTCAAATTCAGCCTCATGTTTATATGGGTAAAGCAATGGATGACCGTTCAGGATGTTATGTACTTGCAGAAGCCTTAAAGCAGGTGAAGTTCAATGAACATGACTTATATTTCGTTGCAACAAGTAGTGAAGAAGTCGGTGTACGTGGTGCAAAAACAGCTACACATCTTATTAATCCAGATATCGTATATGCGATTGATGTCGCAAATAATCCAGAACTTGTAAAGAACTATACAAATACCCGATTGATTGGACATGGTCCAATGATTGTTCATTATGATAAAACAATGGCTCCTAATAGAAAACTATTGGCCTATGTTAAAGAAGTGGCTGATAAGAATAACATTCCTTATCAGTGCGATATGTTTAAGGGTGGAGGAACAGATGCAGGTAATGCACATTTAGAAGCGGGAGGATGCTTAGCACTTGTATTAGGTATTCCACTACGTTATTGTCATGGATCTTATTCAATGGTTCATAGCAATGACTTACAGCATTTGATTCAATTGATTTGTAAATTAATACAAATAGATAATTCACAATATCAGGCAATGACAACATTTATTACGGAGGGTTAAGAACATGACTGAAATGGAAAGACAAATTATCGGAATCATTTCTTCATCAGGACAAAGCAAATCTATGGCTTTTGAAGCATTGAAGAAAGTAAAAACAGGAGAGTATGATGAAGCGAGAAGACTATTAGATGAAGCAAGAAAAATAGACATCGAAGCACATTCTATTCAGACTAAGCTTATTCAGGCTGAAATGTCAGACACTGAAGAAAAGCCAGTAGTTGGGTTATTAATGGTTCATGCCCAGGACCATTACATGACATCTCAATTAGCAAGGGATCTAATTGAAGAGTTAATAACAATCTTTGAAGCAAAGGAGGGAAAGTAAAATGAAAATCGTATTATGTTGTGCAGGTGGTTTCTCAACAACTATGTTGATGGACAGCATGAAAGCTGTCGTTAAAAAAAGTGCAAAGCTAAATGAAGATGACTTCAGCTTTGTTGCGATTCCAGTAGATATCTTACAGAGTGAAGTAGAAGACTGCGATGTATTAGTTATTGGACCACAGATTGCGCATAAATTGGACTACATCAAGCCAATTATTGAACCATACCATATTCCATATGTAATCGTTGATCAAGAAGTATATGGAAAAATGGATGGTGCAACTGTTATGAAACAGGTATTAATCGCACGTAGAAAAGCAGACATGGCAAAATGAAAAAATAATTTGGAGGGACTAAAATGTTTGATAAATTCGAAGCCTTTATGAACAAGTACTTGACTCCACTTGCAAACAAGATGGATAAACAGGTTCATTTAAGTGCTATTAAAAAATCAATGGTTGCCTTAACACCATTACTAATCATTGGTAGTTTCTGTTTGATTCCAGAAGCTATCCCAAACATGATTGGTGCAAAACATCCCGTATCAGTTTGGATCTTAAAGAATCTTGATTTAATCTACATTCCATACAATGTAGGTATGGCTTTAATGTCAGTATATGTATCAATCATTATTGCATATCATTTAGCTAACAGTTATAAACAGGACATTCCTGGTGCCGTCAGCATGGCATTAATCTCTTTCTTTATCATGACTTACCAGACAAAAGAAGGTGGAGGATTAGATACTACTTTCTTTGGTCCTAAGGGTCTGTTTGCGGCTATGTTCGCATCTATCATTGCGGTTGAATTATTCCGCTGGTGTAAAAAGAAGAAATTCACTATCAAGATGCCAGAATCAGTTCCTGATTTCGTATCTAGATCATTTGAAATGATTCCATTATCAGTGATCGTCATTGGTTTCTTCTTAATCGTACGTATTGTATGTATCAATGTATTCAATACAATGCCACCTTTAATCTTTACTAAGTTATTTGCACCTTTAGTAGGTTCAATGGATAACCCAATTGCTTATTTATTCTTAAGAATGCTTCAGTGCTTATTATTCTTCTTTGGTATTCATCCATCAGTATTAAGCCCTATTACAAGCCCAATCTCAACTCAGTTCTTAGCTGACAATATCGCTGCAAGCTTAGCTAAACAGCCATTACCTCATTTCTACTGCCCAGGTCCTGAATCAGCATTCGGTAACTTCACTGGTACTGGTGTTACAATCGGATTAGTATTCTGGTGCTTATTATCTAAGAACAAGGCTTTAAAACAGGTAGGACGTGTTGCCCTTATTCCAGCATTATTTGGTATCAATGAACCAATCCTATTTGGTGCTCCAATCGTATTAAACCCTATATTCTTTATTCCTTACGTAATCTTTGGTGGAATTATTGGAAGCTTTGGTGGTTTCGCTATGTACTTTGGAATTATGGAAAAATCTATCTTTACACCTCCATACGTTGGTGTATTCTTAGAAGGTTACTTAACTAACTTCGACATGATGTCTATTGTAGTCAATGCGGCTCAGATGATTGCATCAATTGTTGTGTGGTATCCATTCTTCAAGATTTATGAAAAACGTTATGGACAAGATGTTAAAAAGAAAGATACTAATAATGTTATTTAGACGAAGATGCTGCAATTTTAGACGATTTAGACTTAGATTTTTAATATCAAAGGGGCCAGGCATTTCGCTTGCCCCCCCTTATATTTTTATAAGAGGTATATACATATGGCTAAAAGAATAGATATAGTTCAGAACTATTTAAAAGAGAAGAACATAGATGCTTTATTACTCAAAAGCAAAACAATGAAGAAGTGGATGTCTACAATGACAGGAAGTGGATGTAAGATTCTGATTACACAATCTAAGGGTTATTTGATTCTAGATGGTAGATATCTTACAGAAGCAAAAGAAACAGAATTTGATTTAGAAATCGTTCTTCATAATCCTCACACAACAGGCCGTAACTATTTAGCTGCAGTAGAAAGACTACTTAAGGAAGAGAACTGTAAGAATTTAGGTGTAGAAGCGGATGAAGTACTAGTTAATGAATATGAACAAATGAAACAATTGGGTGTTGATATTTGTTTATTAGATGAAGATATTATGAATTTAAGAATTGTGAAAGACTCTGAAGAAATAGCCGCAATGAGAAAAACGATTGCGATTACAGATGATATCTATTCAAAGGTGATTCAACATATTAAAGTAGGTATGACTGAGTATGAAATCAGTGCTTTAGTTCAATATTATTCTATTGCATCAGGTGCACAGCAGATGTCATTTGATACGATTGTATCAAGTGGTGAAAGAACAGCTTTACCTCATGGTAGACCAACTGGTAGAAGAGTGAAGGCACATGAACCTATTATGATTGATTTTGGTATTCAGTATGATAATTATCAATCAGATATGACACGTGTATGCTTTATTGGTGAACCAGAGGAACGTTACAAGAAAATCTATGATGTTGTATTAGAAGCACAGCTTGCTGGTTTAAAGGCTATTAAAGAAGGCGCTCTTGCTTGTGTTTGTGACCTGGCTGCGAGACAAGTGATTGTTGATGCAGGTTATGGTGAGTATTTTGATCATGGACTTGGACATGGAATAGGTGTGACTGATAGTAATGAAGGACCTATTTTAAATAGTAAGAGTCAGACAGTTTTAAAAGAAGGTATGATGATGTCATGTGAACCTGGTATTTATATACCTGGAGTAGGTGGCATTAGAATAGAAGATGATGTCCTTATTGAAAATGGTGTAGGTGTTCCACTTAATAAAACCACTAAGGACTATATAATACTGGAGGAAAAATAGTATGCATTATGATTTTGATGAAGTACATAATCGTTTAGGTACTTATTGTACACAATGGGATTATATTGAAGACCGTTTTAATAAGAAGGATTTAATACCATTCTCTATTTCTGATACAGATTTTATTATTCCTAAACCAATCACAAAAAAGATTCATGAAGTAGCAGATCATCAGATTTATGGTTATACAAGATGGAATCATCATGATTTCAAATCTTCTATTACTACTTATTTCAAAAGAAGATTTGATACAGATATGGAAGAAGACTGGATTCTTTATAGCCCATCTGTGATGTATTCTGTATCATTACTCATTCGTTTATTAAGTCAACCTCATGACAAGGTACTCACTATGAACCCTATGTATGATGCTTTTATTAATGTGATTAAAGAAAATGATAGAGAACTTCTTTCACATCATCTGATAAAGGAAGAGGTACATTCAAGATTGATTTTGATGTATTTGAAAAGCAGGCTCAGGAAAGTGCTCTATTACTTCTTTGTTCACCTCATAATCCAACAGGTAGAATATGGAGTGATGAGGAAATGCATCGTATGATTCAAATTTGTAAGAAATATCAGGTAAAGATCATTTCAGATGAAATTCATATGGATATTAGAATTAAAGATGCGAAACATCATCCATTAATGAAATACTATGATGAATATAAAGAAATCTTTACAGCAAGTTCTTCAAGTAAAACATTAAATACACCAGGTCTCATAGGTTCTTATGTTATTATCCCTGATGAAAAGATCAGAGATGAATTCTTAGGTGTAACAAGAAGAAGAGATTTTCTTAATTCAGCAAGTATATTTGGTATGTATGCCACTATGATTGGTTATACTGAATGTGATGACTATATTGATCAGTTAAATGAATATATTCGTGGAAATATGGAGCTCGTAGAAAACTTTATAAGAGATGAATTAAAAGACTTCAAGTTCCAAAGACCAGAAGCCACATATCTTGCCTGGATTGATGCAAGAGATGTCCCATTCACTTCTGATGAGATTCAGGATGCACTTGTGAATGTGGAGGAGTCGCCATTATGAAAGGTGAAATTTATGGTGAAAATGGTGCAAAGTATTTAAGAATGAATTTAGGTTGTCCTCGCTCTAAGATTGAAGAAGGATTAAAACGATTCAAGAAAGCAATGGATCACTTATATAATAAATAGAAGGAGATTGTCTTATGCGTATTTTATGGAACAAACTAACATTCTGGCTAGATAGAAAGCCATCTAAAGTCCCTTTTGCCTCTAGAGTATTTGCCTATGTTTTAGACTGGGTAATTGGAGGTATCCTTTGTGGATTACCTGCCGTTGCAATCTACAGCATGGTCACTAAACGTGATGATATGTTTAGTGATTTATATGTATTTGCTGCTTTAGGATTTCCTAAATGGTGGGGTTATGTTGCAGGATTATTATGCTTAGTAGTGGCAGTAATCTATTTTGTATATATCCCATATAAAGTGTATCCTGCTCAGACACTTGGTAAGAAGATTATGAAGCTTAAGATTGTCAGACTAGACTGGCAGCCACTAGATATCAAAACACTTGTATTAAGAAACATTGTTGGCTTATTACTTATTGAAAGTGTATCTATGATTGTGAGTCGTTATTTAAGACAGATGTTAACTCTTGCGACAGGGATCTATTTTGAATATTACTTAACTGCAATAGGTGCTGTATTGACTATTATCTCAGGTGTAATGGTCTATAATACAGGCTCTAGAAGAGCTATTCATGACTATATTGCGAAAACAACAGTAGTAGGTATAGACGAAGAAGCACCTGTACCTAAGAATAGAAAAGAAAGACGTAAAAATAGAAATAAACACGCATAAGACTCAAGATGGGCAAAAATGCTCATCTTTTTTTTACGCGATACATCCACTCTAATAGAAAGGAGATTCGTAGGGTGGGTATTGCTATCACGTTTACGTGATAACGTATCCTCAAGTTACGAGGATGTAAAAAGTGTTTAAAAAGATTGATGAAGTGAGTAAGTTATCAGGAGTCAGTAAGCGTACATTACAATATTATGATGATGAAGGTATATTACCTGTGAAACGCTCTAAGAATAATTATAGACTCTATGATGATGAGACTATAGAAAGACTATGGGAAATATTATGGTATAAAGAAATGGGATTTGATTTAAAAGGAATCAAACTGATTCTAGAAGGAATGAAGCAGGAAACTGTAATAGAAGAGAAAGTAAATAAAATCAATAATACGATAAGAGTATTAGAGGAACAAAAGAAAGTAATAGAATTTATACAGAGATATTCTATTCCAGCAAAGAGTGAAGAGAATAATAAGACTTATAAAGATCAAATTAAACAAATAAGACAAGAACAAGGTATGTAGGAGGGAAGAACTTATGAAAATTAGTAAAATGATTGATGATGTCAAAGATGGTATTGATGAAGCAAGAGTGAAAGTAGTTAAAGCAGTTGATGATGCAGAGTTAGATAGGCGCGCTAAGGAACTAGGAGATGTTGCAGCAGGCAAAGCAAAAGAACTAGGAGATACTGCATCAGAAAAAGCCCATGATGTTGCAGTAAAGATGGATGAAATGAAACGTCAATGGGATTTGAAAAGACTGAAACCAATCTTCTCTGAAGATTTAAATGGTATGCAATATTCACGACTTGTGAGAATTGTAGAAAGAGATAAGAAGTTTGATATAGAAGTATGTAGAGGATCAATTGGATATTGGGCTACCTGTAAGGGTGAGAGATGGGTGAATATCTTTAAAGATTCAGTGAATAAGTTTGGGTTGAATTTCTATCCTTACGAAGAGGTTAATTTCTATTATGTAGATCCTACTGATAAAGATAACTATATTGTGCTAGATGAATATTTTGATCGTTTGAAGCAGGCTCGTGTGAATGAATTACAGAAGATTGCACAAGATTTAGGTGCAAAAAAATTCAGAGTTACATATATGAGAGAAAAATCTTCACTTATTAAGAAGAAGTGGAATGGAAAAGCAGACGGAAAAGCTAAAGATGGAGATGGTACAGTGTCAGTTGATGTTGATAAACTATCAAAACAATACGATAAAGTAGAGATTGAAGCTGAAAATAGTTTCCCAGGACATGATCCAGCTGAACCTCATGTAAGATATCTGAAGTATGATCAGAATGTTCAAAACTTAATAGATATGCGTATGGATACTAATGGACCTATAAATCATCAGACACTAAGTATCAAATTAAGCAGTACATCAGGTTTAAAAGAAAATGATGCTGCAAAGCTTGATATGATATTGAAAAGTTTGAAGATGGCTGGGAATACAACTGTATTAAGTGAAGTACAAAATGAAGAGAAAAGCATATTGTATTATGAAGTAGACTTTTAATATAAGGGACTTGGAATGATTTCCAGGTCCCTTTGTCTTATGGTATTTTCATATTCAAAACAACTCTTTTCATATGCTATAATGGTGTTAATCCTATGAATGCATACTTAAGATAGATAGCTATACCTTTACAGAAAATCTAATAGCTGACTATATCTTACAAGATTCTGCAACAGCTAATATCCGTTTCTCAACCTACTAAAGAAGAAAAACAACAAGAAGTAGAGTGGAGTAGTATTCGCCTTTATTATGCTTGCTTCATTTGCTATTTTTAGAGAAGGAGAAATTCTAATCACATTTATATTGGTTGCATATTGGGCAGCAGGCATATGAAGGTATTGCAGCTCAGAACAATATTTCAAATATAGCACATATAGTTGGTGCAATAATAGGTTATGGATTAAACGTGAAAGCAAAATATGGACTGTATAGATAGCGACGCTTAGTTCAATGTGAAATGAAAGATGGTGTTAACGTGAAAAAAATAATCATACTGCTTCTTTGTTTGGTATTAGTAAGCTGCGGTACAACAAATAAATCAAAAAGTACAACTAAAGACATATTAGAAAATAGTTTCTTTGGAGTTAAGAAAAAGGTAAAAGAAAAGTTGATTTATAAAAAAGATACAAGTATTAATTCTTTTTTGAATAAATATAACGAAATTAATGATCCAGATATTACTAGTGATATGGTAAGTATGAAAAAACTTGAAGGAAAAGATTCGCCTAGTATAGTTGATATATCAAACGAGAAATTAGGGATATGGATACAACGTAAAAACATGTTTGGGAATAAAATGGCTGTTGCTATTCTAAATAATTCCGATAATGTGACTAATAACGATCTCAAAGAACAATTCCAAAAGTATTCAAAGGTATTTGATGATAGTTTAACTAATAAAGAAATAGATGAATATTGGGATAAAATGTTAAAGGGTAAGAATAGAGGAAAAAAGTTAAAAAACATAAAGGTAAAAAGAATTATTTGAATACCCATAATCTACAGGTAACGATTTAAGAGAAGTGTGGAGCAGAAATATTCAGGATATAGACTATTTGTCTATGACTGATAGGAAATGATCTCTGTAGGTATTTCTTGATTTTAT